>Ga0255347_1002558_pt1 | contig 25547 bp, 20 predicted proteins | sample wastewater_treat_2_FD_192479 | JGI IMG/M metagenome (GOLD analysis project Ga0255347, IMG submission 192479) | Wastewater microbial communities from Lulu Island WWTP, Vancouver, Canada - plant24 | ecosystem: Engineered > WWTP > Wastewater > Unclassified | place: Canada: Vancouver, British...
CTGACAGATGCTTCATGCCTGATGGATCATTTCAACGTGGAGACGGTAAAGGATGTCTTCAGCAGGGAAGAAGAAGTCGATGTCCGCGTTAAAGAAGCGCTGGAGAGCCACCTCAAGCGTTTCCACAAGCGCCAATGCACCCCGGAGGCGGGGCCCATCTTCGTGGAGATGCTCGGCCACCTGGAGCGTATCTCGGATCTGTGCAATAACATCGCCGAGCATATCTGGGATATTCAATGACGGCGCGTGCCGACGCTAAAAACGCATTGCCTCGGCAGGGAATATCCTTTATAATACCCGACAAATTAAGACGGATCGCAGGAGGCCTTCATGGATAAAAGAATCAGCGCGCTGGCTTTTGCCCTGGAAAATGAGGAAAAGGAGAGAGAATTTTATCTGGCGCAAGCCAAAAAGACGAAAAACATGGCCGGTAAAAATATGTTCAAGCAGATTGCCGATGAAGAAAAAGAACATTATGAGATGCTCAAAAAACTCCATGATAAATGGGTTGTCCAGAAAAATTGGCCCGGCACCGTCCCCCTGAAAGTGAAAAAATCACTGACCGGCACGATCCTGCAGGCAATGTCGGGCAAAAAATCCGCCCGGATCAGCGGCACGGAAGACGAGCTGCAGGCGGTGCGCACCGCCATCGATTTTGAAGCGCGCGGCGTGGCCCTGTACACGAAGCTGGAAAAACAATCAACGGACCCGAAAGAGAAGGCGTTTTTCCAAATGCTTGCCGGTGTGGAACGACAGCACCTGCTTTCGCTCAAAGATACGGAAGAATTTCTGACTGATCCGGCCGGCTGGTATCAGCGCATGGAAAAATCCGGCCTTGACGGAGCCTAGGGCGGGGTTCTATTCAAACAGATTGTTCGTGATTTATTTCCTGCCCGCGGCAGTTGCGGGTATTGCCAAAGCTGTAAAACCATTAAAAGTGTCCGCATGTCGGGCGCTCCCGCAGCGGCGGTTTTCTCCGCTGCTAGATTTGTTCATCTATTTGAGAAGCAAGATCCGTCCAGACGAGATAGGCGTTTTCCAGTTCTTTTTCCACGTTATTTAAATCAATGTGCAGGTCTTTGATCATCGCCGGGTCTTTTATGGATTGAGGGTTACATAACGCCTCTTCGTTTGCTGATTTGCGCGCCTCCAGTCCGGCGATTTTTTCTTCAAGCGCGGACAATTCCTTTTTCAATGCGGTTATGACTTTAGAGCGTTTATTTCGTTCCTCTGCCTCGAGCCTTTTTTGTTCTTTCAATGATGGCTTTTTGGGCGCCGTCGGTGTGTCGGTAAAGCTTTGCGTGGCGGCATCTGCCGCCATCTGTGCACGCTTTTCAATGAAGTAGGAATAATTGCCGCGGTAATCCGTCATGTGCCCGTCGCTGAGCTCAAATACTCTGTTTACCAGGTGATCCAGAAAATAGCGGTCGTGCGAGACAATGGCGACCGTGCCGGAATAATCAATGAGGGCGTTTTGAAAAACGTCTTTGGTTTTGATGTCCAGATGGTTGGTCGGCTCATCCAGAATCAGAAAGTTGGTGTCCAGGAGCATTATTTTCAAAAGAGCCAGGCGCGACTTTTCACCGCCGGAGAGTACGCCCACCTGCTTGTAGATGTCATCGCCGGAAAAAAGAAACCACCCCAGCAGATTGCGCCTTTCCTGATCGTTGGCGCGTGAGGGCACGGACTGAACTTCTTCCCAGATCGTGTTCCCATAGCCGAGGTTCCGGGCGCTTTCCTGCGAGAAAAAAGCCATGCTGACATGATCGCCGTGTGTCACCACTCCCTCGCGAGGCGTCTCGGTAAGGCTCAAAAGCCGCGACAGTGTTGATTTGCCGGAGCCGTTCACTCCCACGAAGGCGACTTTTTCGCCCCGGAAAATAGAGAAGTTCAGGCCGGAAAAAACCATCACCTCACCGTAGCTATGGCCCAGGTCCACCGCCTTTACCACTTCCTTCACGCTTTTTTTCCCTTCCGGAAACCTCATCGTAACTGCTTTTGACGGCCCGTCTGCCTGAATTTCGCGGTATTTCTCCAGCATCTTGATCCGGCTTTGCACCTGCGCGGCCTTGGAGGCCTTGTAACGGAATCGCTCCACAAACTCCTCGGTTTTCTTTATCTGCGCTTTTTGCAGCTCCATTTCCTTGACGAGCGCTTCCTGCCGCCGCTCTTTCTCGGCCAGAAAATACGTGTAGTTTCCCTTGTAGATATTGATGCGCTTCCCGGCCAGCTCGGCAATCTGTGTGACAATTTTGTCGAGGAAGAAATGATCATGCGAGATGACGATAATCGTGCCGTGATAATCCTTGAGATAGCTCTCCAGCCATTCCATGCTTTCCGTATCCAGATGGTTGGTGGGCTCGTCCAGTAGCATGATATCCGGCTCGTCAAGGAGGATGGCGGTAAGGAAGATCCGCATTTTCCAGCCGCCGGAGAAGGAATCACAGGGCTTGTCGAAGTCCGCTTCACGAAAGCCGAAGCCCTTGAGAATCTGTTTGGCGCGCGCCTCGAAGGCATAGCCGTCGCGCGCGGTGAACTCTGCGCTCAGGTCGGAATAGCGGCGGGTAAGTTCACTGTAGTCATGCGTGTTTGGTCTGGTCCCGGCAATCTGAAGCTCGAGCGTGCGGATATTCTCTTCCAGCGCGGCGATGCCGCTTTTTTGTCGCAGAAACTCCATCATGCCGGTGGAGGCGAGCTCAACCATGTCCTGGGGCAGATAGCCGACCTTCTTTTGCCTAAAATCGGGAATATCGACAAGTCCCGCATCGGGATGTATCTGGTCCAGGATGATCCGGAAAAGGGTGGTTTTCCCTGTACCGTTGTCTCCCACCAGGCCGATACGGCTTTTGGGATGAATCGTCCAATTGAGTTGGTCAAACAGTTGTTTGTCCAGAAACGACAAACCGACATTGCGAAAATATATCACGAAACCTCTTCAGGGCCCGGGCGGGCCTGCCGACCGGGCCAGGCAGGCGCGGCTGGTTATGTATTTGTAGTAATCGGAAAACGCCAGTTGCCAGGGCTGCATGGTTTTTCCGGTGGTGTCCATGAACTTCTGCATGCCCATTACGCTGTAGGCGGGGCGTCTGGCCGCTCTTTCGAGTTCGGAGCTTTTTATCGGTGTAAGCTCCACCTCGCCCATTCCCGCCTCATCCAGGATCTTGCGGGCGAAATCAAACCAGGTACAGTACCCGCGGTTGGTCACATGAAAGATGCCGCGTGCGTTTTTGTCGATGAGGAGCTCCGTTGCCGCGGCCAGATCCCGCGAGCAGGTGGGAGAACCCCTTTGATCATCCACAACAGTCAGCTTGCCGGTGCTGCGGGCACGCTCCAGAATTGCGCTCACAAAGTTTCTTCCGCCCGCTCCATAGAGCCAGGCGGTGCGGATAATGAGATGGTTGTCCGTCGTTTGACGCAGAAAATGCTCTCCGGTAAGTTTGGAGGCGCCGTAGGTGTTGATCGGATTGCAGGGTGAGTCCTCCAGATAGGGAGTGTCGCTGTTGCCGTCAAACACATAGTCGGTGCTGTAATGCACCAGGGGGATATTTTTGTTGCGGCAGGCGAGCGCGATGTTTCTGACCCCTTCGCCGTTGACGGCAAAGCATTCCTCTCGCGATGTTTCGCAGGCGTCCACATTGGTGAAGGCCGCTGCGTTGATCACCAGATCCGGCCCCGTATCCGCGACCGCCCGGCGGCAATCGGAGGCGAGCGTGATGTTGATCTCGTCAATATCCACGCCCGCGACCTCGTGGCGGTGTTTGAATTGCGCCATCAGGTCCGTGCCCAGCATTCCTTTATGACCCAGAAGCAAAATCTTCACGGTTCAGAATTCAACCTCCTTTAAAAACAGACCGCACGCGGGCGCGGCGGTTCCGGCTCTCCGGCGGTCGCCGGAGGCGAGAATCTCCGGAATATCCTCCGGCCTTATTTTGTCCCTGCCCACGTCCACCAGTGTGCCCACGATATTGCGGACCATATGCCGCAAAAAGCCGCCCGATTCAACCTTGATCTCCAGTATATTATCGGGAAGCTCAAGGATTTCTATCGGCGCAAGTCTGCGCACACGGCTTTGCACATCGCAGCCTGTCGCGCAGAAAGCGGAGAAGTCATGTTCGCCTGCCAGAAGCGACGCGGCTTTACGCATCTTTTCCAGATTCAGGCGATAGCGCACGAACCAGTAATACTGCCTGCCCAGGACGGGACGGAGCCGCTGGTTTTTGATCCGGTAGATATAAACCTTGTTCTTTGCGTCCTTGAGCGCATTGAAACCGTCGGGCATCTCCTGTAAATCCTTTAGCGCGATGTCCGGCGGCAAAACACTGTTGATGCCTGCAAACAGTTTATACTCTGGCAGTGTACTTTGCACCCGGAAACTTGCCACCTGGCCGATGGCATGTACGCCCGCGTCCGTCCTGCCTGAGGCGATGACGGAAACGTCCTCGCCCGTGATGGATTTTATCGCCTCTTCCAGAACCTGCTGGATGGAGGTACCGTTGGGCTGTCTCTGCCAGCCGCAGTAGGCGCTGCCGTCATATTCGATGATTATTTTAAAATTGCGCATCTTTTATAAAAGCAGTTTGTCCCTCCAGATGACAGGCGGCGGGGAATAAAGGCTGCAGTCTTCCTTAGGCTATGAGCTGTGAGCTACGAGCTTCTTTCCACTGCTTCCACCCCCGGCCCGCTCGAGCGTGCCACCCCCGCCGGCAGGGGACATCAGTGGATTCGCTTCGCGCTTTATTACCGTTCATTCTGAGTTTTTACAACCCGTTAGTGCTCGGCCTTAATAACCATTCGGGGTGAGCCTGTCGAACCATCCTTTATTCTTTATCATTGAACCACGAGCCATGAGCTACGAGCTTCTTTCCATCAACTATCCATATAAATCAGGCTTGCCAGTTTATTTTAAAAAGGTTAAGCACACGGCGAGCGGCCGGGCGTGCCTGTCAGCATGTGTTTAAGCACGGGAGGCGATACTAGCCCGCAGCCTTGCATGCGTCAAGATAAATAAAAATAGCTATATAAGGAGATCAGTATGGATGCGGATGTGAAGAAGGCGACCACCGTAGGTAAAATTGACGACTACGAAAAAAAAGTTCAGTCTCTCATGCAGATGGGTGGAGAAAAAGCCGTTCAGAGGCAGCACAGCGGCGGAAAAATGACCGCCCGCGAGCGTCTCGATCATTTGTTTGACGAGGGCTCGTTTCAGGAGGTGCAGCTTTTTGTAAAGCACCGCTCCAACCTGTTCGGCATGGACAAAAAAGATATAGCGGCTGACGGGGTTATTACGGGTTTCGGCAAGGTAAACGGCCGGACGGTATTTGCCGCCTCCCAGGATTTCACCAGCACGGGCGGCACGCTGGGCGAAATGCACGCCAAAAAAATCTGGAAAGTGATGGACATGGCGCTAGACGCTCAAAAGCCTTTCGTTTCCCTGAACGATTCCGGAGGGGCCAGAATTCAGGAGGGAGTGCCCTCGCTGGAAGGCTACGGCGGCATCTTCTACCGTAACACTATCGCGTCCGGCTACATCCCCCAGATAACAGCCATCATGGGGCCGACCGCCGGCGGCGCGGTTTATTCCCCGGCTCTCACTGACTGGATCTTCATGGTGAAAAACACCTCCCACATGTACATCACCGGCCCGGAAGTCATCAAAGCCGTGATCGGCGAGGATGTCAGCCAGGAAGACCTGGGCGGTGCGGTGGCGCATGCCTCCAAAAGCGGCGTCTGCCATGTCGTGACTGAAAACGATGCGGACTGCCTCGACAAAATCAAACTCCTTCTTTCCTACCTGCCCGACAGTTGCCACTCGCCCCTGCCGCGCCGGGACACTTCCGACACGGCCGACCGCGATTGTCCGGAACTTGACAAAATTATCCCCGACAGGGCGGCCCGCGCCTACAACATGAAAAACATTGTAAAGGCGGTGGCCGACAACAATGAAATGTTTGAGCTGCACGAACAGTGGGCGCCCAACATCGTCATCGCCCTGGTCCGCATCATGGGCACGCCCGTGGGTGTCATTGCCAACAACCCCATGTTTTTCGCAGGCGTGCTGAACGTCAACGCCTCGGACAAGGCAGCACGTTTCATCCGTTTTTGCGACGCCTTCAACATCCCGCTTATCACCTTTACGGACGTTCCCGGCTATATGCCCGGCACCGACCAGGAATGGTCAGGCATCATCCGCCACGGCGCAAAACTACTGCATGCCTACTCGGAGGCAACCGTCCCGAAAATCACCGTCGTCACCCGTAAGGCGTACGGCGGCGCTTATATCGGCATGTGCTGCAAGCAGCTGGGCGCCGATTACGTCATGGCCTGGCCCACGGCGGAAATTGCGGTGATGGGCGCGGAAGGAGCCTGCAATATCATCTATCGCAGCGAAATTGCCGCAGCGGTCGACCCTGCCGCCAGGCGCGCCGAGCTGATTGCGGGCTATGAAGAGCAGTTCAACAACCCCTACTTTGCCGCTTCGCTCGGTGCCATCGACGAGGTGATTATGCCCTCCCACACGCGCCGGCGCATTATCGCGGTGCTTGATGCCATGCGCGACAAGAAAGAGGCGCGCCGCATCAAGAAGCACAATAATATACCGCTTTAAGAGAGAAGATTGGAAGATTAGAGGGTTGGAGGGTTAGAGGGTTAGAGGATTAGAGGGTTAGAGGATTAGAGGGTTGGATGATTAGAGGTTTAGAGGATAGCCGATAGCTCGTAGTACGTGGTTGATAGTGGATAATTGATGGCGGATATTGACAGGGGCAAAATTTTCATTTTCCTGGAAGCTTGATCCTGATAATATGACATATATAAGCAAGGGATAAACACCCAATGTGAGTTTTATATACATGACTGAAATTGACAAAATTATAAATCAGAACAAGAGACTTTTTTGGGATAAATCATTGCTCGATTCTGACAGCGATAAATACATCATCGTCGAGCGTGTTCTTGAGCGGGGGACGGAAGGAGAGTTCAAGGCGGTTCTTGCCTTTTATGGAGAGGAATTCATAAAGAAAGTTGTCAGCCAGAGCAGAAACCTGAGCCCTAAAACCGTCAATTATTTTTCAATGGTTTTCGGTATTCCGCGGGAGGCGACCAGATGTTTTTCCGGAGCATTACCGCCGATATGGCGTCCATACTAAAAAATCCGATTCTGAACGAACTTCCGGCGCAAACCTATCTGGCAGGAGGGACGGCTGTGGCTTTGCATTTGGGGCATCGCATGTCGGTTGATTTCGATTTCTTTACATCCGAAGAAATTGACAGCCTGTATTGGCATCGGCAATTGCAGATCGCTTTCGGTCCGGCATTTATGGTGTCTGCGGCGAAAATTGAGAAAAACACGCTTGTATTGAATTTAAACAACACAGGCTTCAGCCTTTTTTCGTATCCTTACCCCTTGCTTAATCAGCCCGTCCACGATCCCGGATTTACATTGCCGGTTGCATCTCTTCTCGATCTGGCCTGTATGAAGCTCATTGCGATAAATCAGCGCGGAGCTTGTAAAGATTTTATTGATCTGAAGTTTATTATCAAAAATACTGCTTATTCCATGAGCGATCTCCTGTCGGCTGTCGGCCGCAAATACAATGTCAGCGAAGAAATGTTTTTTCAAATCAAAAAAAGCCTTGTTTACTTTGACGATGCCGAAAGAGATTTGAATGTAAGCATGTTCAGCGCGAAATCCAAAACATTTGAAAGGCTTTCCCCGGAGGAATGGTTGAAAACCAAACAGTTCTTTCATGAAATAGCGTCAACTTAAGCGATGGGCCACGGGTAAGGAGTGAAAAGCGAGTAGCGAGTAGCGAGTAGCTCATGGTGCGCCGTTCTGGTTCGACATGCTTACCATGAAAGGTAATAAAGCGCGAAGCGCATCCACTGATGTCCCCCGCTGGCGGGGGTGGCCCGCGTCAGCGGACCGGGGGTGGAGGGTTAGAGGATTAGAGGGTTGGAAGTTTAGAGGGTTGGAAGACTGGAGTGGCTGATACATGAGTATATCAATAAAAAGCACGGTTGTGCGCTCTGATGAGCCGGTTGCCGAGCCGGTGGATGATGAGCTGGTGATGGCGGATATTGACCGCGGTAAGTATTATTCCCTGAACCCCATCGCCACGGCGATCTGGCAGAACCTGGAGCGGCCAATTACGGTCGAGGAGCTGTGCGAGCGGCTTTGCCAACAATACGAGGTGAGCGCCGAGCAGTGCGCGGCGGATGTCATGCCGTTTTTGGAGGAGCTGGAAAAACGCCGCCTGATTTTGGTGAAAGCCTGACACGATGTCAAATCCAGTCTTCAGGCCCGGGCGGGCTTCCTTTAGTGTGCTGGAAGTGAGTATAAGGTCTGTATGAGCGGTATTTTCGGGTTTGTAAATTTTGACGGGCGTCCGGTCGCCTTTGAAGAATTTCAGAAGATGGCCTCGGCGATGTCACGCTGGGGCCCCGATGGTATCGGTTGGGTCATTTCCGCAAATGCCGCCTTCGGCCATGCGCTTTTGATTGTCACGCACGAGTCCCCCTACGAAAAAATGCCGTATCACGATACGGAGACGGACGTCCTGTTTACCGCGGCAGCACGCCTGGATAACCGAGATGAACTTTGCGATCTGTTCGGCATACCCCATCCCCAAAGGCCGACCACGCCAGATGGGCGTCTGGTCTGGCTTGCCTGGCGCAAATGGGGCAAGGATGCCTGCAGGCATATTTTCGGTGACTGGTCATTTGCCGCCTGGGACAAAAAAGAAAAAAAACTATTTCTCGCCCGCGACCATATGGGCAACACCGGCCTTTATTACTATTTCAAACCGCCGCTGGTCGTTTTTTCCTCCAGTTCCGAGGCTGTCCTTTCCCACAGTGGGGTGCCCCGGCGTCTGAACGAATTGCGCCTTGCCCGGAGAATGATCTTTGATTATTCGGAAGAGACTTTTTTTCAAACCTTCTGGGAGGATGTGAATTTCCTCCCCGCTTCTCATTTTGCCCATATCACAGACAGAGTGAAACAAATTGAAAAGTACTGGCGCCTCGAGGATGCGCCACCGATTCGCTTTGCCACCCATGACGAATATGTGGAAGGATTTCTCGAGCAGTTCCGCCGCGCCGTGCGCGTGAGGCTGAACTCCATACGACCCGTGGCATCCACCTTGAGCGCGGGGCTTGATTCAAGCTCTGTGACTGCCCTGGCCGCCCAGGAGCTGAAAAAACGAAATCAGCCCCTTGTTGCCTATACCTCAGTGCCACTTTATCCCTGCCAGCACCTTTTCCCTCACAGGATAACAGATGAGTGGCCACTTGCCCACGAGGTGGCAAAGCTCTACGACAATATCGAGCATGTGCCCATAAATGCCGAAGAGACTACCATTCTTGACGGGATAAAAAAAAGCCTGGAAATCACCGGAGAACCACAACATGCTGCCATAAATATGTTTTGGATTATCTCGATGCTGGAAAATGCGAAAGACAGAGACATTGGTGTTATGTTAAGGGGGCGGATGGGAAACGGTAGTATCTCCTGGAATGGCGGCATAAACTATATTTATGATCTGTTTAGCAAAAACCAGTGGCGTAAAGGTTGGCGGGCATTACGTTCGTATGGTAAAAACTTAAATATATCTTTACCACGTTCAGTAAAAAGCCAATTGCTTCGTCCGCTTCTGAAGCCGACCATCTTGAAGTGTCGGAACATTCTTCATCCGAAAAACAATCTGCTTTATGCTTACCCTCAAGCTGATTTTATAAAACATATGGGGCTTAAAAATAAAAGCGTCATCTCGGGGGTACTTGATCCTTTTGCGGAAAGAATCATGATTACAAGCCAAGCTGGAACAACTGCTGGCGTTTTTTGGCCATTCACGCAGGCCTTTTATAGAGTTGAAATGAGAGATCCGACAGGCGATGTCACTTTGCTGGAATATTGTATGGGGGTTCCCGATGATCAATTCTTTTCATCTGAAGGGAGACGTATGCTGATCCGTCACGCCATGAATGGCATCCTGCCGGACTGTGTCCGCTTGAATACCTTACATGGCAAGCAAGCGGCGGACGCTCTTTTAAGAGTTGTTGACCAGAAAAGTAATATTGATTATGTGCTTAACCACATGGAAACTGCGGCTGAGGTAAGAAAATATGTCGATGTGGATGCTGTAAAAAATCTATGGCAGACGGTTTTATCAGGGAACGCCAGCTCAAAAAATATTGGCGCATTTCTTCGTTCGATTAGTTTTGCTAATTTGATTTTTTCTGCTTTTGGTTTATGAATTGAAAAGGCAAAGACAATATAATACTTGTTGACAGTAATCGATCATTTAGATTAGATATCATTGCAAATATAAATAAAAAAGGAGGAAAGTTATGAAAAAATCAACTCTAGATTATAAAGTTGTTTCAGCGGCAAAAGACAATTCATCGACTGACGGCAAGGAGATATGGCAATTTCCCGAGTTGAATGAGATTGAGTATAAAAAAACCCACGAGGGTGATGGTCCTGGTACCGATGATGATGGTTTTGCAGAATCCTGATTTAAGTAAGTCAAGTGTTCAAAAATAAATGGCTCGACGGCACAGTGAAGCATACGAGGTGTGTTGTCTGCTCTTTTTTTACAAAACGTTAGGCTAGCTTCAACATAGTACCGGATAGTACCGGTGGCAGCAAGTTTTTTTAAAATAAAGCTCCACTCCGTCAAGTGGGTCGCTATTCACAAATTTATGATTTTTGTAACACTTAAACAAAAAAGGCAGGGTTTTCAAAACCCTGCCTTTTTTGTTCATTAGCATCAAATAGCAACGAGACTACTTCTGAAATTTTTTCCTGGCTGATACAATGCCCAGAAGTCCAAGCCCCAGCAAAATTAACGATGCCGGCTCCGGAACACTAGCGGTATTAATTGTGCCGAGAAACTTATAAGCGTACGTTTGACTACTTGCATAATATCCTAAAAATCGAGCCCCTGCCTCTTCATAACCTTCATAAGGATTTGCCCCGGAGATAGAGACGGTGTAGGTAAGCTCGTCCGGTAGGCTCAAATACGTAATTTGGATTCCCGAAACTTCATTGCGAGAAGGTTCTACATAAAACATATCGTTGCCGTTTGAAATACGGTAAGTTACTCCCTCGGGAACAATCCAACTACCGTCGATGCTCAAATCAGAAGGCCCGAGCCCTATGCCATAAATCTCGAAACCTTCGATATCGTTTGTGATATTGTACGTGACGGTATTGCCATCAATCGAGATCGTCACCACCGGTATTGCCAACGCACTTCCTGTTGCCAGGAAGAAGATTGCCAGAAAAGTAGTCAGGATTTTTGTTTTCATTTTTTCTCTCCTTTATTATGAGCAAATTTTTTATTTTTTAATTCAACCGCATTTTGTATGACAATTAAAGCATAAAGCGTGCCGCGTGGGTAAATTCATTTTTTCGAAACGGTAAGATATTGTTATTACGTGGTTTATTTTACACATACATTGTATGACAACTCGTTTCGGCATTGCGGTTTTTTCCAAAATGTAAAGAATACCGACATAGAGTAAAAAGTTTTTTAAACTGTCCCAAAAAGTTCAATGTATTCAAGTGTATGACAATCATTAATTTTGTAAATAAAACCGACGCTATACTTATCGTGCTACAAAAACTCCCGGTTCGGGTTGCCAAAAGTCAGGCTCACAAAAAATCGGGGAGAAGAATTTACAATGCTAGCGTTCAGTCAAATGGTTATCCCGTTCGCCAACTGTGGTCGCCGCCCTCCGGGCGAGGTGCGGCGCCTGTTTTTTGGCGCCTGCCCGCGTCAAATCAAATAGGCCTGCAGCGATTTGTAGTTTTCAAAGTCCGCATCGACAAACGTTGCCCCGACCTGGAAGTTGTTGTCCAGATCAATTGCATTTCTGGACTCACATGAGAGTCTGATCGGTTTGTTGTTTGAGGGCAGGTTGAAAACCACTTCAAATCTGGAGCCGTGTGGCTCGATGGCCAGTCTCTGTTCCAGTTCCCGTGGAAGCAGGATCTTCAGGCCTCCCAGTGAAATTTCCGTGATTGCCGCGATGCCCAGTTGCGAGGTGTCCGGCTGGTTGATGACTGCCGGCACGGAAAGGGTCTCGCGCGGGTACTGGCGCTTTTCCGGCGTATCCGCTGAAGCGGCAAGTTTTCGTTTCTTCAAATAATCGGAAAGGATGTTGGCGATGGTGGAGGAGAGTGAGCGCCGGTCTTCTCTGGATATCTCCTCGAGGGCTTCACGCAGGTTTTTACTGGCGCGGAAACAAATGGAGCTGTCCTTTTTCATATGTATCCCTTTTAGGCGGTCGTTTAACTATTTTTTGCTTCGCTAGTATATGCATAAATTGTACCTCATGACCCGAAGCAGGCGCTTGTCTCTTTTATGCTATTGTAAATATTGATGATTTGTAATTTATGGGAGGCGATACAAATTTCGTTAGCGCCGCGCCAGGCCGGAAAAAGCTTAATGTGTAAAAAAAACCGACTTTTTTAGCGGTAGTTACGGGCAGGTGAAAAATCTCTCACATTAGTGGATGGGGGGAGAGTTAGAAGATTAGAAGATTAGAGGGTTGGAGGGTTAGATGAATGGTGAAAAGCGATTAGCTCATGGTTCGTGGTTCATAGGTGTCCGTTCTGGTTCGACAGGCTCACCACGAACGGTTAATAAGAAGGCTCGGCACGAACGGTTATTGATGCTCACCATGGAACGGCAATAAAAAGTCAGCACGACCGGTAATAAATACGCGAAGCGCAACCACTAATTTCCCCCGTTCACCCTGAGCCTGTCGAAGCCTGCCCTGAGCCTGTCGAAGCCTGCCCTGAGCCAGTCGAGGCCTGCCCTGAGCCAGTCGAGGCCTGCCCTGAGCTTGTCGAAGCCTGCCCTGAGCTTGTCGAAGCCTGCCCTGAGCTTGTCGAAGGGGGGGGATCTGTCATGGGTTATGACGGAGCTTCGGTAGCAGAAAAAATGCGCGCCGGGGCGTGCGTTTTTAAGGCGTCTTTTTTGCGGGCATGACCGGATTTTAAAAAGAAAAAGGGGACGGTACCATCCCCTTTTCTCCCCTTTTCCTGCCTTATTTTCCCTTGTGGAAAATGTTTGCGGGAATTTCTATTTTTTGCCTCGCCATTGGGGCTTGCCATCTGGCCGCATCAGTTTTCCGTCCGGCCGTCCCCGTGGAGAAGCGCTTTTGTCTTCCAGAGCGAGATGGCTTTTGTCAGTTACAGCCATCTAAATAAAAATTAAAGCGGCGGCAGACCCGGTTGGCGTTGTAAATCGCATGGAAGAGGTTTTTACGGGGCTGCCTTTTGCCGCTAAAACCCGTCAGTTTCGTCTCCATGAAAGCATAACATGTGCCAGAGAAAATTATTTGCACATATATGTACATTAACTCTGTGTTGCCACACAGTTATCAATCACGTTTGGATTTCTTACCATTTAACAGTCTCACATATGTTTCACAAAAAGCGCTTCGTTGATACTTATATGATACTTAAGTGATACTTTCGTAGAGAGTGGCAGATGTGAAACAGGGTTTTAACCGACAGGCGGCCCCTGGTTTGAAGCGGCGAATCTGCGTCAAATATACTTCAGCGGTTAGGAAGAGTTATTTGAAAGAGCGTCATTCCCCCCTCTGAATGATGCGACCGCAGCGTTTTGGTGGTTATCATAATGGTCATGTTTCCGGTAATTTAAAACGCTCACGCTTTCTTTTGTACGGTTCGCCGCGTGTATTTTCGTGATTTCTAAAAGAAAGCCGTGGCCCGGCGCGGCGCTTCTTTGCCATCAGCGGGCCTGCCTTTTTTTCCGTTGATGTTTTTATTATATTTTGTTAGCCTCTCACAATCGTTTCATTGGCATGTATCTTGTAGTTTAACGTCGTTTGTTTTGTGTCCGCATTCCCTTCGGGGATATGGGCGGGGAATCTTTATTTACTTCAATTGATGTTTAACAGGAGGAAGAAATGAAACAAAAGATGTGTAAGCGGTGGTTGAGGGATTTTCAGGCTTTTTTCTTATCGGTGATTCTGGCCTTGAGCGTTGCCGCAGTACTGGGCTGCAGCAGCAGTGATGACGCGGTTATAGCGCCTCAGAAGACAGTCGATGTACAGGTCGGGCACGTGACGCTGACTTGTGCCGAATACGAAGATATGGTGGCTTGCCGCGGCATTCCCTATGCCAACCCCCCCGTCGGTGACTTACGTTTTGCCGAGCCTGAAATACACGATATGTGGGACGATGCGACGCCGAAAACACTGGACGCTACCAGATTCGGCAGTGCCTGTGTTCAGGATGACGGCTCCGGCTCCGAGGACTGTCTGTTTCTAAACGTCTTTTTCCCGAAAGATGATCCTCCAGCCGAAGGTTTCCCCGTTATGGTCTGGATTCATGGCGGCGCTTTGATTCAGGGCTCATCCTCTGTACCGGGGTATGACCTGCCTGCGCTGGTTAAGAGAGGCGTCATTGTTGTGAGTATCAATTATCGTCTTAACGCCTTCGGTTTTTTGCCCCATCCGGCGCTGGAGGACCCGACCGGCAACTTCGGCCTGAAGGACCAGGCACTAGCCTTGAATTGGGTGCATGAAGGCATAGAATTTTTTGGCGGCGATCCGGGCAATGTGACGATCTTCGGCGAATCAGCCGGCGGCCACAGCGTTTTATCTTTGCTAGTTGCCGGATATGGTGAACCAGAGGCAGGAGATTTTGTTCACAAAGCCATTGTCCAGAGCGGGTCCTACAGCCCCACACAGATGTCGTTGCCGGCCGGCTATTACATGTTGGGAGCGGTGTTTGGTGACCTGAACGGTTTCGGTGTCATTCCCGGCTTTCCCTCTCCCATCGACGGTCACTGTAAGGGAACAGACGCAGAAATACGTGATTGTCTGCGTAACCTTACGGTTGCGGAAGTCATAGCCATTCAGAAGGCCGCTCCCACCTGGGCCTGGATTACACCTGTTTATCAACCAAGCACTTTTCTTCCGCAATCAATTGCATCTGCTATCCAAGCGGGAGAAATCATGAATGTGCCGATTATGATCGGATCCAACCTAAACGAAGGTTCGCTCTTCACTGGTTTATTTTACTCGCTATACGGCGGTTTTGCTACACTTGACAATTTGAAGGCTGGGGTAAATGATTTACTGGTGGCAGATACGCGCCACTATAGCAGGGCTGCGGTAGCCGAGTTCTATAGAGACGAGGCAGTGGATATATATGGGGATAACGCGAACAAATATCGCAACGCCCACAGCATGATCTTCACGGACGCTACTTTTAGCTGTAATGCTCTGGCGCATGCGATTGCACTGGCGCCTAGGCAGTCCACTTATTCTTACTGGTTTACCGACGTGGATGCTCCGATCAACCAGGCTTATAGTTCGCTTGGCGCATTATCTCCGTTATTTAATTTAGGTGAGTACGGATTGGGTGCTTCTCATTCCTTTGAGATCCAGTATATCTTCGGCGATCTACAGAATCATCCCGCTGCCACTGCTGATCAAAAAGATTTGTCTGAGCGGATGATCGACTACTGGGCGAATTTTGCCAAAGACGGGGCTCCGGGCGGAGGATGGATGGCGTACAATGGAACGAACATCAGAGAGTTAAACCCGATTGGTGACAGTAATGCTTCCGCTTTAGAATTTATGGCAGCGCACTACTGTGGGTGCTGGGCAGATCCGGGATCGGAACCATGTTGGCCAGTAATAATGATCCCTGCTGGTAAATAGAGGAATAAATCGTTATTCTTGACAATTAACTTAACGAGAGCCCGCGCCATTAGGCGCGGGCTCTTTTTTTATGTTGCGGGGGTAGCAGCGTGTGGTTTATGGCTCATTGATGCCTGTTCATGGTTCGACAGGCTCACCACGAACGGTAATAAAGACACAAAGCGCAAGTACTAATCTCCCCCGCGCACCCTGGGCCTGTCAGCCAATTCGGGTCGGATTAGAGGGTCAAATCTTTATTCCTGTCATTTAACTTAACGAGAGCCTGCGCCATTCGGCGCGGGCTCTTTTTTTTGTGACGCGGGGTAATAGCTCCTGGCTCGTAGCTGATGGTGGATGGGTCATGGTGAATGGTGGGTTGCTATGGGCTATTTTCCATCAACAATCAACCAAGAGGTATCAGTTTAATATTCTCCACCTCCGGCCTGCTAAAGCAGGCCACCCCCGCCAGCGGTGGACACAAAGTGGTAAGCTTCGCGTTTTACTGACCGTTCGTGCTCGGCCTTCTTACTGACCGTTCATGCTGAGCCTGTCGAAGCATCCTTTAGTCTTTAGCCTTTAGCCCTTAGCTACGAGCCACGAGCTATGAGCTAATCCTCTAACCCTCAAATCATCTAAACTTCTAACCCTCCAATCCTCCGGTCGCTCGGCCTGTCGAAGCATCCTTTATCCTTTAGCCATGAGCTGATCGCTATTCACCATTCATCTAATCCTCTAACCCTCTAATCATCTAATCCTCTAATCCTCCAACTCTCTAATCCTCTTCTGAATACGAGCCGCGAGCTGTCAGCTATCAGTTAATTTCCATTCACCATCGAGCATCACTATCCACCATTACCCCTTCAATTGCACTTATTGGCGGGACGGCAGGGCGGTGATCCAAAGAAATATTTGACTTAACAGGCAAAGGCAATATAATCTTAAATAGCTGAGTTTCTTGCAGGTCGGGCGGCTGGTACAGCCCCGGCAGGGTTTTGCATAGGTTTTTGACTTCATATCAGGAGCGCGAAGATGACGGTCGGATATGCGGGCGAAAAGAAACAGGGCCAGGGGAGATTGCCGTTTCAGCGGCAGCTCAAAGAACTCAGGCAGGGGCGCGCCAAAGGAAAGCAGGCGGAAGAAAAGTTCAGGGAAAGCCAGCAGAGACTAAACAGCATTATAGATGCGTCCCCCATCCCCGCGTTTGTGATCGGCGTGGATCACAAGATCATCTACTGGAACAAGGCCCTCGAGGAGCTCACCAAAATCAAGGCACAAGCTGTCATCGGCACGTCCCAGCAATGGCGGGCTTTTTACGGCAAAGAGCGCCCCTGTATGGCGGATCTGCTGGTGAGCCGTGAAAAAGAGAAAATAGCTAAATGGTACACGGGCAAATATGCCAAATCAAGGCTCCTGGAAGAGGCCTACGAAGCAATCGATTTTTTCCCCGACCTGGGCCGTCAGGGGAAATGGCTGCGTTTCACGGCGGCGGTGATCCGCGATACGGCCGGTGAAATGATCGGCGCTATTGAAACGCTGGAGGATATCACGCGGCGCAAAAAGGCCAAGGAAGCGCTGCTGGCTGCACACAGAGAGCTCGAAGAGCGGGTGCAGTCGCGCACCTCCGAGCTGGCCCGGGCCAACGAGGCACTCCTGGTAGAGCTGCTGGAGAGGCGCCAGACGCAAAAAGTTCTCAAGCAGACCACTGATCACCTCTCGCTGCTTTTAGAGTCTCTGCCGATTATTTCCTATACGAGAAAACTCGATGGAAATTTCAGCATCACTTACGTCAGTAACAGCATTGAGGAGATCGCCGGCTATACGCCGGGCTGTTTCACCGAAGATGATAATTTCTGGATGGAGCACATCCATCCGGAAGATCGCGAACGTATCGCTTCAGAGCTCAGAAGCGCCACGGAGAAAGGAGTGCATCGCTATACCTACCGGTTCCGCGTCATGGATGATTCCTATCGCTGGTTTTCCGATTACTGGCGAGTCGCACGCCATCCGGCCGGCACGGAAAGTTATATCGTGGGCGCCTGGCAGGATGTAACGGAGGACAAAAAAATCCGCCAGGAAGGAGAGCTCCGGCTTCAGCAGATGATCCAGACGCACAAACTGGCCGCGCTGGGTGAGGTGGTGGCGGGTGTTGCGCACGAGATCAACAATCCCGTGAGTTTCATCGCGTACAATGTTCCCGTGCTCGAAGAGATATGGAACATGGCCGAGGAGATCCTGTCTCGCTCGGATGTCAGACATCCGGACTGGACAAAGAGAGGGCTCTCCTATGAAGAGGTCAGCAAAAATATGCGCGAAATCATCGAGGCCTTTAAGATCGGTGCAAATCGCATCAGCCGCGTCATCACCAGTTTGAAGGAATTTTCCCGCTCGGATGAAAGTGTTCAGAAAAAACGTTTTTCCGTGTCCGATGTGATTGCGGGAGCACTTATCATCGTGGGTGCGCAGATCAGGCGTACTGTGTCGCAAATCAATCAGGAAATCGATGATCGCCTTCCGCCCGTGTCCGGCCATTTTCAGAAAATCGAACAGGTCATCGCCAACCTGCTTATCAACGCCCATCAGGCCATCCCTCCCGGCCGCAAGGGGCTGATCACGATCAGGTGCCGGTCTATCGAGCGCCTGAAAGCGGTGGTGGTGGACATTGAGGACAACGGCAAGGGCATTGAACGTAAAAATCTTGAACATATTTTTGATCCTTTTTTCACCACCCGTCGTGAGCTGGACGGTACCGGTCTGGGGCTTTCGATTTCCTATGGTCTGGTGAAGGAGCATCAGGGCGTCATAAGTGTCTTGTCCCGCCCCGGCAGGGGGAGCCGTTTTTCCGTTTATCTTCCCACCGAAAAGGGCAGGGGGCTTAATTTATGTCCCGCCCTGCTTTGTATCGATCACAATGTAAAGTATCTCAAAGAGCTCAAGGCCAATTTCGTGGATGCGGTCATCTGGCGTTCCGAGCCGCAGGACAAGGTGGAGGACATCCTCAATTTTCTGTCGGAAAACCCTGAAGTGGACATGATCGCCTCAGAGGTGCGGCTCAAAGGTTTTGACGGCTGGGAGCTTCTGGAAAAGATCAAGGGCAAATACCCGCTGCTGCCGGTGATCTTCTACTCCGCAGACCGCAAAGCCCTTAAACCGCCGGCCGGCAGCGGCCTGCAGCCCGATTGCATTTTGCATAAACCGTTTCACATTGAAAAACTTCAAAAGGCGATTCACGAACTGGGAAGGCAGCAATTATGAAAATCCTTATTGTCGATGATGAGGAACTTTCTCTGACATCCGTGCGGCGGGTGCTCAAATGGCGCGGCATGAAAAATGTCGAAATCTGCGACAGTGGCCGGGAAGCGATCAAAAAAATCCGTGAGGGGAACTTTGATGTCGTTCTGCTGGATCTGCTCATGCCGGAAGTTGACGGTCTGCAGGTGCTGGAAGCGGTCAAGCCTTTTTGTCCGCGCACGGAGTTCATTATTCTGACCGCAGTCGATGATGTTGCCACTACGGTGAAAGCGATGCGCAACGGCGCCTATGATTATCTGGTCAAACCGGTGGACAACGAACTGCTTTTCCTCTCCATTGAAAGGGCCTATGAACATAAAGGGCTTCTGGCGGGTCTTTCCGCCAACGCCGGTTTGGAAACCGGCGGGATCCCGCCGGCCTTTTCCGATACCGTAACGCAAAGCGCGCAGATGAAGTCGCTTATCTCCTACGCCCAGGTGATGGCGTCAAGCGGTAATCCCGTTCTGATTACCGGTGAGTCCGGCACGGGCAAGGAGCTCATGGCGCGCGGCATTCACCGGGCGGGCCCCGCACCTGGCGGCCCCTTCGTGCCGGTCAATGTATCGGCCATTCCCGCCACGATGTTTGAAAGCCAGTTTTTCGGGCATGCCAAAGGCGCTTTCACCGGTGCGGAATCCAATCATGCTGGTTTTTTCGAGCAGGCGGACGGGGGCACGCTTTTTCTCGATGAGATAGGTGAGCTGCCGGTGGGGCTGCAGTCCAAGCTTTTGCGTGTTCTGGAGGATAAAATATTCACGCCGCTGGGGGCGAGCCGGCCGGTGCGTGTCGATGTGCGGCTGGTATCCGCCACTAACAAGGACCTTGACCGCGCCTGCCGTGAGGAAAAATTCCGTGTTGATCTTCTCTACCGACTCAAGTCCGCCTATATCTGCCTGCCGCCCGTCAGGGAGAGAAGAGGGGATATACCGCTTTTGGCGGAATATTTTTTGCGCTCCGCCTGCCACAAACACAAGAAAAACCTTGAAGGTTTCTCAGCCGAAGCCATGAGCCTTCTTTGCCGTAAAGATTATCCCGGCAATATCCGCGAGCTGGCGCAGATCGTTGAAAATGCCGTACTGCTCGCTGACGGGCCGATGGTGCTGCCCGCCCACCTGCCCGACGGCCAGGAGGCCCCTGTCGGGCAGCCCCTGTCGTGCCGCACACTTTGCACACTCAAGGAAAACGACGCAGCCCATGTGCACTTTGTTCTCGATGGCGTGGGCGGCAACCGAGCCGAGGCGGCACGCATTTTGGGCATTACCCTGAGGCAGTTACAGCGAAAGCTGGCGGAGTACAAATGAAGCGACCGTTTGCGTTTATCTGTCTTACTTTTTTTCTTTTATCCTCCTGCGCTGGCGCCGGGCATTACAATCCGCCATCCGGGGCCGGCAGGATTGTTTTGATGATCTCCGGCAAAAGCGGCCCCTCTCTTTACGTCGAGCACGCCCGCCGGCTGTCCGCCTCCGGTTATACCGTGCTGCTTCACGACGGCAATGACTTTCCGCTTGATCGGCCTCATGCATGTCGCGCCATGATACAAGAAATTTTACGCGAGGCGCAACTGTCTCGGGGCGCGCCAAAGGGAAGGGCGGCAGTGATCGGATATTCCCTGGGCGGAGCGGTGGCGTTGGCGTGCGCATCCTCGATGGAAGAGGAAATCGCCGGCCTGGTCGTCTATTATCCCGCCACCGCTTTTTTCAAGGACCATGACGGCTGTGTGGAAAGAATGAACGTGCCGGTTCTGGTGCTCCAGGGAGAAGATGACCGTTTTTTCAATTGCTGCACGGTCGGCCCCATAAAGAGGATAAGCGATCTGGCCGCCGGCCGGGGCAAACAGGTACAGCTTGTCGTTTACCCGGGTGCGGGACATGGGTTCAATCTGGGCTCGTTTAAAAATACAAAACTCGATGAGGATTCCCATGCAAGAACAATAAGGGCGCTTGAATCATACTTTTCCCGGTAGAGGCGAAGCGGTAAATGGAAAGAAAGGGTGTGTGACAGATATCATGTCATGACGTTTTTATCTCTACGCGGTTTCGGCCCGCATTTTTCCCCCGGTAAAGAGCCTCATCGGCTCGTGCGATAATTGAGTTAAAAGTCTCATCTTCATCAATCAATCCTGAAATACCAATTGTGGCGGTCACTCTAATAACGGTCTTCCCCACGTCTATTTCCATTTCGGCAAGTGCCTCCAGAAGCCTTGTACCTATCGCAGCCGCCTGATCGATTGTCGTCTCCGGCAGGAGGATGATGAATTCCTCGCCGCCGAGGCGACCTATGATATCCATGGTACGAAGTTTTTGCTTCAAAAGTTGGGCGGTGTTGCGCAGCACTGCATCACCCGCGGCATGGCCATAGGTGTCATTTACTCTCTTGAAATGGTCAAGGTCGAGGATACATGCCGCAAGCGGTGTCCCCGAACGTCTGGCCCTGTGTATTTCGTGCATAAAAAGAGTTTCATATTCACGACGGTTGGCAAGCCCCGTCAGAGGGTCGGTCGAGGCCATTTCCTTGAGCTTCAGCTCCAGCGCGCGGCGATGTTCGATTTCCATCATGAGTTCTTGGTTGATTGTTTCCGTTTGTATAAAGAGCGAATATTGCCTGCGCTGCGAAATGCCCAGACGCATGGTCGTGGCGCCTCCTAAAATATAGGGAAGCATCAGGAGGAAAAAGAGTCCGATGAGATCATTCGTGGTCGTTCCCAGGGCCAAGCGCGTCGCCATGGTAATGACAACTGCATAAATACCCACGACGGCGGCCAGAATGAACCTGATGGGAATAAATATCATCAGAAAAACAATCTGAATCATGATCATACCGATGACCCAGATGGTGATATCCGGTCGGAGAATGAAAAACAGCATGAAGCCGGTGAAGCCGGCTACGGCGACCAGCGCGACGGCCCTGCTGATTTTGAAAAAGTCGGTATCCGGTTTAATGTTGGTAATGACCAGCACAAGTGAAAGGGCAATGATTACGCGGTAGGCCAGAAGATAGAAAAAAGACCCGGATATTCCCAGTGCGAGATAGTCGGGTATCGCAAACGAAAGAAGGATGATCGCCCAGGAAACAAGTGTAATCCGCAACTGCCGGGTGACAATTTTTTGTATATGCTTCTGATAAGCCTCTTCCGTGCGACGGTTTTGAAATTCGGTCAGATATTTTGAAACTTTGTACTCTTGTGCTGCAGATTGCATCATCTCGGACCTTCTGGCGTCTTGATTTGATGCGTAGCGCCCCTTTTAAATGTATTATTCAATGGATATATCGGCCGGCGGAGATAAATCCTTAAGCAAGAGGGAAGGCTTCTTTAAAAAAGAGGGTGACAGGAAGCCTTCGGCCGTCGGGGCCTTTGTTAATCCCTCACGATGAGCACCGGCACATTTTTGTCATGATGGATCACGCCGTAAGAGACGCTGCCCAGAACGGTGGCCGAAAGGGCGCTTCGGCCGCGTGAGCCCATCACGATCATGTGCGCTCCGGCGCGCCTGGCTTCCCTGACAATTTCCGCCGCAGGATAGCCCATTTTGATTAAAGCCTTGAAAGGCACTTTGTTTTTTTTGCAAAGTTTTCTTACATCCTCCAGATAATTGTCGGCAATACCCTTCAAATAGCCTTCAACTGATTGGGTGATCTCTTTGTCGGACTGCGGCGGCACAGTTGCGCCTCCCATGAAAAGCCGCTTGTCGATGACACTTATGGCGATGATGGAAGCGCCTAATTGCCGGGCAAGGTCAGTGGCGAAAGCCGCGGCCTTGAGAGATGTTTTTGATCCGTCAACCGGTAGGAGAATTTTTTTAACCATATCCAGCCCTCCTTCATTTATGCGTTATGGACAGCAATAAGTTTTCGATCAGGTAAACATATGCGCCGGCTTGCCTGCAGATCTATCGTATGGTGCCGCAAAATGGCCAGCCGAATTCAGTTATGTCCTGTTTTCCACTATAGAGATATGGCTCCTGCGCGTCAATAAGATATTAGTGGCAGGCAGGCAGCTTATTGGAAAGCCCGTTTGCAGCTTTCGACCCTCGTGTCTTTGTATTATGATTTCAGCGGTCTTTGTATGAGGGCGGCAGAGCTGACACGTTATTTCGGGCCAGCGGTTATATTCCTGTGTGGCGGGCATAGTTTTCAGCGAAAAGTTATTGTGCTCCAGTCGGGATTTAAGAGCCGGAGGATTCATCGAGATTGCCGTCCCAGAGAAAATGTTTTGTTTCAGTAATGATCACCTTATTGAGAACAAGAAGTGAAATGAGATTGGGGACCGCCATCAGTCCGTTGGCGATGTCCGCAAAGGTCCAGACAATGGGAAGGCTAAGTACGGAACCGAGCATTACCGCACCCACCCACAGATACCGGTAGGGACGAATGGCTTTGGTTCCCAGAAGGTACTCTGCGGCTTTTTCACCATAGTAGGACCAGCCGAGGATGGTTGAAAAAACAAATGTCATAAGACCTATGGAAAGAACGGCCGGACCGACAAACGGCAGAGCAGAAAAAGCCGCCTTGGTGAGGGCGGCACCTTTATAGCCGTGAATCCACTGGCCGGAATTCACCAGAACCAGGCCGGTCATCGCGCATATCACCACCGTGTCCCAGAAGGTTGCTGTTGAAGAAACCAGCGCCTGACGAATTGCGTTTCTGGTCTGTGCCGCCGCCGCGACAATCGGCGCGCTGCCCATGCCGGATTCATTGGAAAACAGTCCGCGCGCGACGCCGTAGCGAATTGCCTCTTTCATGCCCGCGCCCAGAAAACCTCCGATGACGGCGTGTCCGGAAAACGCGCTTTTCAAAATAAGCCTGATGGTTGCCGGTATCGTTTCATATTGCATGCCCAATAACACCAGACATCCCAGGACATAGAACACCGCCATGAAAGGCACCAGTTTTTCGCAGACTCTCGCTATGGATTTAATGCCGCCGAGGATGACAACGGCCGTGAGCGCGGTCAGCGTCAGTCCGGTAATCCAGGGTGAGATATTGAAGGTTTCCTCGACCAGCGACGCGATCGAATTGGCCTGCACCGTGTTACCGATCCCGAATGCCGCCACTGCGGTAAACGCCGCGAAAATCAATCCCAGCCAGCGGGCATTCATGCCCCGTTCCAGAACATACATCGGGCCGCCGGCCATCAGACCTTCTTTGTTGGTTATACGGTATTTCAGCGACAAAACCGCTTCTCCGTATTTTGTCGCAATGCCGAAAAAACCGGTCAGCCACATCCACAGCACAGCGCCGGGACCTCCGGCGGCCACCGCCGTGGCCACTCCGACGATATTGCCGGTGCCGATCGTGGCCGCCAGGGCCGTGGCCAGAGCGCCGAACTGGCTGATGTCACCTTTCCCCTCGCGTTTGCGTGAAAAAGAAATTCTTATGGCTTTGAAAATATATCGTTGAATAAATTTGAGGCGGATCGTCAGAAAGATGTGGGTTCCGACCAGAAGTACAATCAGAGGCCACCCCCAGAGCACATCGCTTATTTGCTGAAGAAAAGATTCAATGGCCTGCATGAAACCTCCGATAATTTATGAGCCTTAAATAGAGCTTGATGTTGAGTCCCGGCAGTCTATAAAGGACTGCCTCCATGGTGTCAATATAAAGTTCAACATTAATGATGTGTCTTCCGGTCTTTGATGCGCGCCTTTGTGGTTTGCCGTTCTGGTTCGACGGGCTCACCATGAACGGCAATAAAGACGCGAAGCGCAGCAACTAATGTCCTCCGCCTGCGGGAGTGGCCTGCTTTAGCGGGTCGGGTGTGGTCGATGGTGGCCAGTGGATGGCCAATGGTGTATAGCGATCCACTCCACGGGATGGAGATTTGCTTTGTGCTGACTTGCTGATCCAGAGATTATGTTGAAGTCAGCCGGAAGTTCAGGAGGCTGTTTTCCGTGAGATCATTTCGGCCAGCGGACCGTCCTCGCGCCACACATGGCAGGTATTGGCCAGCAACCTCAATGCCGCTTGAGCCCCTTCGGGAGAAAAACCTTGAGGGTCACGCGAGCGGTATGCCGCAAACCCCTGGAAGGCGGCGGGGGCCATGGCCTGCAGAAGCTCGACCAGATGCGCACAGCCTTTTTTCCCGCCGGCGATATTTTTAACTTTCCTGGTGAAACCTCCGGTGATGGTAAGGCCCTTGATCCGGGCCAGGCAGTCAATGGTCTCCCGGCAGGCATCGCGTGGTGTGGCGATAAGCTCTACATCTATGTCCTCAATCAGAAGATTCGTGCTATCCACCAGCAGAGTAACAGCCATATGGTGAATGGTGCCTTCGGGAAATGTTTCACCGGTAACCGTGTAGGAGGTCTGGAATCTCTCATCGCTGAGAGTGCCCTCTACGATCATCTTTCCGTCGGCGCACTCGTAGGTGGATGTTTCAATCCGGCGTGTGTGTAGTTTTTGGCTTTTTGCCTGTCCGTCTGGACGCATTAGATCCTCCTTTAACCCACTCCCAGGCTAAGTTACCGGGCGGATGGTTCCTGTATTTGCGTAAGCAGTTTGTTTTCCGGCAGTTTTTCCACGGCCTTGCCGAAAGCCTCCAGGGAGGAAGAAAGTATGGCGAATTCAGGTGTGTGTGC
>Ga0255347_1002563_pt1 | contig 25526 bp, 11 predicted proteins | sample wastewater_treat_2_FD_192479 | JGI IMG/M metagenome (GOLD analysis project Ga0255347, IMG submission 192479) | Wastewater microbial communities from Lulu Island WWTP, Vancouver, Canada - plant24 | ecosystem: Engineered > WWTP > Wastewater > Unclassified | place: Canada: Vancouver, British...
GATTAGTGGACCACAGCCATGCCCCAAAGCACTTCCTGCAGCCAAAATTCGATAATGTTGGGAAACGAAAGCGTAGGCAGCGAAACTCAGCTTAGTAACGTCAAACATTTGATTTGCAGCATTTCTATTCAAAGCTTCAACATCCATCAAATGCACATCCCACGAATTATCGAAATCTGATAATCGCCCATGAATCATTGCATCAAAAATGAAAGTATCGTTAGGGCAAGGAGAAAATGCAAGTGAGTAATTCTTCATTAATGAAATCTTTGCTACAAAATTAGCATTCTATGAGCATAAGAAGAGGTAACGATGAATAAATTAGTTTATTTTGCAACTAATGAATCAACCGAAAGAAAAAAAGCCACGTAAATCGGGGATTTTTCAAACGACCATGTTACTATTTAATGTGATCGCTGCAATAATTCTGTTGATTGTCCAGATAATTCCAAGATTTAGTCCAAAGACTTTTTGGGCATTTGAACCGATTGCTTATACCTATCCATTTTTACTAATCATTAATATCGCATTTATTATTTATTGGGCAATTTCGAGAAATCGATTCGCCTTCATCTCACTTTTCATTATAATACTTGGATATGACAAACTCGAACTTTTTTATCGGCCTTCTTTTCTAGTAATTGAAGAACCTGTAACAGAAAACTCAATACAAATAATGAGTTACAATGTCAGGTTATTTGACTTATACAACTGGAGTGGAAATAAAAAAACGAGAAATAGAATTTTTGATTTACTCTCCAAAGAGACTCCCGACATTACCTGTTTTCAAGAATACTACCATAGCGATAAACCCGACTTTTCGAACAATGATACACTAAACAAAATATTAAAATCTTCTTACAGGCAAATTGAATATGGGCTTACTTTATACAATGACTTTCATTGGGGACTAGCTACCTATAGCAAATATCCTATAATCAATAAAGGGTTAGTATTTTTCAAAGAAGGGAGTACAAACTTCGGAATGTTCTGCGATGTAATTTACAAAGGCGATACAATTCGAGTATATAATATACATTTACAATCGAATCATTTCAAGAAAAAAGATTACGAGTTTATTTCAAATCCTGATTCTGGGTCGAAGGAAGAAATAATCAAAGGAGCCATGTCGATTTTTACACATATCAAAAAAGGTGTATTAAAGCGTACAGAGCAAGTTGAGATACTTAGTGCACACATTGAATCATGTAGATATCCGACATTAGTTTGCGGAGACTTCAACGACCCTCCATATTCTTATGCTTATAACACTATCAGTCGCAATTTAAAAGACTGCTATACTGAGAAAGGAAAAGGATTTGGCATCAGTTATAATGGATCGTTTTTACCCTACCGAATCGATTATATTTTGCACAGCAATTATTTTGAGTGTTTAAAATATTCGATGGTCAGAAAAAAACTCAGTGATCATTATCCGGTTATTGTGACACTTAAAACACATCACAAAAAATAGTTATTGATCATTAGCCACAGCTCCGCCAGAATATAATTGCTTACTGTACTTAACAGAAGGGGAAGAAATAAATTCACCTATTCCAAGTTTACTCCAAATTTCATCGATACGTTTAATCGTTTTTTCATCGGAAGCCAAAATATTCGGCCAATCACGATCAAATCCATCGAAAGCTTTTGTTTTACGAGTTCCATCGAACACAACATGATCTACTTCATTCGCACGAACAACTTTTAGCATCGAGTGATCGCGACGAGGGTCGACATTATTCGCGAAGCGCCAAACGGCATCTGCCACGTCAGAAATATCCATATTATCTTCGAGGAAGATTAACACTTTAACCAGCGAAAAAGCAGGATCACTATGCAATGCATTTGCCATTTCATTTACGTGACCTTTACGATTTTTATGAATTGAAACGAACGCCACAGGAATTCCCATCAACAATAAAGAAAGATTTAAATCTTTCAGTTCACTATACTTTTTTACTACCGAAGTAATTTCACCAACACAAGCCGACAATGCATCGACATTCACCATATCAGGAAGAGCAGAAGGATCAATTTCTTCTTCCAACTTAGTTGTTGCATCGATTCCCATTTTCCCTCCGAAAGCCATTCGAGAGCAACTATGGTCGAGCACATCGGAAGGTCCTTGACTAAAGAAAATATCGCGTGCAACATTAACACGACTAGAAATATGTTTTGCTACCGCGGCATTATCATGAATGTTTACATCACCATCAACAACGATCATCATTTTAGTAAACATCATTTGTCCGGCGCCCCACATTGCATTCATCACTTTCAACGCCTGACCGGGATAATCTTTTTTTATTTTCACTATCACCAGATTATGAAAAACGCCTTCAACAGGTAAAACCATATCAACGATCTCTTGCACAGCGGTCATTTTTATCGGAGCCAAGAAAATCCGTTCAGTAGCTTTTCCGATCCACGCATCCTCTTGAGGAGGGATTCCAACGATAGTAGTTAAGTACAAAGGATTTTTACGATGAGTGATTGCAGTAATATGAAAACGCGGATAGAAATCGGCCAATGAATAATAACCGGTATGATCGCCGAAAGGACCTTCAAGAATAAAATCTTCATTGGGGTCGACATATCCTTCGATAACAAAATCGGCATCTGCAGGAACTTCCAAATCAATTGTTAAGCATTTCACTAACTCTACTCTTTTCTTACGAATAAATCCTGCTAACATAAATTCATCTACACCATCGGGAAGAGGTGCAGTAGCAGAATACGTATATGCAGGATCGCCACCGATACTAACGGCCACGGGCATACGAAGTCCGAGTTTTTTATACTCATTAAAGTGACGTGCCGAAACTTTATGACGATGCCAATGCATCCCCGTCATTTTTTCATTAAAGACTTGCATTCGATACAAGCCTACATTTCGAATTCCGGTATGCGGGTCCCTTGTTTGAATAACCGGCAAAGTAATAAATGGACCACCATCTTCGGGCCAACACTTCAACACTGGCAATTTAGTAACATCAGGATTTTGCATCACAACCTCTTGACAAGCACCTCTGCCACTAATTGACTTAGGCATCCAAGAAGCTATTTCACCTAGCTGAGGAAGCATTTTCAATTTATCGAACATCGAATGCTTCGGTCCGGTTAACGACTTAAAGAGTGATTCAATTTGTTGTCCAAGATCATCAAGATTATCAACGCCGAGAGCCATGGCCATTCTTTTCTCGGTACCCATTGAATTTATGAGCACTGGAAAATCATAACCGGTATTTTCAAAAAGCAATGCGGGGCCATATTGTTTAGAAACGCGATCAGCGATCTCAGTAATTTCAAGTTCAGGATTAACATATTCTTTTATCCTTACTAATTCGCCTGCATCTTCGAGCAACTTCACGAACTCCTGTAAATTTTTAAATGCCATGATTCAAATTTTATTTACTACAACAATGAGTAAAGTAGAAAGTTATAAAAAGGATTAACTAAAATAAGAATATTCATAACGATAAGAAAGATGAGTATCTCTTCCTGCTCTAGTAAGATCGGTTTCATAAATTATTTCGCCAATCAACTCCCCTTTCTCGTTATACTCAAAATTAGATCGAGATATTACGAAACCATTTTCGTCACTTAATGACTCTTCAACAATTCGGCCCAGCTCATCATACTCAAAATTAGAAATGCGCGTATAAAATCCACGTGATACTTTGCGAATAATTTTACCAATTTCATTATAATTAGAATCTACTTCAGCAGTTTTCTTTCCTTGATCATTATACTGAAGTAATTTCGTCTCGAGGCCATCATCATTATAAGAATACTCATGACGCCCAACCGATTTATTATCCGCATCAAACTCTTCGGCTATTACCAATAAATTTTTATCGTTGTACTTAAAGATCACTTTTCTATAAGGTCTATCAGCAGAAGGTGCATTAATTACTCGTTCAAGCATATTGCCATTTGAATCGTATTTAATTTCTTCTGACGAATCTAGTTCACCATCGGCATCGTACTGAATAATTTTCAGTGGTTGTCCGGATTCATTATATTCATAAATCGTTTTCTCACCCGGATCATCGCCATACATTTTCACAATTGTAATTGGCCAACCATTAACATCACGTTCAGTAATAAAAGACTCTTCAATACCATCTTCAGGAAGTGATACATCATGCAAGACCAAATGTCCGTCGTCGTTATAAGAATATCGATGATGCTCTTCCACTTCTCCATCAGCAAAATATTTCAATTCTTCTAACTGAAGACCTTTATCGTTATAGTTAGTTGCCCAGGAAATATACTCCACAGCATCATCGCCGGAAGAACGCAAAACAGAACGAATTGGAGTAGCGTAGCGGGCTACAGACTTAAGATTAGGGGTGACACTCATTTTCGTGAATTTAAGCAGCAAAATTACCTTAAATCCACGATTCGCAATAAAATTAACGATGATTAAGCGCAATAAAGGTTAAAAAAGGCCCAAAATCCTTGAAAAATTTCTCAAACAAACGGAAAAACACTTTCTTAGCGATATTGCCAAAACAACGCAATCTTTTAAAGCCTTGCACTGAGCTTTTCAGACAGCAAGGCTTTTTTATTTTCGCTTTAGCATTTTCTCATACATTTCGATCCACTTTTCAGGTGAAATTTTAGAAGCAAGTTTACCGAACAATTCGAAAGGAATCAATTCAGGTTTTTTAAAGCGGATACAACTCTTACCCATATCTGGTTTCTTCCCAACTGCTTTAATATATTCATCGGTAAACCACTGTAAAAGATTCGCATCACCATAGATCCCCATATGATACACTGCAATAAAATTTTTCTGCGAAGCGATATTCATAAATGGCAATGGAAGTTCCGGTGTACAATGATAGCCTGCGGGATAAAGAGAATGAGGTACAACATAACCAATCATTCCATAGCCCATCGTTTCCTTAAAACCTTTAGGCAGATTTTTCTTAAAGACCTTTCTCAAAGTAGAAATAGCTTCTCTCCTATCATCAGGAAGAGATTCGAGATATTCTTCAACAGTAACGGCATCTGATCTCATGGTAATGAATTTAGAAAAACAAAACTACGAAGACTTTTTCTTATCTCACAAGGCTAACACGTCCAGAATATTGATGCGGTTCATCATCGAATGAAATCACATCGAACAAATAGACATAGATTCCTTCCGCGCAAGGAGCACCGGACTTAGAGAAAGTACCATCCCAAGGTTTTCCGAGGGAATCAGAAGTATAAATTAATTCACCCCATCGGTCAAATATTTTGAAGCTGGCCGATTTTATTCCAACACCGTAGCCAGTGAATCCTTCATTATACCAATCGCCATTCGGAGAGAAAGCATTAGGGATAAACACCGAAAAATCGGGCATCACATGAATTGTTTCATAGGCAGTATCGCGACAACCATGTTGACTGATAGCAATTAATTGTATTTGATAACTACCGGTATCGCCATAGATATGCGTTGGACTATATTCGATAGAAGAACTATTATCACCGAAGGTCCAATTAAATATAGTTGCATTGTTACTATGATTTAACAATGTGACTTGAGGAGTTAATATTTCAACAACAGATTGATCGGCAGAAAACCCTGCAGTTGGCAAATCATAAACAGTAACAACATCATCTTTTGAAATTGTAGCTGAGCAACCATAAGTATTAGTAACTGTTAATGCAATATCATATACCCCTGGAGCACCAAAATAATGATGTGGAGAACTTCCACTACCGGTAGAATTATCACCGAATGTCCAAGTATAAGTTGATCCTGTTGTAGTCTGAGAATTTGAAACAAAATAAGCTGTTACCGGCATACATTGTTTAATGCTATTTGGAATAAAATCAGGAATTGGAGTTGGATTAACAACAACCGATTGCGACAATTGAACAAAAGGAGTACCACAACCATCAGTTAAGATTACAGAATAAGATGAAGTTGAATCAGGAGTAACAGACTGCGAGCTATTTGCATTTGAATTATTCCATTGATATGAATAAAGACCTCCATTACCACCAGAAGCAACTGTATTCAATTGAACCGATTGACCTTCACAAATAGTATCATTAGAAACAGAAAGTGAAAGCGACAATGGCGGATATACGTTAACGTTAGTATTAATTACAGGAACAACGCACCCGTTAGCATCAGTTACAGTAACATTGTAAGCGGTAGTAACGGCAGGACTAACCGAAACTGTATCGGTAGTTGCACCATTACTCCATTGAAAACTATACGAAGGTGTACCACCGGAAGTACTAACTTGAAGCGTAACGAATTGACCTATACACAAAGTTGGAGGTGCTGCTACTACGGCATTCAATGCAGAAGGCTGAGTAATTTGAGCTGCTATTGTGGAAGTACAACTATTAGCATCAGAAATTACAGCTGAATAATTTCCGGCATTTAAAGAAGTAGGTGTAAAGCCAATCGCTTGGCTATTATTCCATACAATCGAATATGGCGACACACCTCCGGTAGGAGAAATCAATACCGAACCAGAAGGTTGACCAGCGCATCGAACATGAGTAATCGTAGCACTAACATCTAAACTATCAGGTTCCTTAACAGTAGACGTAATTGTATCGGCACATCCATTATAATCAGTCACAGTAACAGTATATGTTCCTGCAATCAAATTGTTAAGCGATTGAGCGATTGCTCCGGTCGACCAACTATATTGATAAGGAGAAGTACTTCCAGATACATTTAATGAAACCGAACCAGTGTTTCCACCTGCACATTTAACAGAATCGACAATTGAATTAACTACTAACGGTGATGGCTGTACTAAAGTAAATGATTTGAATGTTGCACAACCACTATTATCGGTAACAGTAACAGAATAATTTCCTGCAGGCATACTGTATTCCACAGCCGAATTATATACCGGATTAGACCATTGATATTGGTAAGGGGAAGTCCCGCCAATAACAGAAACAGAAGCTGATCCATCGGCTAATGCATTACAAGAAATATTATTTAACAACAAAGTGTCGATTAATAAAACATCAGGTTGTGCAACTGAAAAAGAAGTAGTTCCAGTACAACCATTACCATCAGTTACAGTAACTGTATAATTCCCCATTGCTAATGAAGAAGACGAAGCTGAATTTAATCCATTAGACCATAAATAAGAATAAACTCCCGACCCTCCAACTGTTTGAATAGATGCAGATCCATTTGACTGACCGAAACAATGCACCATTTGCAATCCGGTAACATTAGCAACAACAGCAGTTGGTTCAGTAATATTTATATTCACTGAAGTGAGGCAACCATTTACATCTGTAACATTTACAGAATAATTTCCTGCAGCTAAACTATCAGCTGTTGGCTGATTACCGCCTGAAGGAATCCAATTATAAGTATATGGAGCATTTCCACTCGAAGCTAATACTGATGCAGTACCATCGCTTACGCCGAAACAACTTGCATTACCAGTTGACAAAACTGAAACTGTAGGTCCGCCTAATCCAGGAACAGCATATGTTTGAGTAGAAACACATGCATTTGCGTCTGTTATAGTTAACGTATAAGCACCGGCTGCAATATTATTTAAAGAAGCAGAATTAGCACCGGTATTCCACAGGTACGTTAATGAACCAGTACCACCTAATGTGCTAACTGAAATTGAACCATTCAACTGATTACAACTTGCAGGAGATGTATTTGCATTCGTTGCAATTGCACTTGGCTCATTAATTGTAGTTGTTAGTGCTGCAATACATCCATTTTGATCAGTTGCAGTTAACGTATATGTTCCTGCAGCTAATTGACTTGCCTGAAGTGACGATCCACCGGAAGGTGTCCATGAATAAGTATAAGGCGATGCGCCACCACTGATAGAAGTAGATATAGCTCCAGTAGAATTCCCATGACATAAAACATGAGTAACCGAATTTAACAATAAAGATGGTGCTCCGTTATTCGCGACTGCTAGCGATTGATTCTTTGTACATCCATGTGCATCCGTTACTGTAACAGAATATGCTGCTGCCACTACATTATTTATTGCTGAGGTAGTATAACCATTATTCCATAAATAAGTAAAAGGAGATGTACCTCCACTTAAAGAAACAGAAGCACTTCCGTTAGCCTGTCCGCAGCTAGCATTCGTTGTGGAAGGAGAAATTACTATTACAAGAGGCTGTGATATTACAACTGAAGTATTGCCGCTACATCCATTTGCATCGGTTACTGTTACGGTATAATTTCCCGCTAATAAATTTTGAATATTTTGGGTTACGCTACCATTCGACCAAACATAATTACTAATTGATGAAGCAGCATTAACAGAAATTTGAGCAGAACCATTTGAACCTCCATAACATGATACATTAGTTTGAGAAACAAGATTCACTATTGGAGATGCAAATCCATTTACAACCGCTGAACGAGTAGCAGAACAAGAATTTGCATCTGTAACAGTAACAGAATAAGTTCCAGATGCTATATTCAGCAACTGATTTGTAATAGATGAATTCGACCACAGATAATTATAAGTACCGGTACCTCCTGTTACACTTGACAAAATAGAACCATTTGATAATCCGCAGGTAGATATTGAAGGAGTTAAGGTCAATGACAAAGAATCGGGTTGAGTAACTACAATTCCAAATGGTGTTAGACATCCATTTGCATCTGTAACATTAACTGTATAATTACCAGCTGACAATCCTGAAGCAGAAGATCCGCTACCTCCTGACGGAATCCATGAATAAGTAAAAGGACCGATACCACCACTTAAAGAAACAGACGCTGTTGCATTCGAACCTCCATAGCATGAAACATTAGTTTGAGAAGCTAAAGTCACAGTTGGACCACCTTGGGCAGCGATATTATAGTTTTGCGTAGCTACGCAACCGTTAGCATCAGTAATACTCAATGAATAATTTCCAGGTGCCAATAATGAAAGGCTTGATGAATTCACAGCACTACTACTCCAATGATAAGTATATACACCGGTTCCACCGGTAACCACAGCACTTACTGTACCATTTGAATTGCCGCAACTAGCATCGGCCGTTATCAATGAGATATTTATTGCATTTGGTTCAGTGATAGTAACAGGTAAATTCACCTGACATCCATTGGCGTCGGTAGCAGTTACTGAATAGTTTCCTGCATGCAACGACGAAGCAGAAGAGGAAGTCCCACCAGAAGGTGTCCATGAATAAACATAAGGAGCCACTCCACCGGAAATCTGCACAGAAGCTGCACCGGTAAACGCATTATTACAAGCGACATTAGTTACTGATTGAAGAGTAAGCGTTGGAGCACCAATATTATTTACCTGATAACTATTTGTAAAAACACATCCATAAAAATCAGTAACGGTAACTGTATAATTTCCTGCTACAACATTATTCACGGAAGAAACAGTCGAACCATTCGACCATAAATAGCTATAAGGAGACGATCCTCCTTGTACTGAAATCGATATTGATCCATTTGAAGAATTACAAGTAGCATTCGTTACTGCTGGATTGGCGGTAATAGCAGCCGACTGACTTACAGCCCTTGTAGTATTTTTCGTACAACCATTCGCATCAGTAACAGTAACACTATATGTTGCTGCAGTAAGTGAGGAGAGTAGCGAGCCTCCTGAATAACCTGTACTCCACAAATAAGTATACGGAGAAACTCCTCCAGATGTATTCACTTGAATTGATCCTGAAGATCCGCCATTACAATTAATATTTGTAACCACAACAGGAATTAACATTGCAGCAGGAGAAGTAACAGTAGTATTTGCTGAAGAACTACAATTATGACTATCAGTAACTGTTACTGAATAATTACCTGCGGTAATATTCGACAAATTCGCAGTAGCTGCGCCTGTATTCCATTGATAGGTATATGGAGAAGAACCACCGGAAGCAATTGTAGAAATACTTCCTGTATTACCTCCATTACACAATACAGCACTAGCGGTTGGAGTAACACTCAATGCCGAAGGTGAACCAATTACAACAGGTACATTTGCTACACAACCATTTGCATCGGTTACATTAACCGAATAATTTCCTGCAGCTAATCCACTAGCAGAAGCAGCATTTCCTCCTGAAGGAAACCATTGATACGTATAAGGAGTAGCTCCTGACGAAACATTTATTGATGCATTTCCATTAGTTAATCCGAAACAAGTAACATCGGTTGACGATGCTAATGTTGGTACTGGTCCGCCGGCATTACTAACACTAACATTTCCTGTAGCTGTACAACCGTTGATGTCCATCACGGTAACTGAATAAGCACCTGCAATCAAAGTATTTCCGGTATTAGCCGATACAGCTCCTGACGACCATGAATATGCATATGGTGATGTTCCGTTAACCACACTAACTGATGCTGATCCATTTGAATTATTACAAGCAGCAGATGTTGAACTCAAAGTTAAAGCCATTGCAGGCAATGAGTTTATTGAAGAAGTAGTATTTGCTGTACATCCATTAGCATCAGTTATCGTAACAGTATATGTTCCACTTGAGGCTCCACTTAAATTTGGGAAAGTAGATCCATCCGACCATAAATAAGTATATGGCGAAGTACCGTTAATTGCAGAAGTATTTGCTTGACCATTTGAACCACCAGGACAAGACACAGGAGATGTTGAAACAATAGAAACCGAAGGTCCTGGTGTATTACCTATTGTAAATGAAGACGAAGAAGTACAATTTCGGCTATCCGTTACCGTTACTGTATAATTACCGGGAGTAAAGTTCGACAAACTTGCACCGGCTACACCACCTGATGACCAATTATAGGTATAAGGAGAAGTACCACCTGAAGGAAATACGGTTGCAACACCATCAGGATGACTGCAGTTAGCAGCTGAAGAAACAACAGCCGCAGACAATAATGTTGGTTGAGTAATAATAATATTAGCAGAAGAAACACATCCGTTTACATCTGACACATTAACACTATAATTTCCTGCTGTTAAATTTGATGCTGTTGCTAAACTTCCTCCGGCAGGGCTCCATGCATAACTATAAGGAGCAGCACCTGAAGAAACCGTAACTGTTGCAGATCCATTATTTCCTCCAAAGCAAGAAACATTAGTTGAACTTGTAATAGCAACTGTAGGGCCTCCTAAACTTGCAACATTAACTGTTCCAATTGAAGTACATCCATTCAAATCAGTTACCGTAACTTGATAAGCGCCAGATGCAATTGCATTCAAAGAAGACGACGAACCAGCAACCGGCGACCAAGAATAAGTATATCCTCCGGCACCACCAGCAGCCACAACATTTGCAGTACCTGTAGAAGCCCCACATGCGGACGAAGTAGAATTCATTGTTAAACCGATTGCTGCAGGAGCCGATACGCTTGCATTGGTTTGAGTTGTACAACCGTTAGCATCTGTAATCAAAACTGAATAATTTCCTGCCGTCAATCCTGTTGCTATCGAAGAACTACCACCTGAAGGAAGCCATTGGTAAGTATATGCAGAAGTCCCGCCTGATGGTGTTGCTGTAAGTGTACCATTAGATCCACCGTTACACGTAGCATTTATTATTGAAATTGAATTCGCAAGTATTGTAGGCTGAGTAATTGTAGTTGAAATTGATTTTTTACAACCCAACTGATCTGTTACAGTAACCGTATAAGTTCCTGCACTTAAATTAGAAGCAGAGAAACCGGAAGATACATTGGGAGACCACTGATAAGAATAATTCGGATTACCACCTGTAGTATTAATTTGCAGCGAACCATCATTGCCTCCAAAACAGCTTACATTACTAACCGCTGCAATACTATTCGTGATTACTGCAGGTTCAGAAATTATTTGAGTCAAGTTTGCGATACATCCTTTACTATCAGTAACAGTAAGTGTATAAACACCTGCAGTCAAAGAAGAAATTGAAGCAGTCACTGCTGCATTCGACCAACTATAATTATAAGGCAGTGTTCCTCCGGTTGAAGAAGTATTTATTGATCCATTGTTTCCTCCAAAGCAAAGAACATCTACAGCCGAATTCAATGTGATTTGTAACTGAGTTGGCTCGCTTATTGAAAGAGAATTTGTTGCAGTACAACCATTGCCATCCAATATTGTAACTGTATAGGTTGTCCCAGAAGAAATATTATTTGCATTCGTAGTATTACTTCCATTCGACCATTGATATTGATAAGGAAGAACGCCACCAACAGCTGATGCACCTAAAATTCCGTCGGATCCATTATAACAACTGATCGATTGAACAATAGCAATAGAAGCAACTAAGGCAGTAGGTTGAGTAATGGATACAGAAGTATTAGAAGTACATCCATTTGCATCTGTAACAGTTACGGTATAGGTTGCAGCAGTCAAAGATGACGATGTAGTAGTTATATTGCCGTTTGACCATAAATAAGAATACGGAGAAACACCGCCAGTAGCTACTGTTGTTGCGCTTCCTGTATTTCCTCCATTACATAAAACATTTGTTGATGTGCTAATCGAATTCGTTAACACTGAAGGTTGATTAATAATTGCAGAAACAGATGCGGTACAACCATTAGCATCGGTTGCAGTGACAGTATACGTTGCTGCGGTTAAGCCTGAATTAACAGAAGTTACAGCAGCATTCGACCATAAATATGAATATCCTGCGTTACCGCCTGAAGCAATAGCTGTAGCAGATCCATTTGATCCTGAATAACACGACACATCAGTTGTTGAAGTTATTGATACATTCAAACTTGAAGGCTCATTGATTACAACAGAAGAAACTGATGTACATCCGTTGGCATCTGTTGCGGTTACAGTATACGTGCCAACAGATAACGAATTTATTGTTGCCGTAATAGCTCCTGTAGACCATAAATAAGTATAACCTGCAGTACCACCTGTTGCAGCAGCCGTTGCACTACCTGTACTATTTCCATTGCATAAAACATTTGTAGAAGTAGGAACAGTAACATTTAATACACTTGGCTGAGTAATTAAAATTGAGTTAGTAGCAGTACAACCGTTTGCATCAGAAGCTGTTACTATATAATTTCCAGCAGTCAATAAAGATGCGGTTACTGTAGCATTTCCCGACGACCACAAATAATTATATGGGGAAGCTCCTCCTGACGCCAGAGCAGTAGCACTTCCACTATTCCCTCCATTACATAAAACATTAGTAGAAGAAGGAATGCTAACAGAAAGCAAAGAAGGCTCAGTAATATTTATAGTTGTTGATGTAGTACAACCATTAGCATCAGTAGCAGTAACTGTATAAGTATTTGCAGCTAACGACGAAGCAGTTGATGTTATATTTCCTGAGGACCATTGATAAGAATATGCGGAAGTACCTCCTGAGGCCAAAGCTGTAGCGCTTCCGGTTGACGCTCCATTACAAAGAACATTTGTAGTTGCGGATATGCTTACCGTTAGTAAAGTAGGTTCTAAAATATTTGCAGTAGTTGTTGCAGTACATCCATTAGCATCGGTTGCTGTTACGGTATAAGTTCCTGCAGCTAGCGAGGATGCAGACGCCGTTAAGCTACCCGACGACCACTGATATGAATATCCTGAAGTACCACCTGATGCAAGAGCTGTAGCACTCCCTGTTGATGCTCCAAAGCAAAGTTCATCAGTACTTGCGGTTATGCTTACCGTTAGTAATGTAGGTTCAGAAATCACAACAGTTGTTGAGGCAGTACAACTGTTAGCATCAGTTGCAGTAACCGTATATGTTGCTGCCGACAAAGAAGAAGCTAACGCAGAAGAACTACCTGACGACCATTGGTACGTATAAGGTGAAGTCCCGCCAGAGGCCAATGCTGTGGCACTTCCTGTTGAGCCTCCATTACAAAGAACATTAGCTGTTGAAGATATATTTACTGACAACAAAGTTGGCTCGTTGATAACTGCCACATTAGTAGCTGTACATCCATTTGCATCCGTTGCAGTTACAGTATAAGAGCCAATGGCCAACGACGAAGCTGTAGCTATTGCGCTTCCTGACGACCATTGATAGGTATAACCGGAAGTTCCTCCACTAGCCAGAGCAGTAGCACTGCCGGAAGTTCCTCCATTGCATAAAACATCTGTTGTTGATGAAATCGCAACAGACAATAAACTAGGCTCAGAAATAGTTGCAGTGTTAGAAACTGAACATCCATTAGCATCGGTTGCTGTAACAGTATATGTTCCTGCAATTAAAGAAGAACTCGTAGCATTAACAGCTCCTGTTGACCATTGATAAGTATATCCAACATTTCCTCCGGAGGCGAGTGCTGTAGCACTACCTGTATTACCACCATTGCAGAGCACATCAGTAATTGACGGAATACTTACACTCAATAAAGTTGGTTCATTAATAGTAACTGTTGTAGAAGAAGTACATCCGTTTGCATCGGTTGCCGTAACAGTATAAGTACCTGCAGCTAAAGAGTTAGCCGACGAAGTTGCACTTCCAGAAGACCATTGATAAGTATATCCCGGGGTCCCATCGGCTGCCAATGCAGTTGCACTTCCTGTTGAAGAACCATTGCATAATACATCGAGTGAGGAAGCTATACCTACTGTCAACAACGTAGGTTCAAGAATAGCAACAGCGGTTGTAGACTTACAGCCATTAGCATCGGTTGCCGTAACAGTATATAAGCCGGCTGCTAATGAAGAAGCAGTTGCCGACACACTTCCTGTCGACCACAAATAAGTATATCCAGGAGTTCCCCCTTGAGCTAGCGATATTGCACTTCCGGTAGATGCACCGTTGCACAATACATCCACTGAAGAAACGATTCCAACACTTAACACTGATGGTTCTGCAATTGTTGCTGAAGTATTCACAGTACAACCATTAGCATCTGTAACAGTAACGGAATATGTTCCAGCTGCTAAAGACGATGATGTAGCGGTTAAACTTCCCGACGACCACTGATAAGAATAGCTTGCTGTTCCACCTGAAGCCAATGCAGTTGCACTACCTGTGGTCATGCCATTACAAATCACATCTGTAATTGCGGATATGCTTACCGTTAGTAAAGTCGGCTCGCTAATTGTTGCAGTAGTGCTAGCGGTACAACCATTAGCATCGGTAGCTGTAACAGTATAAGTTCCGGCAGCTAATGACGAAGCAGTTGCAGTAGCACTACCTGACGACCATAAATAACTATAACCTGAAGTTCCGCCAGTTGCAACTGCTATTGCACTACCTGTTGATGCGCCATTACATAACACATCCGTTGTAGAAGAAATAGAAATTGAAAGTAAAGATGGTTGATTAATTGTTGCAGTGTTTGTTGCAGTACATCCATTGGCATCAGTAGCTGTTACTGTATATGCTCCAGCGGCTAATGACGATGCAGACGCTGTTAAGCTACCTGAAGACCATTGATAAGAATATCCTGCAGTACCACCTGTAGCTAATGCAGTAGCAGCTCCGGTTGAAGCACCATTACAGAGCACATCAGTAGTTGAAGTAATATTTACAGCAACCAAAGTTGGTTCTGAAATTGTTGCGGTAGTAGAAGCGGTACATCCGTTAGCATCAGTAGCTGTCACAGTATACGTTCCAGATAGCAAATTCGAAGCTGTAGCTGTTGCACTTCCTGTCGACCATAGATAAGTATAAGTGGAAGTCCCTCCTGCAGCTTGAGCAGTAGCACTACCGGTTGACGCTCCATTACAAAGCACATTTGATATTGCGGATATGCTTACCGTTAGTAAAGTAGGTTCAGTAATGGTTGCTGTTGTAGAAGATGTACAACCATTTGCATCAGTTGCTGTTACAGTGTATGTTCCTGCTGCCAAAGAAGAAGCAGTAGCAGTTGAACTTCCTGTTGACCATTGATAGGTGTAAGCAGCAGTTCCGCCGGAGGCTAAAGCGGTAGCACTTCCTGCAGAAGCTCCATTACATAAATTATTTGATGTTGCGGATATGCTTACCGTTAGTGGAGAAGGATTTACTAAATTATTCGACAATATTGCCGTACACCCATCCGCAGATGTAACTGTAACAGTATACGTACCGGCAGCAAGTCCTGTTAAATCTTCTGTTGAAGAACCATTTGACCAAACAAAACTATAGGGCGTACTACCTCCAGTAGGATTAATATCTATTGCTCCAGTAGTTCCTCCTGAACACAAAGGATCTGTTATTGCTGCATTTACGGTTAGTGAATTTGCAACAGTTACCGTCAATGAAGTTGTATTAGCACAAAGCCCTGCAGTGGGAGTAAAATCATAAGAACCGGAAGTCGTATTACTAATAGTTGCCGGCGACCAAGTTCCGGTAATTCCATTTGTAGAAGTTGTAGGCAATGCAGGAGCAACACTTCCTGAGCAAATTGGTCCAATTGCATTAAAAGTTGGTGTAACAGGAAGCGTAACATTTACTGTTGAACTTGCAGTAGCAGTACATCCGCAAGCATTTGTTACAGTAATAGTATAAGTAGTGGTAGAAGTAGGACAAGCAGATGGAGTTAAAGTATTTGTTGCTGACAAGCCAGCTGTTGGCGACCATGCATAAGTATATGTACTTGGATTAAAGAAAGTAATCGACCAATTATTAATTGACCCAACATCACCTGTAGAATTGTCCGCAGCAAATAATGTCCACGTCCCATTTGTTGGAGTTCCATTTAATGCAGCAAAATTCCCTGCGCCTCCCTCCGGCTTATACGATCCAGAAAATGGTGCAGTACCTGCAGTTATTGCAGTGGCAGCAGTGGCCGAAAAACATGTCCCTGCATAATTATTTCCACCACCTCCATTGTTATTGCTTAATAAATAATATGTGCCATTAGGAGCTTGTAACCATAATTCTAAATCGGAATCATAGGTATGTGAAATATCAAGGCAAACTGTTAAATAGTCACCTGTATCCCATGTAGGATCGCAAACACCATTAACTACAATTCCTGAAGAAGCCCAAGAACCTGCACAGCTAGCAGGACCGGTATGGCAAGCAGAAGATATACCTCCATCAGGAATTTGCGGAGTACATTGAGTACTATTAAAACTAATATTACCTCCCACCGAATTTACAGTTGCCGTTAAATTAGTACAACTTCCTTGACAAACGGTAGATGAAGCAGGAGTAAGAGTTACTGAAAGCGTATTAGAATAAACTCCTGAATAAGTTTTCGTACATCCATTACCATCTGTTACACTAACAGAATATGATTGTCCATTTGTGAGGCCGTTGATAGAAACAATACCTCCAACATTTGTTGAAGTTTGACTTAACGATCCATTGCCTGTATTAGTAATAGTATATAACGAAGAACCAACAGCAGGTAGTCCGCCAAAAAACTGAAGATTTACTGTGCCACTGCATGAAGGAGAAGAAGTAATTGTAATCGGATCTAAGAATTTTATTACAACGGGATCACCTAAATCAAAGCAGCCATCACCATCTTGATCATTGCTTATCACTCCGTCCCAGTCTAAACCATTATCTCCATCATCGGCAGTAATGGCAACCAATACTAAAGTATTATTTGTAGTTGAAAGTCCTGGTAAACTAAGTAATGGCGAACAACCACCATTTGAATTGGAACTATATCCTCCACTATTTGCAACTGAAAAATCCTCGTCAGTCCAAAAATAGCCTGTCCAATTCGGATCAGTTGCCGGATCATTTGTAGTTGGTCCGCCGGCGCTATAAATTGCATAAAACAATTCGGCATTATCAAAGCCCGGGTCGTAATCAGGTGGCAGTATATAATCTCCATTACTTATTAAGTTAAAAGCTCCACCTGGACATAAAGCAACAGTTGTTACTCCACCAGAGGTCGACATTGTTCCATTAGTAACAGTTACTGCAGTTGTACCTGCATTCGAATTACAGCAAGCGGAACCTGTATATGTTGCAGTAGGAATTGTTGGGCCTGAAGGATCTGAATAAACCGCAGTAACAGTACAAGAACCACCATTACCAGGAATATTTGGTATAGTATAATTAAACGGAGAAGTAAACGGTGCATTGTAAACAACACTTCCTCCACATGAAGTTGAAATTGTTAAAGTGCCTGATGAAGGAAGGCAAGCTGCAGTAAGAGTTCCTGTAACAGTATAAACACCGGTTACACAAGGACTAGGCGAAGCAGTTAATGAATTACAATTTGCTGCAGTGTATGTGGTAGAAAGAATAGAAGGTGCACCGACTGCAGAATAAGCCGCTGAAACCACACAAGCATTTCCAGTACCACATAAATTCGGGATTGAATAATTGATAGTACTAGCGAAAGGTGCGCTAAAAGTTGCACTTCCTCCACAAGTATTCGAAATTGTTACAGTACCGGTAGTTGGAGGAGCGTCTGTTTGTAATATTCCGTTCAATGTATAATTGCCGCTTGAACAAGCCGTTGGTACTGCTGTAAGTAAATTACAATTAGTTGTACCGGAACCGGAGGCTCCGCTGTTTGTTTGCGAGAATTGAACTGACCCTGCTTGATTCGCAAAATTCGTAAGCAAGATCATATACCATTCGCCTGCTACGGCACTTGGAATCGAAGCATTTTCAACAGCAGCAGTTGAGTAACTACAATCGACAATATTGCCTGCCGACAAACCCGAGCACATTGCAGCTTGCGATGCAAAGGGTCCCCAAATAATGAAGTCTACATCAATACCTACTCCAGCGTTAGTTTGTTGAGAAATATTAAAATTAATCGGGCCTGAATTTTGAACATTCATAAAATAAAAAGCGGGGTTCGGAGCGGATAACAAACAACCATAAATTCCAGACCCTCCTATTGAAGGAACACCGGTCGTATTACAGTAATCATAATTAGTTCCTGTACAAAACGGATCTGCTGCATTACATGCGCTGTTTGTCCCGGTATTGGTACAAGGAGTTGAAGACCTTACGCAAATAGAAAATGTTCCTGGATTATTATTTCCATACTCCCAAAACCGAATAAATATTGTTGAACCCGGAGTAAGGCCGTTTTGTGCAATCGATGGCATTAACCCATTGGAACTTCCATCATCATCACAAGCAATTAATGTTAAGCTACTACAGGTACCCGAATAAATAGCCATGCCCCCATCAGTAACAACACCGGTATTCGAATCAAAAATTAAAGATCCGGAAGCAGGAACAGTTACCTGAAACCAAACATCACCACCTGCATAATTCGAACATCCAGGAGCAGGGACTCCTGATGATGCAGTAGCATTTAAATTGGTATACTGCGTATATGTACAAACAGTCCCTACAGTTAATGTAGCTGCATTGCAAGGATCATCATTTGATGGCACCTGCGCAAAAGCACTGAATGAAATTAATAATAGCAGAATTGTATAACCGTAAATTCTAAGCTTCATAAGCCTGTCTATTTTGAATTCATTACCTTGAAATATTCATCCAGAAAATTTACTGTCATTTTTTTCTGAAGAAATATTCCTTTCAACTGTTCAGAAGGGTATTCACTAGTAACGGTTACTTCAATTTTATTTTTTTCAAGAAATGCTATTTGCAAAACTTGATTATTTTCTTTTAAAAAACCATAATTCATCTCCACATCCCGCGATGAATTAATGTTGTTTACTTCGATGGAATACGACTTCCCTATTCCTGAGAATAAAGGAACACCTGATTGTTTATTCGAATTTAATTTCTGCTGTACCTCAGGCGACATTCGGTTAAAATCGAATGAAACATTTGACTGAGCCGAAATAGACCCAACAAATAAAATGAACACAAGTATAAATAGTAAGTGTTTTACCATTCCCGAATAATTAAATTACTATGAGCCCTTATTTACAACCGAAAGAAAAGCGGTGTATTGATTTTAGGCTAATATAACAAAAAATTATTTACCAAGGAAGAAAAACCTAAATCTAATTTAAACAGGCATTTACAGGCTCTCAACAAGCAATTGAGAGCATTGAATGAGAAATAGCATTATTAACTAAAATATATACTCCTACTTTTTTCATAAATCCTCCTAATGTGAACTCACGAAAAAAATCAATGTTGAAACGATTAACATAAACTTTCCGTCTGACAGCACTCAATAAGCCCTAATTATTGTCCCTTTTAAATTAACTATATAATATAAGGATTGCCGCCTCGGAGAACTTGTACTCATTCAAAATTTCGAAAAACAAAAAAGCCCATCCTAAGATGAGCTTTTTCTGTACCCGGGATCGGAGTCGAACCGATACGGCTGTTAAGGCCACAGGATTTTAAGTCCTGCGTGTCTACCAATTCCACCACCTGGGCAACTATTATAATGACAGAGTTTCCTCTTACTATAATACTATTTGATAGTTAGGGCGACAATTGCTTGTAACACCCTTAGAAACAATAAGTTTCAACTAAAAAGCCTCCGTAGACTGGAGGCCTTGGAGCGAAAGACGGGGGTCGAACCCGCGACCTCGACCTTGGCAAGGTCGCGCTCTACCAACTGAGCTACTTTCGCTTATTTCCTGTTTTAGGACTTTAAAGAACTACGATCAAAACACTAAACTTTTTTGATCGGGTTGCAAAAGTAAGTCGTCAGGGGGCTTTTCACCAAATTTATCGACATTTATTTTACTTTCTCCCTCGTAATCAACTTCTTAATTTCATTCAACTTCATTAAAGCCTCTACCGGAGTGAGTGAATTTATGTCGGTATTAAAGATTTCATCACGAATTTGGAGCAATAATGGATCATCTAACTGGAAGAAACTCAACTGAAACTGATCCTTTGCATTCTCGACCAAGGCTGCTGCCCCACCTTCGTGTAAATCATGATTCTTTTCTAATGTTAGCAACATCTCCCCTGCCCTTTTCAATACAGCATTTGGCATTCCGGCCATTTTAGCCACATGAATCCCGAAGCTATGCTCGCTACCTCCGGGCACTAGCTTTCGCAGGAACAATATTTGATTTCCACTCTCGCGAATAGCAATATTATAGTTTTTAATTCTTCCAAAAACAGCAGCCATTTCGTTTAATTCGTGATAATGGGTTGCGAATAACGTTTTCGGACGAGCGGCAGGTTGTTGATGCAAATACTCGGCTATTGCCCATGCGATTGATATTCCATCGTAGGTAGATGTCCCTCGCCCAATTTCATCTAAAAGCACCAAGCTACGGTTCGAAATATTGTGAAGGATACTTGCCGTTTCATTCATCTCTACCATAAAAGTAGATTCCCCTTGTGAGATATTATCACTGGCGCCTACCCTAGTAAAAATTTTATCGACCCAACCTATTTCTGCGCTTTCAGCAGGAACGAATGCTCCTATTTGAGCCAGCAATACAATCAACGCAGTTTGACGCAGCAATGCAGATTTTCCGGCCATATTCGGACCTGTAATCATAATAATTTGTTGCTCTTCATCATCCAAGAAAACATCATTAGGAATATATGAATCGCCGAGAGGTAATTGCTTTTCTAAAACCGGATGTCGACCTTGTTTAATGTTTATTGCCAATCCTTCATTCATTACAGGACGCACATAACTATTTACCACAGCACCTTTAGCAAATGAACGCAAGCAATCTAATCGAGCAAGTTGATTTGCATTTTGCTGCAAAGCAGGAATATACTCGGCCATAGTAGACAGCAATTCACCGTAAAGTTGCTCTTCTATAACTTGAATTTTTCCTTCAGCTCCAAGAATTTTTTCTTCGTACTGCTTTAATTCTTCAGTAATGTATCGCTCTGCGTTGGCAAGCGTTTGCTTTCTCACCCAACCTTCAGGAACTTTATGTTTATGCGTATTTGTAACTTCGATATAGTAACCGAAAACATTATTGTAGGCTATTTTCAGTGAAGTAATTCCTGTGCGTTCTATTTCTTCACGTTGAATTTTCAAAAGATAATCTTTCCCTTCAAAAGCAATTGCGCGTAAATCATCTAGCTCAGCTGAATACCCTTCTTTTATTATTCCTCCTTTCGCAACAACCGCTGGCGCATCATCTGCTAAAGAACGATCGAGTAATTCGAGTAATTGTAAACAAGGATTAATTAAATCGGCAGACTTAACTAAAGCCGGATGATTACTTTCTAAGCATACTGTTCGCAATGGCTGTAAAGCATGCGTTCCTCGTCTCAACTGCACTGCTTCTCGAGGAGTTAATTTCCTGATTGCAATACGCGAAGCGAGACGTTCAAAATCGCCTACTTGCTTAAGATGTTTTTCTACTTCTTCGGCAAGATTCATATCGTTTGCAAACAATGAAACAATATCATGTCGATCGGTAATAACAGCCAAGTCTTTTAATGGCATTAACAACCATCTACGCAACAAACGAGACCCCATCGGTGACACTGTAAAATCAACTACATCTAACAAGGTAGTTGCTTTATCGTGCGGAGAAGATACTAACTCAAGGTTACGAATTGTAAAACGATCGAGCCAAACAAATTTATCTTCTTCAATACGCGATACCGATTGTATATGCGACAATGAAGTTAGCTGCGTTTGTTGAACATAATGCAATGCAGCACCTGCGGCAACTATTGCTGATGTCATTTCATGTATCCCAAATCCTTTCAGTGATAAAGTACCGAATTGTTTGAGCAAAGTTTCTTCGGCAAATTGCATCTGAAACACCCATTCATCTATGGGATAAGTATAAAAACGACTTCCGAATTTGTCTTTAAAATCAGGGACATCCTTCCTAGTCATTAAAACCTCTGAAGGATTAAAACTCTGCAATAATTTATCGATATAATCGGCATTACCTTCTGCAACAAAAAACTCTCCTGTTGAAGCATCCAGCAATGCGAGCCCGGTTACTCCTGATGAAGGAAAGCAAATTGCTGCAAGGAAATTATTTGATTTATGATCTAGAATTTTATCGCTGAAGGCAGTTCCGGGGGTTATTACTTCGGTTACTCCGCGCTTCACAATTTTCTTGGTCATTTTCGGATCTTCGAGTTGGTCACAAATGGCCACTCTTAATCCTGACCGAACTAATTTCGGCAAATAAGTTTCGAGCGAATGATGCGGAAATCCTGCCAAATCCATTTCGGATGCCGAGCCATTACTTCTCTTTGTGAGCACTATACCCAATGCTTTAGAGGCCTTTACGGCATCTTCATTAAAGGTTTCATAAAAGTCGCCAACGCGAAACAATAGTAAGGCGTCGGGGTATTTCGCCTTAATACTGTTATATTGTTTCATTAAAGGTGTTTCTTCTTTCACTGTCATTTCTAACTTTGCCGGATAAAGATAATCGAAAGTGCAGAAGCTAAGTAATAATGAATTAAATCGCCCTGCGGTTGATGACTACAAAAGTCAGCAAAAACTCCCGTATGTTATAATTCTCGACCAAGTAAGAAGTGCATTAAATGTAGGTTCAGTATTCAGAACTTCCGATGCGTTTAATGTAAGCCGCTTATATTTATGCGGAATTACCGCTACTCCTCCTCAAAAAGAAGTTCTCAAAACTGCATTAGGAGCCACCGAATCGGTTGAATGGGAGCATCGTGAGAGTACTGTTGAACTTATAACAGAGCTTAAAAACAAAGGATATAAAGTATATGCCATTGAGCAAGTGAGGAATAGTATATCTCTTGAGAACTTTGACGCAAAAAAAGAACCCTTTGCTATTGTTTTCGGACATGAAATGGATGGCGTAAGTCAAGAAGTTGTTGATATTTGCGACGGCGCAATTGAAATCCCTCAATCAGGCATTAAACATTCAATCAACATTTCGGTATGTGCCGGAGCGGTTTGTTGGGAAATTTATCGCCAGTTAAAATTCAACAAGTAATTATGAAAAACGATCGAATAATTCTAGGTATCGATCCCGGGACAATTGTTATGGGATATGGAGTTATTCATGCTCACGGCAATCGTATAAAACTTGTTTCTGCAGGAGTTTTAACGCTAGATAAAAAAGAAGATCATCTCATTCGTATTAAAGAGATTTTCGACACGGTACAAACATTAATTAGTCGCTATCAACCCGACGAATTTGCCATTGAGGAGCCTTTTTTCGGAAAGAACGTACAAAGTATGCTCAAGCTTGGAAGAGCACAAGGAGCGGCTATTTCTGCGGCTTTAAACAGTAAAATTCCGGTATTCGGATATAGTCCTCGAAAAATCAAACAATCTGTTACGGGAAAGGGAACTGCATCGAAAGAACAAGTAGCAGCTATGCTTCAAAACATTTTAAAGTTTGAAGAAATGCCAAAGTATTTAGATGCTACCGATGCATTAGGAGTTGCTGTTTGTCACTTATTTCAAAATCGCCCGATAGAAGAAAAAGAAGTAAAGAAAAACGCGATAGCAATTCCGAAGAAAACATCGGGAAAGAAACAAAGTTGGGAAAGCTTTTTAAACAAAAATCCCGACAGAATTAAGAAATAATCGTGTCGGGATTTAGTTAAGCTAATTTCGCTTTTATTTTTGTTGCTGCATCCAGCAATTCTTCTTGCGAAGGATTCAATTTAGGTCTTTCAAAATTGATATCACTAACTTTATTAAGTGGCACCAAATGGATATGAGCATGTGGCACTTCCAATCCTATAACGGCAATGCCTACCCGCTTACAAGGTATAGCCTGCCCTACAGCTTTTGCTACATACTTTGCAAAAGACCAAAGTTCCATATAATCTTCATCGTTCACATCGAAAATATAATCTACTTCCTTTTTAGGGATTACAAGTGTATGCCCGGTTGCCAAAGGCATAATATCTAAAAATGCTAAGAACTTATCATTCTCTGCAATCTTATGACAAGGAATTTCTCCGTTAACAATTTTTGTGAAGATAGAAGCCATACTCAGATTTATTAATGTCCGATAGAGATATCAAGCACTTCGAATTTCAATAAACCGGCAGGAGTATTAATGTCGGCAACTTCGCCAACTTTTTTACCTAGCAATCCTTTTCCTATTGGAGAACCAACAGAAATTTTTCCTGTTTTCAAATCGGCTTCGTTTTCAGCAACTAGCATATAAGTCATTTCAGCTTTATTGGCTTGGTTACGAATTTTCACTTTACATAAAACAGAGACTTTCGATGTATCTAATTTCGATTCATCAATTAAGCGAGCATTCGCCAAAAGGTCTTCCATTTTAGAAATTTTCAACTCCAATAAACCTTGAGCATCTTTCGCTGCGTCATACTCTGCATTTTCCGATAAATCACCTTTATCACGTGCTTCTGCAATTTGTTTTGAAATATTAGGGCGTTCAATCGTTTTCAAATAAACGAGATCATCCTGCAATTTTTTTAGTCCTTCTTCGGTGAGGTAAGTAATTTTCGACATAATATGGCCGATTTTTAATATTAACTGTAAAGGTATTTAAAATAAGGAAGACCTTCTCCCCGTGGAGAAGGTCTTCCTTTAATGGATTAAAATCTATTATAGTGCTAAACGAACTCCGAAAGAATGTGTCCCGTCGAAAGTTTTTGTAGCTCTGTATGAGTAATCGATTCCAAGACGTTTACCTGATTTTCCTAATGGAACTTCAAGTGAAACACCTCCGCTTAATCCCATTAATGCGCTGATATCTTCATCAACTACGGCGTTCTTATCTTTCTTATCGAAAGTATAAGCTCCGCGCACCATAAACATATTTCTGAAACCATATTCAACTCCGATTCCGAATTGGTCGCGGATGAATGAGTTAGAAATAAATGTT
>Ga0255347_1002566_pt1 | contig 25513 bp, 22 predicted proteins | sample wastewater_treat_2_FD_192479 | JGI IMG/M metagenome (GOLD analysis project Ga0255347, IMG submission 192479) | Wastewater microbial communities from Lulu Island WWTP, Vancouver, Canada - plant24 | ecosystem: Engineered > WWTP > Wastewater > Unclassified | place: Canada: Vancouver, British...
TTACTGCACCTGTGTAGCGATGTCCTGCGACATAGTCTTTTCCGAGAGCAACACTCTGAGTCCACTGGTACAATTTATCGCCTTTCAGTCTTATGATTACCTTGCCGTTTGCAGCAATCTTTATTACTGCAGGATCAACAGCGAGGAAAGCGGTAATACTACTTACAGTAGCAGAAAAAGTTACTCCGGCTACATTAAGCGGCACCGATTTGAACACTCCGGACGCAGTCTCTAACGTATAAATTATTTGGTCCAGTTCCCCAACCTGTTGCGGGATACCACTTAGATCCAATTTGATGATGCTGCTCTTTAGGGCTAAGCTAAATCTCTGAGTGATGGGGTTTGCATTCTCGTCGAACAGGAGCAACTTGTTGCGGAGATGTGCCGTCGAATTGTTTCCGTCCTGTGTCTGTTGCCAAAAGTAGACGGGTAGTTGTACGTTGCCGTTATTATCCAGCGTAATGACATTCCCTGGATAGTAGGCCTTGTAGGTTGTGGCGCCAGGTACCTCTGTTCCCTGAAAACTATCGCCTCCGGTCCAGTGAAATTTCTTGCTTCCCTTATAAGTCGTGCCATCATATCCGGCAAGCAGGAGTGTATCGCCGGTCTGCCATGAAAGGCTGCGATCGGTGTCATCGTATGCCACACGAGTCTCCGGTGGGATGGTCGCGCTAATGGTTACTATCTTTCCCTCTTTATAATCAAGTTCAAGAGGAGGTTCCCGCGTACAACTCGCCCCCAATACGGCAAGTAATGCGATAATGAATAGTTTGGATTTCATATCTATTGTTTTCAGAATAGTGGCCTTTAGTTTATTGTTAATTCCTCATAGCTTGAGAGCAATGCAGGTTTTTCACTTTATTGCATAGTACATAAACAGTAAATGCAACTGATTAATCGGGGTTGGCGAAGAGACGAACCGAAGTCCTCGTGGCCTTATAGCTGGAGTGTGATGGTGTGCTATAATAGTAGTCGAAGTACATGTACAACGCGGAGCTTGAAGGATTACTACTATGTTCCGTAGTCGTAGTCGACCTGAAGTATCCTCTTGCGCCTCGGTAGGAAATGTTGTGAAAATAGTACCCGCTTGCGGGGAAACAACGGACAATGTCGTTCTCGTTGCCGGTAGTCCAGAAAGTCTCATCGGCAATATTACCAATAGTTTCAGAAGGTGCTACATTACGGGAAGTAATCTTCATATGGCATGTATTGGTGTTATAGTGAAAAAGCTCGTACTTCCAGGCGGAAACCATATCGGTGCCCTTATAACGAAGTGCATAAGAGGGAGCAGGATTCTTATTGCTTCCGGTATTTCGATAATCGCTGGTCATATTGATGGTCTCACCTTGAACCATAACATTCTCACTAATGCCATAGTGAGAGCCTTCATTTTGAAAGTCAACATACGTAACATAAGTGCCATGCTCCGGAACGATACCATACCACTCCTCCATACTCGGCAGGTGATAACCGGAAATATTGATAGTTCCTGTATTATCCCAAGTGAAGTACCCACTCACATCGCAAGCAGTTAAATCCGTCACGAAGCCGTTACCGGCAGGATTTACATTATACTCGGCAACAAAACTGAGCGGGTTGATTAACTCTTTTCCTGTCCAACCGCCGGTCACCGTACCTGTATAGCGATTTCCGGCGATGTAGTTCTTGCCATCGGTACTTGTGGCACTCCACTCATAGGGTTGCTCTCCGAGCAGTGTTATTCTCACCTTTCCGTTTGCAGCGATATTCGTCACGAAGAGAGGGTCAAAAGCGAGGAAAGCGGTAATACTACTTACAGTAGGAGAGAAAGTTACGCCGGAAACATTAAGTGGCACGGATTTGAAGACTCCGGGCGCAGTTTCCACCATATAAATCAGTTGATCCAGTTCTCCAACCTCTTGCGGAATACCACTTAGATTCAATCTGATTATGCTGCTACGTAAGGTTAAGGAAAAGGCGTTATTTGTGGCCTTGGCCACCGTGTCACTTAAAAATAGCTTATCTCTGAGATGTGCCGTAGAATTGTTTCCCTCCTGTGTCTGTTGCCAAAAGTAGACGGGAAATTGTACATTGCCGTTATTATCCAGCGTAATGACATTCCCGGGATAGTAGGCCTTGTAGGTGGTGGCACCCGGTACCTCTGTTCCCTGAAAACTATCGCCTCCGGTCCAGTGAAATTTCTTGCTTCCCTTATAAGTCGTGCCATCATATCCGGCAAGCAGGAGTGTGTCGCCGGTCTGCCATGAAAGGCTGCGATCGGTGTCATCGTATGCCACACGAGTCTCCGGTGGGATGGTCGCGCTAATGGTTACTATCTTTCCCTCTTTATAATCAAGTTCAAGAGGAGGTTCCCGCGTACAACTCGCCCCCAATACGGCAAGTAATGCGATAATGAATAGTTTGGATTTCATATCTATTGTTTTCAGAATAGTGGCCTTTAGTTTATTGTTAATTCCTCATAGCTTGGGAGCAATGCAGGTTTTTCACTTTATTGCATAGTACATAAACAGTAAATGCAACTTATTAATTGGGGTTGGCGAAGAGACGAACCGAAGTCCTCGTGTGCATATAGGTGGTGTGTGATTGTGGGGTACCGGAATTGAAGTGTATGTACAACGCGAAACCACTGCTTTCCGTGGCCGACCTGAAGTAGCCTTCTGTGCCTCGGTAGGTAACTTTGTAATAATAGAACCCGCTTGCGGGGAAATAACGGACAATGTCGTTCTCGTTGCCGGTAGTCCAGAAAGTCTCATCGGCAATATTACCAATAGTTTCAGAAGGTGCTACATTACGGGAAGTAATCTTCATATGAGTATGCTCCTTGTTCGGATCGTAATTGTACTCATATTTCCACGCAGAAACCATATCGGTACCCTTATAACGAAGTGCATAAGAGGGAGCAGGATTGTTAATGCTTCCGGTATTTCGATAATCGCTGGTCATATTGATGGTCTCACCTTGAACTATAACATTCTTACTAATGCCATAGTGAGAGCTTTCGTATTTAAAGTTAACATACACAACATAAGTCTCACGCTCCGGAACGATACCATACCACTCCTCCATGCTTGGTATGTGATAGCCGGAAATATTGATGTTGTCTGCACTATTCCAAGTGAAGTAACCACTCACATCGCAAGCAGTTAAATCCGTCACGAAGCCGTCACCGGCAGGATTTACATTATACTCGGCCACAAAGCTGAGCGGGTTGATTAACTCTTTTTCTGTCCAACCGCCGGTTACCGTACCTGTATAGCGATTTCCGGCGATGTAGTTCTTGCCTTCGGTACTTGTGGCACTCCACTCATAGGGTTGCTCTCCGAGCAGTGTTATTCTCACCTTTCCGTTAGCAGCGATATTCGTTACGACATCAGGGTCAAAAGCGAGGAAAGCTGTAATACTACTTACAGTAGCAGAAAAAGTTACTCCGGAGACATTAAGCGGCACCGATTTGAATACTCCCGATGCGGTCTCCACCATATAAATCAGTTGATCCAGTTTTCCAACCTCTTGAGGGATGCTACTGAGATTCAATTTGATCATGCTGCTACGTAAGGTTAAGGAAAAGGTGTTATTTGTGGCCTTGGCCACCGTGTCACTTAAAAATAGCTTATCTCTGAGATGTGCCGTAGAATTGTTTCCCTCCTGTGTCTGTTGCCAAAAGTAGACGGGTAGTTGTACGTTGCCGTTATTATCCAGCGTAATGACATTCCCGGGATAGTAGGCCTTGTAGGTTGTGGCGCCCGGCACCGTTGTTCCCAAAAATTTACTGCCGCTTCCTGAGACATATGTAAAGGTAGAACTCCCTTTATACGTTGTGCCATCATACCCTGCCAGCAGGAGCTGGTCGTTGTCCTGCCATGAGAGACTGAGATTCGCGTCATCGTATGCCACACGGGTTTCCGGTGGGATCGTTGCTCTGATAGTAACGATCTTGCCTCCTTGCTCCTCAAGTTGAGGAATAGGCTCCCGTGTGCAACTTATCACGGATAAAGCAAGTAATGCGATAATGAATAGTTTGGATTTCATATCTATTAGTTTTCAGGCTGGGGGCCTTTAGTTTATTGTTAAATCCTCATAACTTGGGAACAATGCAGGTTTGTCACTTTATTGTATAGCACATAATTCAGGAAATACAACTGATTAATCGGTGTTAACGAAGAGACGAACCGAATACTCTAGGAGCTTATCGTCTCTGTGAAATTGAACGACAGTAGGGCTGAAGTACATACAATAATATAAATGATCATAAGTTGGATGTATGTACTTGGTAGAGGACCAGAAGTTGCCGCCCGTGCCCACAATATTTGGGGAGCCTGAACTCATCCAACCACTAGCCGGAAAATAACGAACAACATCGTTCTTAGTGTTGGTAGTCCAGTACTCCGCATTGGCGATATCACCAATAGTAACAGAGGGTACTACATTACGACAAGTAACCTTCAGATGGCAGTTGTTTGTATTATAGTTAAGATACTCATATTTCCAGGCAGAGAGCATATCGGTACCCTTGTAGCGAAGAGCATAACTGGGAGCCGGATTGGTTTCAGTTCCGACATTGCGATAATCGCAAGTCATGGTTATGTTCTGATTCCTAACTGTGACATACTCGGTAATATTATTTTTATCAACTGTAGTCTTGAAGAAAACATAACCATACGCCTCCGGCACAATACTTCGCCACTCTTTTCTGCTCGGCAGGTGGTAACCGGGAACAGAGATAGCATTGGCTTGTTCCCAATTGAAATAACCACTGCCTGTACAAGAAGTTGAATCCCCCACGAAGCCTGTACCGGCAGGATTTACATTATATTTGGCGACAAAGCTTAATGGGTTGATCATCTCTTTCCAACCACTGCTCACAGTACCCGTATAGCGATGTCCCGCGGCATACTCTTTCCCGTCTGTAACGGGCTTACTCCACTGGTACAATTTTTTGCCGGATAGTGTTACCATTACCTTTCTGCCGGCATTGATTTTCATCTCAACAGGGTCAAAAGCGAGGAAAGCGAGCAAGCTGTGTTTAGCGAGCGAGAAGGTAACGTTGGTTACATCAAGTGACACGGATTCGAATACTCCCCATGCAGTCTCTACCGTATAAACCAATTGATGGAGCTTCCCTACCTCTTTCGGAACACTACTGAGATCCAGTTTGATGATGCTGCTCTTCAAGGCCAAGTTAAAGATCTGAGTGATGGAGTGAGCCTCTTCGTCGAATAATAGCAGCTTGTTACGAAGATGCGCAGTTGTACTATCTCCATTCTGTCTCTGATCCCAGAAGTTGTCGGGAAGTTGTACATTGCCGTCATTATCCAGCGTGATGACATTCCCGGGATAGTAGGCCTTGTAGGTGGTGGCCCCCGGTACCTCTTCTCCGGAAAAAGTGCAACCGGTTCCGGTCCAGCCAAATTTCTTTCTTCCTATATAAGTCAGGCCATCATATCCGGCAAGCAGGAGTGTGTCACCAATCTGCCACGAAAGTTTGAGAGTTGTGTCATTGTAGGCGACGCGGGTCTCAGGTGGGATAGTTGCGCTGATAGTAACGAGCTTTCCCTCTTTATAATCAAGTTCGGGAAGAGGTTCCCGTGTACAACTTATCACGGATAAGGCTAGTAATGCAATAATATATAGTTTTAATTTCATAACTGTTCTTGTTTAATCGGATGACCGTTAGTTTATTGTTAAATCTTCATAACTTGGGGACAATGCAGGTGTGTCACTTTATCGTATAGTACATAATTCGATGAAACTCACGCTTAATCGTAGAAGAGACGAACCGAATACTTATTGGACGTCTTGTAGGCGTACATTTGTACGGCGCCAGAGGTGAAGTACATAATGTAGGCTTTATTATTAGTGTTGTATGTGGAGGACCAGAAATAACCTGTCCTGCCTACATATTCATAGTCACCTAAAGTTTCCTCTCCACTCGCCGGAAAATAACGAACTACATTGTTGCCGATAAACCAGGCACCCGGTTTGGCAACATCATCGATAGTAACGGATGGCACTACATTACAACAAGTAACCTTCAGGTAGCAGTTGTTTGTATTATAGTTAAAATACTCATATTTCCAGGCAGAGAGCATATCGGTACCCTTGTAGCGAAGAGCATAGGCGGGAGCAGGATTAGTTGAACTTCCGACACTGCGATAATCGCAGGTCATAGTTATGTTCTGATTCCCGACTGTGACATGCTCTGTAATATTATTTTTATCAACTGGATTCTTAAAGAAAACATAACCATAAGCCTCAGGCACAATACTTCGCCACTCTTGTCGGCTCGGCAGGTGGTAACCGGGAATGTTCTTATTTGTATTGAAGCGAGTAACCGCATCACTCCAAGTAAAGTACCCACTCACGTTGCAAGCAGTTAAATCCTCCACGAAGCCTGTTCCGGCAGGATTTACATTAGATTGTGCAACATAGCTGAGTGGGTTGATTATCTCTGTCCAGCCGCTACTAACCGTACCTGTATAGCGATTTCCTGCGGCATAGGTCTTTTCTTGCGTAACTGCATCAATCTTCCACATATAGGAGTTCTCTCCGTAGAGAGTTACCATCACTTTTCCGCCGGATATGAGCTTCGTAACTTCTGTGGGGTCAAAAGCGAGGTAAGCGGTAATACTACTTACAGTAGGAGAAAAGGTAACCTCTGTCACAGCAATTGACACGGATTTGAATACTCCCGTTGCAGTCTCTACCGTATAAATCAGATGATTCAGCTCCCCGGCATGTTCCGGAATACCGTTAAGATCCAACTTGATGATGCTGCTCTTAGCACTTAGGGCAAAGGTCTGAGTGATAGGCTTTGCCGTCTCGTCAAATAATAGCAGTTTGTTGCGAAGGTGGTCGGTTGTACCGCTTCCGCTCTGGGTTTGTTGCCAGAAGTCAGCTGGAAGTTGCACCTCTCCGGTAGTTTCATCCAGCGTGACAGTTGCAGGATAGTAGGCCTTGTAGGTGGTGGCACCCTGTACCGTTGTTCCGGTAAAGACATTGCCGGTTTCCGTCCAAGTAAAAGTGGATTCTCCTATGTAAGCATTGCTTGCATCATATCCGGCCAGCTTGATTTTGTCGCCGGGCTGCCATGAGAGACTGCGATCGGTGTCATCATATAACACGCGAGTCTCCGGTGGAATGGAGGCGCTTATGGTAACTATCTTTGCCTTTCCCTTCTCAGGCTCGGGAAGAGGTTCACGTGTACAACTTATCACAGATAAGGCTAGTAATGCAAAAATATATAGTTTGGATTTCATATTTATTAATTTTCAGGCTGGTGACCTTTAGTTTATTGTTTATTATTAATTTCTCATAACTCAGGAACAATTTAGGATTGTCACCCTATTGTATAGTACATAATTCGATAAAACTCCCGCTTAATCGTAGAAAAGACGAACCGTGTTCTTGAAAATTTTAGGTGTGTTGTTCGAGTAAGCTCTATCGGTGTTGAAGAGCATGTACCATGCATAAGAGTTGTTACTGCTATGCGCTGTGGAAGACCAGAAGTAGCCTCTTTCACCTTGATAGCTGGAGGAGCCATAGCCACCTGCAGGAAAATAACGAACAATATCCTTCTCGGTGCCGGAAGTCCAGAATGATTCCTGAGCGATAGCACCAACTGTTACGGAAGTTGCTACCTTTCGAGAGGTAATCTTCATATGGGTATTATTGCCGTCTGCTATATACTCATATCTCCAGGCAGAGTACCAAACGGTATTCCTATAGCGAAGAGCGTAAGAGATATTGTTGGGAGTGGTGCGAAAATTGCCATACACATTGAAGAACTCACTTCTAACTTTGACAGACTCATATACATTATCATAAGAATATTCAGTCTTGAAGTGAACATAATAACCTGTTTTAACATATTTTGGGACGATACCAAACCACTCGGAATCGCTCGGCCAGTGATAGTTTACCCCACCAATAGTTGTTGTATTGTTGAACAGATCAAAGGCTTCACTCCAAGTGAAATAACCGCTGCCCGAGCAAGAGGTTAAGTCAGTCACGAAGCCATCACCGTCTTGTGTTACATTATACTCGGCAATATAGTAGAGCGGAGTGGTTATATCTGCCCAGCCGCTGCTTACTGCACCTGTATATCGATTTCCAGCGACATAATCTTTTCCGAGAGCAACACTCTGACTCCACTGGTACAATTTATCGCCTTTCAGTCTTATGATTACCTTGCCGCCTGCAGCGGTATTAGTCATTACGGTAGGGTCAAAGGAGAGAAAAGCGGTAATGTTATCGAGAGCAGCCGAGAAGGTAACGTCTGTCACATTAAGCGGTACGGATTTGAATACTCCGGGTGCAGTCTCTACCGTATAAATCAGTTTTCTAAGAGCTCCTACTTCTTGTGGGATTCCACTGAGATTCAATTTGATTATGCTGCTCTTAGCACTTAGGGCAAAGGTCTGAGTGATGGGCCTTGCCGTCTCATCAAATAGGAGCAGTTTATTGCGCAGATGCCCCGTCGTACCATCTCCGTTCTGTGTTTGTTGCCAGAAGTTGTCGGGAAGTTGCACCTCTCCGGTAGTTTCATCCAGCGTGACAGTTGCAGGATAGTAGGCCTTGTAGGTGGTGGCACCCTGTACCATTGTTCCGGTAAAGACATTGCCGGTTTCCGTCCAAGTAAAAGTGGATTCTCCTATGTAAGCATTGCTTGCATCATATCCGGCCAGCTTGATTTTGTCGCCGCTCTGCCATGCGAGGCTGCGGTCTGTGTCATCATATAACACGCGGGTCTCCGGCGGAATAGTTGCACTGATAGTCACGAGCTTTCCTCCTGGCTCCTCAAGTTGAGGAAAAGGCTCACGCGTGCAACCAGCCACCAACAAAGTAAGTAGTGTAATAATAAATAGTTTGAGTTTCATATTTGTTTATCAGTGGTGTCCGGTAAAATTCGGACGGATTATTATAAGGTTGTACAGTTAAAACAAAGTAGGTTCGGTAAAATCATCCGGTTGATTGACAATATTGTAATACGCCACAGCACAAACCCGGCTTCGCAGGGTGGCAATATTAATGGTAGCAATCCTAATACGGGGGAACAAACTCAATAGTATATTCTCCTCCACTAATTGTTATTTCCGTATAAATATGATATACTTTTCCATTTGCTATTGGATCCTTTGGGGTAAGTTTTTTTGTTGAGCTCATACCGATATTAGAAGGTTTCCCTGGTTCTGGAATTGGATTATTAATACGTGATTCTGCTTGTAATGGAGTAGGTATTCTAGAAGTTGCCACCCAACGATAAAATGTAACCACACCGCCATTTGGTAATTGAGCACTAAAATAAGGGGCTTGTGGGTAATAGGGGCTATTAATGTTCAAGTTTAAAGTGCCTCCTCCTCCCCCCTGAAATTTGTTGTTAAAAAAATTAAAACGCAAGCCATCATTAGTACCTTGTCCATTAGCTACCCACGATTGCTCTGAGTATAATGACATATACCAAGGATATCCGATGGTCAATCCGGTTGAGTTTTTTAAATGATATGCAAGTATCCATCCGGAGTGATTAAGTGTGATGGTACCGATGTCAGGATTTGCAGTTTTGGTAATGTTCTTTTTAGAAAAATAGAGCATAGGGCGGGGAATGTATCCCGGTTGATTTAGTGTAATGCATAAAGATTCATAATCTTCAAACACATATTCTCTTGTCCCCGGCTTGAAATATCCACCATTTGTATCATCCCCATCGGTTTTTTGGTAAACGGCGTAAAGGTTAAATTTGGCATCATCAGGGATTTCAGTGGGGATGGTAATGATAAAATCGGCAACTTTACCACCATTCCTGATACTACCCGGAACCATTGGAGCATCGTTGTGATAAAAATTCGAAAAATTATGTTCAAAACAGAGCATTAATTTGTCACCCTCTTCCCATTGTAGTGAGAGTCCGTGTGGGGTAGTAGCAGTAGAAGTAAGTGAGACACGAGTATCTTCCGGAGATTCCATGTTAACAGAGACAACGACCGTTCTTGGCTCATTTTCTTCCTGCGGAAATTCCTTTGTGCAGCCCGTAACAATTAAAGCGAAAAGTGCAATAATAACCGATAATATATTTTTCATAATTACAAGTTTTAAGAATTAATTAAAGCCCCAGTTTTCGCCTCCCATATCCGGGAGTGGATCTGTGCCGTGTGGTGTGCTGGGATTTAAAATGTTTTGTTCAAGTTCAAATTGCAGCACCTCGCATTTGGGCGCAACATACTCTTTTAGTAGATTTTCTTTTTCCATAATTCTATATATTTTATTGTTCCCTTTAGTTTAGGCAATTCGGTTCCATTTTATCTGTTTTTGGAATACCGAAAAATCGAAATAGACCATCTTTAACACTTGTGTCGTCGTTTCATCCGACTTTACGTCAAAAAGCATCTGATCGGGATTGGGCGGTCCCATCTCGGAGACCGTATTGTTGGAGAAAGCATACCCTTCGACAGGTATCCCCATTATTCCCAAATCTATCTTTTGATTCTCATTTTCATCGTGATAAGCTATAATTATGTACTTACCTTCAGGAATAGACTCCTGATTCCAAACGGCAGAGTTGTTTTCAATAGAAAGAGCTACTGTTTGAGTTGACTCATGTTTGGAAAAGCTCTCCTTGCCGTCGAACAGGGCAACCATAACTTTTCCGTCATTGTTTTTAAGATTCTCAAAGCGAACGATTAATTTTCCATTTTGAGCATACATCTGGGCTGCAAAAAGGAAAATAGTGGTAGTGAGTAGAAATAAGCGTTTCATTTTGATATTTTTACGAGTTATAAATTCAGATATCCTTTTAAGGATTCAACATATTCTTCGAAGGCTTTTATGCCTAATTCGGTAATTTTGCATACGGTGCGGGTTCGTTTTCCTACAAATCCCCTTTCAACTTCAATATAACCCGCTTCACTCAACTTGTCTATTTGCACACTCAAGTTACCCGAGGTGGACTTGGTTCGTTCTTTCAAATAGACAAAGTCGGCCTCTTCGGCAGATAGCAATATGGACATAATTGCCAACCGAAGTTCGGAATGAAGTAAGGGGTCAAGTTGTTTAAACATAATTTTTCTGTAGTTTGAAACTGGCAATTAATACATAAATTGAAATCAGGAATAGTGGTAAATGATAAACTCCAACAAAAACGGTTGAAGGATTGAAGAAGCTCATCATATTCCAAAACCCTATGATCGTTCCCGAAATTCCTGTCATCCTATATGCCGGCAAACTGATTGCAGGCTTACAGTAAATAAGAATAATCAAAAAAATGGGGGTCATAGGGCAAAATTGTAGAGATTGAGCCACATGCCCCGTGAAAAAATAGAGCGGATTGAAATCGGGTGTCCCGGAAAAATCCATTGGCCACCAAAGACAAAATAGAGCAACAATTATCAGCCAAGCATTCTTTTTGTTAAAATTATTAAATGTGTAACTGTTTTTGTTACTCCTGACATCACTCAGCCATACAAAAGATGTCATAAGGCACAAAATAATATTGGACAAGATCATACTTAAGCCGAATTGATCGGTTATGGCGATATTTTGGACTAGAGCATAGAGTGAATACGAGATGCCGACAAATATCGTGAATGCTTTTCCAACCCGATTTTTAAAGAGAATCAAGCCCACAAAAAAAATCAAAACCACTATCTGAAACAGGGTAGAATATGGCAGTAAGTTACGCAAAAAAGAGTTGGACAGCGTGGTGTTTACGATATTGCCAATATTTTGAGCTACGAAACCTTTTTCAGCGTAAGGTGGCAATATGAAAGCCATTATAATCATGACAATCAGAAACCACCGAGATAAAATGAATTTTTGTGATTTCATTTCTTTCTACCTTGCCAATTTAAAATATGCCCCGGAATAACTTGTACTATAAGGAAAAGGGCAGCAAATACGAGAATTGAATCGAGAGTATTCCCCAATATCAGGCAAAAAATTGACAAAAACATGCCTGCGAATCCTGAGCAGATTAAGGGTAAGAAACTAATGATCAGTCCGGTAATGGCTGACCCAATACTGATGAGCATGATTACCATAAATAGTATTGGAAAGCCTTCTATGAGGGTGGCAGCCGGTGCGGGAAGAAAAGCAGCAATTCCAACGACAATCCACACATACATGATTACTTTGTCAAGGTATGTTTTTACTCCTTTATACTCTTTTTTCATAGTTATTGTCATTGCCGTAAAACCAATTAAAGGAATCAGGAACCATAATAAATTCCAATAATCATTGCCGGTTGACTTGAGCATATACCAAACCAGTAGCGAAACCAATACGGTTGTATAGCCCCAAATCAGAAATGGTATCCCATTCCCTTTTTCAATACGCTGCTGCGTGTTGCGGATCATTTGAGTGATGAGTTCCAAACTCTCCTTCTCATTCAGTTGTTTTTCTTCCATTTGAATAAATATTAAAAGTGTTATTTGTTTAGTTCATTATTAAAATCTGACCCAATATAAATCGGTTTATTTTATAAACCAAATAATTTGACAAAAAAACAACTTTATTTTCGAAATAATTAGCATCAAAAACAAATGTGGAACTTATAATGGGTTTTGTTTTATATCTTTACCACTATTACGTCAAAAAACCCCAAATTTATTATGAACTACAATAAGCGTATATTATCTATCCTTATCGTTTTTTTACTGTCATCTTTCTCTTGTTTAATGGCTCAACAAGTAGAAACAAAGAATAGTACATCCGATAGTTTAGCCCATCAGAACGATTCTTTAAACAGAGAATTACTTCAAGATTACAGGAATCGTCTCCTGGAAATGGACTCTCTTCGCAGATTGGATTCGATAAAACAGGTTAAACTCGAAGAACAACTGGCCTCTCTTAAGACTACAGATAATCGTAAAATAGAGGACATCCAAAGACAACTTGCCGATATTCAGAGAAGAGAAACGGACAGAATTGTAAGGGAGAAAGCAAGGGTCGACTCTCTCCGTAGCGTAGCGACGGCATATCCTATAATCGGTGTGCTAAATGATACCATTTTTTCATTATATACACGTCTCGGTTCATTCACTCCACAGGAAAGAGCTAAAAATATCAGTGCTCGGATAGAAATTTTGTACGATGATGATTTTATGAATCCCGATTCGCTCTATATAGTGATTTCAGAGAACTACCGGGATATCATGTATCAAGACAAAATAATAATGAGTGTAACCGAAACCGATGCTATTTGGAATAATGCCTCCATAGATGAAGTTGCTCAAGATTATTTGCAAAGAATACAGACTTCCATTAAAAATGCACGTATGGAAAAGAGTTTGCCACGTTTACTTACCAGAATAGGCTTGGTCATTCTTACATTAGTAGTTCTGATTTCGATGATATTCGGTGTAAACAAGCTTTTCAGATTTTTAAATAAATATATTCAAGAGAAGAAAAAACATTGGTTTAAAGATCTGAAATATCGCGATTATACCTATTTGTCCGCGGAGCAGGAGGTAAAACTGGTAAGCAAATTTTTCAATTTTTTACGTTGGGTAACGATAATAGTGTTGCTTTTCCTCGTTATTCCTATAATATTCAGCATTTTCCCATTTACAAGGGGTTGGGCAGATATGTTGTTTGGGATGATATGGAGACCGGTTAGGAAAATGTTGTTCTCCCTTTGGAATTATCTTCCCAACCTATTCACAATACTTTTGATATATATAGTTTTCAAGTATTTGATTCGTCTGATTCGTTATTTCTTTAAGGAGATTGAGGCCGGCAAGCTTAAAATTGGCGGCTTTCATAAGGAGTGGGCTTTGCCTACATTTACCATTATTCGTGTGCTGCTTTATGCATTTGCATTCATTATAATATTTCCATATTTGCCGGGCTCCGACTCTCCTATATTTAAAGGTGTTTCCGTATTCTTGGGATTGTTGGTATCGTTAGGATCATCATCTGCAATTGCCAATATGGTAGCAGGATTGGTAATAACTTATATGCGTCCGTTTGCAATTGGCGACAGAATTAAAATCAACGATATTTCAGGTGATGTCATAGAGAAAACGATATTAGTAACACGGTTAAAAACAATTACCAACGAAGAGATAACCATTCCTAATTCTGCCATATTGACGGGAAATACGATAAATTACAGCAGGTTTGAGAAAGATCCGGGATTAATTTTACATACCATGGCTGCATTTGGGTATGAATTGCCCTGGAAAAAAGTGAATGAAATTCTTATCGAAGCAGCTTTGCGTTGCAAGGATGTACTGAGAGAACCGAAGCCATACGTTCTCCAATTAGAACTTAAAGATTTTTACGTTTCCTATAAACTACACGCTTACATAAATGATGCTAAACTTCAATTAAAAGTACTATCACAACTTCACGAGAATATTCAAGATGTTTGCAGCGAACAAGGTATAGAACTTATTTTGCCGCATCATATGGCATATCGTACTGCACACCCCGACGTTATGGATACTGATGAAATGTCACAAAAGTTTAAGGGTTCAGCTTTTGATATGAATGCGAAAAAAGAGAATAAAACCGATGACAAAAACAAGAGTAAATAAAACTTTTTACCTTTGATCAAATAAAGTAAGAGAACTATGACTACTGAAGAAATGAATAAACATGAAGAACGCGAATTGTTATTAGACTCAATTCGTGATTTCAACGAGCGGGAATATATTCCCAGACAAGAGCTTTTTGAAGGGCTAAAAGGGGAGCAAAAACCGCATACACTATTTATAGGGTGTTCTGATTCGCGTGTGGTTCCGCATATGCTGACAAACAGTTTGGCCGGAGATCTTTTTGTTGTGCGCAATATAGCCAATCTTGTTCCCTTTTATGAAACTGAGACCAAAGAATTCGTAGCCACATCTGCAGTAATTGAATACGCGGTATTAGAGTTGAAGGTCGAAAACATAGTGGTTTGCGGACATTCCAACTGCGGTGGTTGCGGAGCCCTATATATGGGGGAAGGGTTAGATAAACTGCATCATACTAAAAAATGGCTCGAACTTGCCCAGCCGGTAAAAGAGATTGTAGAAGAAAAAATAGCCAAAAAGAAAATTCCTTTGGAAAAACGGGAAGAGTATACGGAGAAAATGAATGTAGTGCTTCAGTTGCGGCACTTGATGCATTATCCATATATCCGATCACGCGTGAGAGCAGGTAAATTACACTTATATGGGTGGTATTACGATATCGCAGAGGGACGTATTTACAATTACGATAAGAAGAGCAGAAAGTTCATTAAGGTGGAGTAACAAAAAATCCCCTCTGCTTCATTTACAGAGGGGACCGACGTGGTCCCTCAGGGGCTCGAACCCTGGACCCCAACATTAAGAGTGTCGTGCTCTACCAGCTGAGCTAAGAGACCTTTTATCCCGTTTGGGAGTGCAAATGTAGATATATTTTTTGCTTCTGCAAAATTATTGCACCAATAATCAACCCTTGGCAGAGAAAATCTTTTCCACTGAAGATTCGAACGCTATGATGTCCTCATCGGTTGTATCCCACGAGGTTACAAGGCGCGCCTCCCCTGCTTCTTCATTCCAGTAGTAGAAGAAATATTCCTTCATCAGCTCCTCCAGAAAATCCTTAGGCGCATAGAAGAAGAGTTGGTTGCTCTCGGGCTTTTGTGAAAGTCGAATCTGAGGATATTTCTGCAGCACTTTGAGCAGCTTTAACGCCATATTATTGGCATGAAGGGCATTGGTGCGCCATAATCCTTCACCCAGGTAGGGTAGAAACTGTGCAGCCAGATATCGGTGCTTTGAGGCCAGTTGTGCCGATTGCTTGCGATAATACTTTATATTTCCGGAAATTTCCGGGAGGAAACTGATTACCGCCTCCCCCATCATCATACCATTCTTCGTGCCGCCAAAGCTGAGGATATCCACTCCCGCATCAACCGTCATCTCTTTGAAGGTACAATCCAGCGCTACACAGGCATTAGCCAGCCGTGCACCGTCCATATGGAGAAAGAGCCCGTAAGAGTGAATGAAGTCGGCCAGCCTCTTTATCTCTTCCACGGTATAAAGAGTACCCAGTTCGGTAGCCTGCGAGATATAGACTGCTCCGGGCTGCGAATGATGGCAAACACCAAAATTATTGAGGTGGGGAGCTACCAGTTCAGGGGTGAGCTTGCCATCGGAAGTCACCACGGGGATAAGAGGACAACCGCTCATCTTGGCAGGAGCTCCACACTCATCCACAAAGATGTGCGCAGTAGCAGCACAAATGATGGAGTTGAAGGAGCGGGTTACTGCCTGCAGCGCCACCGAATTGGCTCCCGTACCGTTAAATACAAGAAAGGGATCAGCGCTCTCGCCGAAATGTTCCTTTATCAATTTTTCTGCGGCTTCACTCCACGGATCATCACCGTAACCTACCGCATGGTCTTTATTGGCTTTTATCAAAGCCTCCATCACTAGAGGATGGACGCCTGAATTGTTGTCACTTGCGAAACTTCTCATTTGCCGATATAAGCTTTAGCATCAGGAATGGCCTCTATGATTTTTTTGATACGGTTTTCATCGCTGGGATGCGTACTGAGAAACTCCGGAATGGTAGGTCCGCCCTTCGCAGACATTGCCTGCCAGAAAATGGGTGCCTTGTCAACATCATATCCGGCCATAGCCATTATGATAAGGCCAATCCTGTCAGCTTCATACTCGTGCTTACGCGAGTAGGGTAATACAACGCCAAGTTGTCCTCCCAGACCGAATGCAATCTCGAATAGTGCCTGAGTGGTATCCGATTTCCTGCCGGCTACGGAACTGAGGAGCGAACCTGCCATATTCATGAGGTTCTGCTGGCTCATACGTTCATTACCGTGCTGAGCAACAGCGTGGGCTATCTCGTGTCCCATCACCACGGCAATATAATCAGGAGTATTCGTATATTTCATTATACCCTCATAAAAGACTATTTTACCATTGGGAAGGCAGAAGGCATTGGCCTCTTCCGACTGCACTAACTGAAAATCCCATTTCAGTCCCTGGAGATAATGTGTCTCGCCTACAGAAGTAAGATATTTCTCAAGGGCAGCAGTCATTTTTCGGCCCACTTCCTGCACGGCCGCTTGCATCTGCTTGTTGGTAGAGAGTTTTGCTTTGGTCATAAACTCCTGATAGGATTGATCTGACAGGGAAGAAATCTGAGAGTCTGAATAGAGCAGCACCCTTTTACGTCCCGTAAAGGCAACCGAGCTGCAGCCAACAGTCACCATCACCGCTACTATCGCATATGCTATCCATTTTAAATTGCGTTTCATAACAGATTATATTTTGTTTATAGTTATTTCCAGAAGGAATCGATGCTAGTTTCCACCTTTTGGGCAAGATCTGCTCCTATTTTGGCAGGTAAATTGACAAAGAAATCCACACCGACTTTCTTCTCAAGAGCAGATATGGTCATCGACTGCTTCATCATTGTAGTATAGTCGTTGGAGTAGCCTTTGTGATCAAAATAAAAGGCAATACCCACAAAACCTTTGGTAGAGCCACCGATGGAGGCATTCTGCTTATAGCCCAAGAGAGCCTTATAGTAGCCGGTGGGTACGGTGACCTTCTTACCTTCATTGTCATTGACAAATTCGGTGCTACCCTCAATCACGCATCCGGTGACCACATATAGAGTGTCCAAGTTTTTAGACCAGTCACGTACCGTAGTCTCAAGAGTGGCCCAGATATTCTCGTTTAGAGCACCTCTTTGAGGGGTTATGTTGGTACCGTAGAAGGTCTGTACATTGGCTTCATAAGAATAGCGGTCGGCCGAAGGAAGCTGATGTCCTCTCTGAAACGTTCCGCCGCTGTAACCTCTTAAAAGTACCGGTTGATATTGACGGGGCACCTTGGGATTGAGGTCCCAGAGATCCGTGCGACTGCCGGTGCTGATGAGTCCTCTATTGAGCGGATAAGCCACCCAATGAGCTACAAGTGCCTTTGGGTCCCAGTAGAATGAGTAATTGCGGCCATACTTTCCTCCGATAGTGGCGCTATGGGTAATGAAGTAGAGACCATCACCCTCCTTTGTAGCGGGAAGCTCGAGCCAATTGGTCAATTTGTCACTCTTAAGTTCCGTGGCGAGGCCGTTGATCTTATCCGAACCCTTCTGCGAAAAGTTGTGCTGTACACGTTCACCCGCACTACTTAGTGTCAAAACACAGTTACGTGCATCCTGTGAATCGTTCGCATCCCAGTTTAACGCTATATTGTTGGAATTTCCGCTGCCGCGTAATGAAATTTGACGATCATTGGAGGAATAAGAAGTGAGCCATATCCACTCTGCAGATGCAGTACTGGAGCTCTCGATAGTCAGAGTCCAGTCGCCTGAGGCCTTGACTGTTATAAACTGGCTGCCTGCAGTACATTCAACCTCAGGCAGCAATATGGAAAGTGAAAGATCTTCCTTAGGTTTGCAACATGAAATAAGTAGCGACGATAGCAAAACAGCCGCTAAAAATGGTATTGGATTATTTTTGATTCCGGGAAATTTCATATCTCTATTTATCTGTTTTTTTGCTTCAAAAGGATTTTATCGCAGCTATCCGCATTTTTACCCTGCAAATATATTCATAACTGTCATTTTTCACCAAACACACATCGATTACTTTGCATTTCTTCACACAACCTCTTGTCTCCCAACTACACACTACACACTACACACTACACACTACACACTCAGAACTACCCTCAGTCTCTCCTGAATATGTCTCTAGTGTAAACTTTTTCACGTACATCATCCAGCACACTGTCATATCGGTTGGCTATGATAGAGTGGCTTCTGGACTTGAATTCTTCAAGATCGTTGACCACCTTGGAACCGAAAAATGTGGTTCCATCCTTGAGGGAAGGCTCGTATATGATGACTGTTGCCCCTTTTGCCTTAATGCGTTTCATCACACCCTGTATTGAACTCTGGCGGAAATTATCGGAATTTACCTTCATGGTCAAACGGTAAACTCCTATGATACATTCACGTTCCCTTTTGGCATCATAAGCGGAATTGGCCACATAATAGCCTGCCATCTCAAGCACTCTGTCAGCAATGAACTCCTTCCTGGTTCTGTTGGATTCCACAATCGCACGCATCAGATCCTGCGGTACATCAGCATAGTTGGCCAGCAATTGTTTGGTATCCTTAGGCAAACAATACCCTCCATAACCGAAAGAGGGATTATTGTAGTAGTCACCTATGCGCGGGTCAAGACTTACACCGTGGATTATCTCCCGGGTATCGAGCCCCTTAATCTCTGCGTAAGTGTCGAGTTCATTGAAGAAAGAAACTCTGAGTGCCAGAAACGTATTTGCAAAGAGTTTGACCGCCTCAGCCTCGGTGTATCCCATGAAGATAGTTGCCACATCGGGCTTTAGAGAGGCTTCATTTAAAAGAGAGGCGAATGTGCGTGCCGCCTTCAAAAGTCTCGGATTACCTTTATCGGTCCCGACGATTATGCGGGAGGGATATAGATTGTCATAGAGGGCTTTGGATTCCCGGAGAAACTCCGGTGAAAACATTATGTTGTCACAATTATATTTTTCGCGTACCTGCACGGTAAATCCAACCGGAACGGTACTCCTGATGACCATCATTGCATCGGAATTATATTTCATTACGGTTTGAATGACCGTCTCCACTGCCGAAGTATCAAAGAAATTGAGTTTGGAATCGTAATTGGTTGGAGCGGCTATCACCACAAAATCGGCATCCTTATATGCCGTTTCGGCATCGAGCGTTGCCGTAAGGTCGAGATCCTTTTCAGCAAAATATTTCTCAATATATTCGTCCTGAATGGGCGACTGCCTGCGATTGATCATTTCCACCTTTTCGGGAATAATATCCACAGCTACGACAGTATGACGCTGGCTCAACAGTGTCGCTATCGAAAGTCCGACATATCCGGTACCGGCTACTGCAATTTTCATATCTGTTATCTGTTTTATCAATTATTTTTCCAAATAAAAATCCTTGTACCACTCTACGAAGGCACGTAAACCCTTCCGTAGCGATGTCGAGGGCTTGAAACCGAAATCTCTCTCCAAAGCGGATGTATCTGCAAATGTCACCGGCACATCACCGGGCTGCATAGGTACAAACTCCTTATGCAAATCAAAATCATAATCGGCGGGCAACAGCTCTGCATATACCAATTCCTCCTGAAGAATGGCCACAAAATCGAGCAAATTTTCAGGAGAATTATTGCCGATATTGTAAATGGCATAAGGAGGAATAGGAAGCCCATCTTCCCCTACCGACCTCTCAGGAGACTTCTGCATAACTCGGGCCACGCCCTCCACTATGTCATCTATATAGGTAAAATCACGCTGACAATTGCCGTAATTGAAGATCTGAATCTTTTCACCCTTAAGCAGTTTATCAGTAAACTCGAAATATGCCATATCCGGACGACCTGCAGGACCGTAAACCGTAAAAAAACGCAACCCCGTGGTGGGAATGTCGTAAAGTTTGGAATAAGCATGTGCCATCAGTTCGTTACTCATTTTCGTGGCAGCGTAAAGCGATACCGGTTTGTCAACTTTATCATCAGTCGAATAAGGCACTTTTTTATTGGCTCCGTAAACTGAAGATGAAGAGGCGAACACAAGGTGATTAACACCGCCTTCATATCTGTCATATGAGTGGCGACAGGCCTCCAGAATATTGTAAAAACCGATCAAATTGGTCTCAATGTAGGCATCCGGATTGATAATGGAATAGCGAACACCTGCTTGCGCTGCCATATTTACTACAATCCGTGGCTTGTATTGCTCAAAAACACCATTTACTAACACCTTGTCCGCAATATTGCCTTTGATGAATATGAAGTCTTCATACGATGACAGTTCCTCCAACCTGGCCTCCTTGAGACTGGGATCATAGTAATCGTTCATATTGTCGATACCCACCACTACGGGATGGTCAAATCTGCGGAAAATCTCTTTTATAAGATTTGCTCCAATAAATCCCGCTGCTCCGGTTACAAGTATATTCATTTTAAAACCTTGAATTCTGCTTCTTTATCTTACAAATTTACTCTTTATTTTTGACTTGTGGCCACAATGGAATAAAAAAAGCCCCGGTCAACTGTTGCTGCCGGGGCCATGAATCATAAAATATTTCTTACAAAAAACTACAGAGTAGCATATTTGCGTCCGTATTCCATCATCTGATCTATGAAACTCTCACCATAGACAATCTTGTAGTCTATTACCTTGCCATCTTTCTCCACGGGCACAATATCGGGGTTTATAAAGCCACGGTAGGGCTTGAGGTCGAGTTGCGCATATCTCTCCCTTACCTCTTTGTGGAGATCCGGATCAATGTTAACGGCATATTTTAGCACAAGAGTCTTGGCTGCCTCATAGTCGCCCTCGGATTTGATTCTTTGAATTTCACACAGAAACTCTCCAAACAACTCTCTCAGACGCTCAAAGTCATTAATGACGAAATAAGTCTTTCCGTCACGCACTTTTTTCTCGATGACATTTTCAGGCTGTCCATATTCGAATACCCACTCGGAAATGAGTTTGCGATTCTGCATATGAGCCTGTGTGTTGGTCTTACCGAGTTCCACTCTTGTAAACTGAGTAAAAATACCGTTGCGAATATAGTTCATGTACTCTGCCTTGTAAGCCTCGGGGTTATCGAGAATGCCAAGCTCTACGAGCTTAGGATCTGCAATGTAGTAGAGAGCAAATAGGTCGGCACGTGACTCCTCAATAGTCGAGTTAAACTCTTTGAGGGCATTGGGTGAAACACCGGGAAGCAGCTGGCCGGAACCATGGCCCAGACATTCGTGTAGGTCCGTATGGAGATCACCTGTTTCAGAGCCATACTTCTTGCAGAAATCAATCTCTTCTTGATCCCATGCAAATTCCGTCAGAACGCTCTTGGGACTCTGTTCGGTTGCCTTATCGTAGGCCTTTGTAATGTTGGCGATGGTCACCGATTTGGAGCCGTGCTCTTTACGTATCCAGGCAGCATTGGGAAGGTTGATTCCGATGGCTGTGGCGGGATAATTGTCACCCGCAATGCAGGCTACATTGATAACTTTGGCTGAAACACCCTTGACCTCAGCCTTTTTGAAACGGGGATCCACAGGAGAATTGTCTTCAAACCACTGGGCATTTTCGCTAATGATCTCAGTACGGCGTGAAGCCTCCTTGTCACGGTATTGCACAATGCCTTCATAAGTGGCTTTACGGCCAAGAGGGTCGCTGTAATCTTCTACAAAACCATTAATGAAGTCTATATCGGAATCCACATCCGACACCCAGGAAACATTATACCGATCCCACATATGCAGGTCTCCCGTCTTGTAGTACTCGATAAGTTCAGCAATATATCGTTTCTGGAGATCATTCTCAGCCACCTCTGCAGCAGCTTCAAGATGGCCAATGATGACTTTGATAGCTTCACCGTAAAGACCGTCAACCTTATAAACCTGCTCCACTATCTTTCCATCCACCTTTATAAGCCGGCTGTTTAAGCCATGTGAAATCGGACGCGGATCACCCGGTATTTCTCGGGCATCGTAGAATGCATTGACCTCAGCGGTAGTCACTCCCTCATAAAAATTAACGGCGGAGGCAGCTATAAGATCCTTGTCACTACCCTGATATACCATTTGAGGATAGAGTTCAGGGTCGAATATTATGGGAAGTAGCTCCTCTTTAGCGTCAGAACATCCTGCCTCATCCATGAGAGATGCAAAATAATCCATTGAACACCCGGGAAGAATCTTATCAAGAGCATAGTGGTGATGGATGCCGTTGCTGAAGAATACTCTCTTCGCATAAATCATAAACTCATCAAACTCAGGACCCGACTTTCCCTCACATGTCTCAATTATAGCTTCCAATACCTTTCGGATCGGGAGATTATATTTAAAATTCTGCACCCAGATGATATCACGACCGGCTTTAGCAGCTTCCGACAAATGGTAGACATACTCCTTCTGTTGAAGGGTGAGAGCATCCCAGTTGGGAACCTGGTATCTCAACACCTCAATATCAGCAAACTGATCGATCGAATAGATGAACTCCTTTTGATCCTTACCTGATGAACAGGCGTTAAGGGCTACTCCGAGCCCCACGATAATAACCATACTTCTGAAAAAATTCATGACAAAATGTTTTATAAATACCCCGATGGAGGTTATCAATCTTCTGGGTCTGTAAAAATAGGCGGCATATTCAATATCCTTGCGAATAATGTTTTCACCTTTTGCCACATCAACTTCGAGTTGTCTGATCTGCAACTCAAGCTGTTTCATTGTCTTAATGTTACTGTAATCCTTCCCCATTCTATTCAATAGTTTCATCTTTTTCAAAAAATAATCTGATGAAAGCCCTTACCAGCCCGTTGACGAAAATGCGCTTCCTCAGCAGGAAGAGCACGAGGGCGACGATAAGGAATATACCCGAAATGATGAGCATCCCATAAGCCTGGGAGCCGAGAATCTCTCCAAGCCAGGCACCGAGTGCCAATGCCAGGAAAGAAAAAGCGACCAGTATGACCATAACAATGACAACCCAAGCGAACAGCACCGCAAGTGAAGCGGAGAGGCGCTTAGTCGTTTTAAGCTTGAGTTGGTCAAGACGGTTGTCGGCATAATCTTTTACTGAATTGCCGATATCCTCGAGAGGCCCGAGAAAAGTTCTGGAATCCATAAGCAAAAACTATCTGAGAGACTCCTCGACAGCGGCTTTAGCTGCTTCACTGGCCTTTCTTGCCCTGCGTCTGATATCTGAAGACTCTTTATGGATTTTATCTTCCACATCCTCAGCAAAGTCCTTAACTGCTCTCTTTGCCGATTCATAACCCTTCTTTGCAACATCCACACCATCATTGATGGTACTCTTTATTTTTATACGGGCTCGCTCGCCCTTTTCTGTCGACAGGAAAATGGCAGTGGCAGCCGCACCTACAAGCGCTCCTGTCAAAAATGAGATAACTGTTGACGGTTTCATACTCTATTCGTGTTACCTGGTTGTATTTTTATATTATTGTTCAAAGACAAATATACAAAATATATTTTTTTCTTTACCTTTGTATTATGGAAAAAAGAGGATTTATCCGCATTTTATCGTTTTTTGCGCTATTAGCCTGCATTTCATCCTGCTCTATCACTTCCTGCAAGGAAAATCCGGAAGAGGAAAAGGTTAGATCGGTGCTTCTCTATATCAGTGCCAACAACAATCTCCACAGCTATGCTGAGGAGTGTATCCAAGATATAAAAAAGGGCTACGTACCCCAATATAAAGACCAAAATAACATACTGTTGGTATTCTACCATACTCCCGGTAAAACCCCTACCTTGTCCAGATACAGCAGCAACAAGGATGGAGTTGTGATCTGCGAAACCATATGTATTTATGAACCGGAAATGAACTCATCACAAATAAGTTCTTTTAGTCGTGTAGTGGCCGATGCTGAGCGCACTTATCCTGCCACAGACCACGGTCTCATACTCTGGTCTCACGCTACCGGATGGCTGCCGGAAGGCTATTACGCTAATCCCTCGGACAAGGCAGGAGACAAATCTTCACAACCGGTCGAAGACCCTTACCGTTTTCTGGTAAAATCCCCGACGGGAGAGCCGCTACAGAAATCCTTCGGCAGCGACAACAACAGTGAGATGGAAATAACCGAACTTGCTGCCGCACTCCCGCATAATTACGAATTCATCCTCTTTGACTGCTGCTTGATGGGAGGGATAGAGGTAGCATACGAGTTCAAGGACAAGTGTGAATATATGCTCTTCTCCCCTACTGAAATCCTTGCAGACGGCTTCCCCTACGAAAAGATGTTTGCCCCCATCTTCAATGTAGAAAATCGGGAAGATGCTTTAAAGCAGGTATGTTCCGACTATTTTGCCATTTACGATGCTCAGACCGGTATATACCGGTCGGCAACCGTCTCCATGGTGAGGTGCAGTGCACTTGAAAAACTGGCCGAGGTCTGTACCTCTATCTATCACAACAATCAGGACTCCATCTTGACCATAGACGACTCTCAGCTCCAGATATATTATCGCTACGATAAAAAGTGGTATTATGATTTTGAAGATATTGTTTCCCGAATAGCTACTTCGGCTCAATATGCAGAATTCAAAACAGCTCTCAACGGAGCAATAGTATATAAGGCAACTACAGAAATCTTCCTCAACATCAGCATTGAGAGGTACAGTGGCCTAAGCACCTATCTGCCACGCCCTCAATACAAAAACCTCAACAACTTCTACAAGACTCTGAAGTGGAATATCGCTACCGGCTATGTCAGGTAGTATGTAGTATGTAGTATGTAGTTTGTAGTTTGTAGTTTGTAGTTTGTAGTTTGTAGTGAGTTGTTGCGGGGTGCGTGGTTAAGTTCTGAGTATGGAGTGTGGAGTGTAGAGTATGAAGTGCTGAGTTCTTGAACTTCCCTAAATAGGGTTGACCGTTTTTGGTTAATAATTCAATTCATTTTTCCAATTACTATCGGACAATTATGAGCCTGAGGTTCTTGTCTTGGGTTAAAGTTGAGGTGGCTCGATGCCACC
>Ga0255347_1002567_pt1 | contig 25507 bp, 42 predicted proteins | sample wastewater_treat_2_FD_192479 | JGI IMG/M metagenome (GOLD analysis project Ga0255347, IMG submission 192479) | Wastewater microbial communities from Lulu Island WWTP, Vancouver, Canada - plant24 | ecosystem: Engineered > WWTP > Wastewater > Unclassified | place: Canada: Vancouver, British...
AATTAAAAGATGAAAAAGTTTATGTCGAAAGGTTAGTCATATATACTGATCCAAACAATGATGATTTATGGAAGGATATTTATTTTATAATTAAGAACAAATATAAGGATATAGAAATATCAGATATCTATATAATTGTTATTGATAGCGTAGGAACAACTATAAAAAGAAAAGCAAAATCTTATTATAGAAAGGATGATAAGATATTAGTCAAGTTTACAGATGAAGGTTTTAAAATTGGTTTCAATAGAAATATTTATAGAATAGAATCTATAACTCTAGTAACATCAAAAGGAATATTCACGAAAGGAGTCTATAATGCGAATCGTAATTATCGGAAGTCACAGGTACAAAGAAAAGATTGAAGAGTTGAAAGGTATTCTTGAAAAAGAAGGACACAAGATAAAAATTCCCGCCTTCGATTCCCACCCAGAGTTTAACGAGTTAGAAATTTGTGAGTATAATAAAAAACTAATCAAATGGGCACAAAAGATTTATATTATCTGGGATCGTAGATCTTACGGAACCGTTTTCGATTTTGGAATGGCATTTGCTCTTGGAAAAGAAGTTGAAGTTTATTATCTTGAACCAAAGGTAATGGAAAATGTAATGACTCAATACGCAGCACTTTTCAAGGCAAAAAAATATCCAGTGAAAAAGAAAACGTGATATAAAAAGAAAACTTGCTCAGTGAAGCAATAGGAGAATGACCATGGAAATTAATATTTCGTTTAAAGATAGTTCAGATGTGAAAACATTAAAGATTCAAAAATTTTGGTTTGATTATAATGCATTAAATATAGTTTTATCTGATGGCACTTTAAAAGTATACCCAGATAGACATATATTTTATGTAGAAGTTCCACAGTATTATAAATAAATAAAAGGAGACATATATGGAGAAAGAAGCTAAAATTGAATTAGTAACTTCACTTCCTGTAAATGCAGGAGAAATTGAAGAACTTATTGAAAAAGAAAAACCGCTTGCTGTTCATGACACACCAATTTTTTATGATAATGAAGAATCTCCTTTAAAGACTAAATTATATGTTCATGATGGAATGACCATTGATGAACTAATGGGAAAACCAAAACCAAATCCAGATGAAGCATTTGTTATTATTCAGGATGGTGGTGTTGGAGATGCAATCTGTGCTACTCCAATGATAAAGGCAGCAAAGAAATATTACCCAGATAAAAAAATTATTGTTGGTTCTGCACATGCTGATATTCTAAGAGGAAATCCAGATATTGATAGACTATATCATCTTGGTGCTCCAAACGATTTGTTTAATACATGGGTTAAACCACTAAGAGAATTTGGATCAGTTATAAAAAGAGATATTTATAATGCTTCAGCACATAAATTATTCCCGGGTCCTCTTAGTATGATATGGTGCCACCTTTATGGTGTTCCATTTGAGGGTGATGACGTAAAGGTTTATTTGTCAGATGAAGAAATTGAAGAGGCAAAGATTTTTATTAACTCATTCAAAAGACCAGTTGTTGCAATCCACGGAACTGGTGCAAAACTGTTATTTAATCCATCTGTTCAAATTACACCAAATAAGGATTGGTTCCCTGAGTATTGGATTGAATTAGTAAAAATTCTCAGGGAAGATTTTGATATTATTCAATTTGGTGGACCACAGGAAATGGAAATTCCTGGTGTTACAACATATCTTCTTGGGAGAACTTCAATTAGACAATCTGCTGCACTATTGACCCAATGTTTGACATTTGTATCTATTGATAGTTTTGTTGGTCATTGTGGTCCTGCTGTTGGAACAAAAGGAGTTGTTTTATTTGGTAGAAGCAATCCTTATATTGCTGGTCATACGACAAATAAGAATGTGTGGGTTCCTGATTCTTGTAGTGAAAACGATATGTTTTGTGGAAGACCACAAGGATACTTTGGAGACTCAGAATTATTCCAGGGTCAATTAAGACCTTGGGTGTGTCCTCATAGATCATGTATGAAAGCAATCAAACCATCAATGGTACTGAAAGTTGTATATGATCTAATTGGTGAGTTGAGGAGCTCAAAGGAAGAACAAAAAAATAAATAACTCTTCGTGCTCGGGTTGGGTGTTTGGAGGGGACACCGCCTTGTCAGGTTCCTACCTGGCTGGCGGGTCCCACTCCATTTCACTTACTGTTTGATATTCAGAATATAATATCGTTGATATTCTGGGAATCCCTTATATATACTTGCATCATAAAGTTCTTCTTTGCAAACAAATCTAAGAAATGCCTCATCCATTATAAAATGACCACAATATTTGTTTTGTTTACATTTATGTGCAATTGTAACATAGTCTTGATTATCTGGAATAAATAATACTCCTTCTGGAATATTATATACAGCACAGTTTATTAAAGTAAAAGAAATTGGCATAATTACATCCCATACCTTTTGAATGGAAGAACCTCTTTTGCAAGTTTCTTCATTTCAGTATAAGTAAGTTCATATAGTACTTTTGCTGCTTCTGTATCCCCACCGAAACTAGTAACTCTATCGGCATCGAGAACACATTCGACAGCTTCTGCTTGGGAGATGTCACCTGTTTCAGATAATAGATCATCTCCAATATAATTCCATGTTTTCCCAATCGCCTTTAAAATTCTTTGTTTCATTTCAGGTTCAATTTGTTTTAGTTTCATCTTCTCCATTCTCCACTTCGTCGAGTTTTTTGACTATATGAAGTAAAGTCATTTTTTTCCCTAGAAATGCACCCAAAATGATAGCACAGAAGATACATCCAGAGAATAATAATCCTTCTATTCCGTTGAATAATGATGATGATGATGCTGTAAATGTAAGGATAATAATCATAATAATTGATATTACTACTGGAGCTTTTGAAATTGCCTCGGTTTCTTCTCTAATGTTTTTAAGAACTTTTGATAGATTCTCCAGATACTTCTGACTTTGTTGAAAGTCCATCTACATTCTCCTTTTTGATCTCTGTTGCTTTTACTTCTCCGGTTTCTAGGTTAACTGTAACCTCATGTGTTCCAGCCTGAGATTTTCTAATCATCTCATCCATGTCTACAGCTATTGGATCTCTTTTAAGAGATTCAATAAGACAATAGATCCATGCCAATACAGTCCACCCCAATGCAAAGTTGATAATAAAAATACGGAAGTAGTTAATTTTGTTTCGATACATAGCGATAAACGTCGGAGCTAAGTAAACTGCAATTCCACCAACCACTAAAATAATACCTCTCATAAAAACCTCCTTCAATACAAATTCTTATTTCTTTAAAATTAATATATATAGAATAGCATTATACTATTGGATTTTATTCCGATTTTAATAAATCTATAGAACAAATAATAAACATGCAGTGCCACTCCCATAGTAGGAAAAAAAGAATGATAGATGTTAATGTAAACGAACAAAAAAGGTTGGATTTTAGTTTAGATAACCTTGGTACAGTGAAACAGGCAAAACTTTCAGTTATTACACCAAATAGTATTTTATTTACGTTTCCGGCAAATATAGATCATCAACAAAACAAAATTTTTGTTGATCTGCCAGTATTAAAAAATATCTTTAGAGCTGAAATAATATCGAATTGTCATTTAGAAACAGTTGATAAAAAGAATAATGTTTCAAGAAGTAACTATCAAAAGATTAGATTCCATTCAAATCCCAAATCAACCGAGAAGAAATCCGGGGTGAGCATTTCCCTTCCATATCCCAGTATTGTTTTGAAAAAAATTCATAGAGAAAAAACATATAAGCACTAAGAAAGAAAGGGTAAAATGAAAAAAGAGTTGCTTTCTGAAAGGAGTTTATTATTAGATTGTGTTAGAATTCTCAAAAATTTTAAAACTAATGAGGACTTAGAACAGAATCTTGTTCTTGTCGATAAAATTTTAGAAATAAACAAACTTTCAGATACAGAAAACCTAAAAACAGCAATTTTTTTATTAAGAGAAGACGATGATGATGATTATGTGCTTGATGAAATTGAAGATTTAGTAAAAAAAACAATACTCGACCTAGAATTTCTAGCTCAAAGCTTTAAATAATTTCAATAGTTCTTACATGGGAGACTAAGGACGATGTCACGAACACAAAAATTTGCGGAAAGATTCTTAAACAAACTAAACAGAGAGGCTACACAAGAAACATTTGAAATTTTGGAACTTTTAATAGAAGAATTGGAGAATAAAAACGATCCTGATCCAGATGAAGTTCAATTGGTAGAGAGTATTTATCTTTTTATTGAGAAAATGAAGCTAATGGAAGGATCAATTAAGAAGTATGTAAGAGAATCTAGAGAATCTTTACCCGGAAATAAACTTTCAGCTCTATATGAGGATATAAATAATGAAATTGAACGAGATGAAGATTAAATTAGGCGAGAAAATTGTTGGGTCTCCCAGACTTTTGAAAGAAGAAAAGCTAGAAATTCTTGCATGCATCAAAGAAGAGAAAGATACAGAGATTTTAGATGCACTTTTACATGAGTATGAGATAGATACTAAAAATATTGTAAAACAATTTAATACACCAGACTCTAATACAGAATTAGAACCTGGACCTGCCAGAGGAGCTGGTACTGGATATGCAATAATACATTTTATTGCAAAAAGAAGATATAAATCATGTATGAAAGACGCAGCTAAAATAAAAAATCAACAGGATAGACAAAAGAAAATTGAAGTTTGTAAAAATTCTTTAAAAACTATAAAGAATTATGTGTAGTGTTGATCCTTGTTTGGAGATGTATTATGAAAAAATATGGAGGGGAAGATACTTTTATTATCTTTTTACTAATTTTTCATATTCTTTCGATTTTTTTACGGAGATTAAATAAATGTCTGAACAAGAAGAGAAAATTGTTCTTTCCAGATCGGACTTATATCTGGTTATGGAATCATACCGCAATAATATTGCGTTAAATACAACTTTAATAGAACAACAAAAACAAATCTTAATGCTTCAAAATGATATTATAGATAAACAACAAGAATTAGCAGAGACGCTAAGAGAAATAACTACTAGTGGAAGGAAATTATTAGAAAAACAAGAAGAAGTTTTAAATAAAACAGTAGAATCATCAAAAGCATTTGTTAGTTGCGCAGGAGAAATTTCAACCAAAGAGGGAAAGATATTAGAAGCCCAAGCACATTTGGATAATGCAATTAATTCTTTTAAAAATGATGTTTTGGTGTCGATGAAAAGTGACAGAATGGCATGTTCACAAGATCATTCTTCATTGAAAAATACAATTAAATTAATTATTGGAACATTTGGTGTTATAACCTTGTCAGCACTAGGATTAGCAGCAACAATATTTTCTAGGTTAAGAGATTTGGATGATATAGATAAAACTTTAAGTACTATAAATAAGATATTACCAGAGATTTTGAAAAAACTGGGCGGATAATAGAGGAATTTATTATGTCAAAGAAAATTCTAATATTGTTAACGAATGAGAGTGAAGAATGCATACAAACGATAACAAAATTGGTAGCTAAATCTATAAAATCATGTACAATAATTCCATTTAAGGATAAGAAACAGTTAGTTAGATATGAAAATTTATCTGATGCAGATCTTATCATAACAGATATCTCTATTACTGATAATAAAGAAGAAATGAAGTCTTATTATGACCAGTTAATTAAAATTGCTGCCCCAGAAAAAATTCCTTTATTGTTAGTTGTGTCAGATGAACAGTTTGATGAGTCTCTTGTTGAATATTTTGCCAAATGTGCTATTTATGATTTTATAAGAAAACCATATAACTATAAAATTTTTGTTAATAGAGTAAAAGTTCTGTTAAATATTCCAAGAACCAAGAAATCTTTAGAAGATGCAAAAAGAAAAGTAGAAATTAACTTATGGAACCTACTTAATTACTCAAATTTACTAATTTTAGTTTTAACAAGAGATGGATATGTAAAATTATCAAATTATAGACTTGCAAAATTCATTGGTTTTGAAAATGAAGAGGATGTAGTTGGAAAATCGTGGTATGACTTTTTAAAGGAAACAGATAAATCAGTTCTTCAATATATTCAAGAAAGAATGAAGGGAAAATTTGAAGATTTTGAAGAAATAGCATATGATATAGTTACACCAGAAGGACAAGTTCCTGTCAAATGGTTTATTTCATTAATAAATAGTGATCTCAACTGGACATTTTGTATAGGAATGCCAATATATTCTGGTATTACCATTGAAGATAATCTTGATACTCTAAGAGCATACTTTAGAGATATTATAGTAAAAGATAGAACAACAATAAATGCAATGAAAGAGGTAACAAAGAAACTATCTGATAAAATAAAGGTTAAAGATAAGAAAATTGAAGAAGAAAACAAGAATCCATATAATGGAATAAGTGTTGATATACAAACATAGGAGGATAATCATATGTTAAACATTATTTATGGTTTTGTTGGTGCAAGTGTAGTTTATGGAGTCATTATTTTTCTTATTTGGAGAAATAATAAGAAACAATTTGTAGAATTTCTTGAGCTGGTTGATAATGCTCTTCAGACTTCTACTCTAGATGATGTTATCAAAGCTAAATTTCAAGCTTTTAAAGATAAGTTTCTTAAGTAAATAGAATTTATTTTTATAGTTCATTAATCCTTTTGTAATTGGGGTTACTGGACTTTTTTTGGAACAAATTTAAAATATTAGTAAGGGGATCTACTATTATGAGAAGATTCTTTGGAATGGAACTTTTTCAATCTGGTGGAACATATTCATCTCTACCAAGTGTTCCTAAGAATGAGATTGTATTATTTGAAAAGGATACGGCAGTTTTAGGGTATGCATTACTAACTACTGTAGATGATGAAATTGTTTATATATCAAAAGGTTCAGCTGCTGGTGGTGAGACTGGTGGTACTGATAGAGGTAGTTGGACTTTATCATTTTCAACACCAAATCACACTCACGGATTAGGCAGTCACACACACACTACATCTGATCATGCATTAACTATTGCTGAAATGCCAGCACATACACATACATATCTAAGGCAGTTTCCAGCAAGCTATCCATATCCTGGTATTGGTTCAACCGAAGGCAGAACAATACAATCTGGTGATAATACAGGATCTACTGGTAGTGGTGCAGCTCACAATCACGGTGCTACAGGAGCAGCTAGTGGATCAACAGCTTCTGGTGGTAGTGAAACTGTAACTATTTCTTCTTGGAGACCAAGTGGAAGATGCTTTACAAGACAAGGGAGGTTGTAAATCATGCCATATGTTATTAGAGATAAAGAAAGCAATAAGGTGGTTAATATTTCATCATTAGCTACTTCTGCTTTTGTAGAATTTTTGAATGATGATGATCCAGAAATGGTTGAGTATTTTTCTGTAGCTCTATCTTCTTTTAATTTTAATAATGATACCATAGATTATAAAATTAGAAGAAAACTAGAGTATCCTAAAATATCAGATCAACTAGATCTTATTATGAAGACTTTTAAGTACCTGAAAGCAAATGGAGTAAACATTGGACCAGATGGAGATTTACTCCTTGATTCTTGTCAATTAATAAAAGATAAAATTCCAAAAGATTGGAAACCAGAATAAAGAAAGGAATGATGTATGGCATTAGTGAAGAATACCGAACGAGGATTGTGTCCATTCAGAGAACTGAAAAAATGTAATGTTAAATGTGTTCTATATAGAAAAGGAATGAGATATAAAGAAACTGATCCTAATAATCCAATTCCTTTTGAAGATTGTGCAATTAATATTATAGCTGACAATGCTGAAGTTTCACATCATAGAATTTTTGCTTTACAACAGGAAATGGGTGAACTAAAAAATGTTGCTGCATTTAGTACATTGGTTTCTCTTGGAATGGAGGATCCAAACAACTTAGCCAGAATGATAAAATCTGTTTTAAAACTTCCAGAAAGTAATGATAAAAAATTAGTTGAGTAGGAGGAAATATAATGAATGAATTTTTCAAGAATTTCTGGTTTAACGTAAAGAGAACTTATTTGGATACTATAGCACTTCTTCTTATTATTGTTGGAATTAACTATCTTCCTCCACCTGAATCTGGAATTATGACTCTTGCATTGGCAAAACTTCTGTTTGTTTCTGCAGGTATTCTTCATGCTCATATTACTAGAAAGATCATGTGGCCATATATTGATTTTAATAAAGATACAGATCTAATGAAAAAAGTTATGATTGTTGTTTGGTATTCTGTAATTATTCTGGGATGGACTAGGGGTGGTTAATGTTAAAAGGATTGATTATAAATACAGATGGTTCTATCAGGGGATCGTTTATTAATACTTTAATTACTTTTGTTTATTTAGTTTTGATAGTAATTGGTATTTTTTATGAACCTGTTAGAGCAGGAATTCAAGCACAACAAACATTCATGACATAGTTTTTCGCAACGTCATTTGGTCTTTGGATTGGAAAAAAGACTGTGGAGATTATAGTAGATGGGAAAACTACTAAGATTTCTGATAATTAGTTTTTTAGTTATTTTTTTTACTAGTGATCTATATGCTCTTGACAGATGTAGAGAATACATTACGGATGTTCGAAATTCACATACAAGAAATTTTGATGGAAATTTTCCATGGTGGTATGGACTAGGGCAAATAGAACAGGAATCTGCATGCAGAGCAAATGTTACAGCTTTCGATGCAGGTATGGGTCTTACGCAATTTATGCCACCTACATGGAACAGTATAAAGAAGCAAATGGGTAGACCTGACTTGAACCCATATAAAGCAGCTGACTCGATTGATGCTCAGGCATTCTATATGGCATCAATTCAAAAGAAAGAGAACTGGACGAACCCTAAACGGTTGTGGATATCATATCAAATCTACAACGGAGGAAGAGGGTTATTATATAAAGAGTATAAGAGAGCTGGTGTGTTAGATTGGGACTTGATGAAAATGGAGTGCCAAAGAAGAAAGATTAAAATGAATTGGGGAATTCTTGATTTATGTGAAGTTAATTATGATTATAGTAAAAAGGTTTATAAACGTGGTGATAAATATAGATTGGGAAAAGATCACTACTCATGGAGATTTTGGTAATGGAATTCTTTAAGAAAATTTGGGCTATTCCAATAGTGAAGATTCTAACTTTTATCATTGTAGGATTTTTAGTTTTATCAATCGTCGCTTGGGCTGCGAACTCATTTCCACGACAGAGTGTTGTGGATCAAATCATAAAGGACAGAGAAGTTGAAATTGAAAAAAATTATAAAGATCAAATTGCGGAAAAAGATGCTCAAATAGGATCTTTAAATGAGCAACTATCACAATCAGAGAAAGAATATGCCAATTTAAAAAAGACTTATTTAAATCTTAAAAAGGCATATTCAAATGTGGAGAAACCAAAAGATGTTCAAGAAACTAAGCGTCGCTTTAATGATATGGGCTATACTACTAAGTAGTTCAGTAGCTTATTCTGCTGATGTTTGTTTTGATGAAAAAGTTGCGGCACAGATTGTAGTTGATTTAGAAAAATATAAAATTATGCAGAAGCAGGTTGACATATTAGAGAAGCAAAATGAACAATTAGAAAAGCAGATTGAGTTGTATAAGCAAATAAATGCTCTTCAAAGAGATCAAATTGAGATAACGAAAAAGACTCTTGATGATTATAAAAAGTTAATGGAAGATAAAGATAAATTGTGCGAACAAAAAGTTAAGGATGCTAAACCAACATTAACTTCAACTATTGTTCAGAATGGTATATTTACATTGATTGGTGTTGCTATTGGAGCATTATTATTCTAAAGAAAGGAATTATATATGTCGAGTAAATGTGCACTATGTAATCCTAAACAAAAGGATTGGGAAGAGCAGGGATTCTATGGTTCTAGATGTGGAATGTGTAAAGCAAATACAGCATTTTTGGTTGCTTCAGAACACAGATCAAACATAGAACCACACGAACGAGAAATTGTTAATAATTTAATTACAAAACATTATCCTGGATTTAAAGAAAAGAATATGAGTAAGACTAACAAATTTCATTGGTATGCATTTTTAGTTAAAGAGGATAAATAATGTCTGATAAATATTTAGAATTCTTACATGAATCTAAAGAAGAGGATGATATTAAAAAAGCTATTGCAAAGACAAGACTTGAGTATAAAAAGAAAAGAGAAGAACTTAAACAAAAAATAGCTGATGCGAGAGTTAAGTACTCTGAACATGCTGAAACCGTGGGTCATACATTTGCAAAACAGGTTCTTGAAAGTTTTGAAGAAGAGTTAATCGAGCTACAAGAAAAATTTGTTGAAAGGATGGGATCTCTTGTATCTCGATTAAAACTAATTCAAGCAAGAAGAGGTATTAAATTAACAGTTGCTACAGTTGCTATTTCTACTATACTAATTTCTTCGTATCAGTTATATAAAAAATATATAAAATCTTATCAACTCCAGTGTAAAGTATATCACGGGACTGATAAAATTTTGTGTTATAGAAGAGCAAGGATAAAAGCTCTAGAACAGAGAATAATATACTTAAAACAATCAATAAATCACGAGTGTAGAAATACTAGAGATCCAGTAAGATGTAAACTTAGAATAGCGAAAGAAATTGAGAAATTATCTATGAAGATAGAAAAATATAGGGAGTTGATTTAAGAATGACTAATATTCTAAATATGTATTTAGAATCTCTTGAACAGGATGCCAGTGATTTGAGAAAGATGACTTTCGGAAAACCAATGATCATTTTTTCAAAGGAAAAGGATAGATCAACTGGACTTCTTAGATTTGAAAAAGAGAAACCTTCAAAAAATCTTAGATTTTTATTTGTATTTCCAAATGAAGAAGAATTATCATTTCATACTGTTGGTATGAAATTTAATATAGATATTTATTTCTTCGATAAGGATGGATCTCTTATTAATAAAAGACTAAATTGCCCTCCAGGAATTGAAGAAATAAAATCGAATGGACCATGTAAATATGTAGTAGAGTGTAGATCAGATGAAGAAGAGGAAGATTAAAAAAGTAAAGGTTAGAGTGCCTATTCCTATTAGACCATCCAGAATAAAAGAATCTAAAAAGATATATAATAGAAGGAAACATAAAAATGAAGATATTGGATGAGTATTTACAATACATTCATGAACAAGTTTTAGTTAAAAAATTTGGTCCTGCAGCAGTCAAAGAACTAAAAACTTTGATAGATGTAGTGAGAAGAAGGCAGGCTGCCCTTGCAAAATTGAGATCTATGAAACAAACACCACAAGTAAAAGAAGTGATAAAACAAAACTTGAAACAAATTAGAACTTTAAGAAAATCCATATCTCGTATAAATGCTATAAAAAAGATATAAAATAATAGAAAGGAAATCACATGACTCAGAATTACGAGGAAATGATTGACAATATTTTACAAGAAGAAATGTCTGAAAACGCTTTTAGATTCTGGAGAGCTTTAAAAGAAAAGATTCCTCCAATATGGAATCGTAATTCGTCAGCTACATTAAAGTATCATAAAAAGGACGATGGTCATGTTGCTACGATTGCAGAACATGTATATGAAATGACATATCTATGTTCTAAACTAATGAGAATTTTTGATTGTGAACCAAAGTCTAAGAAAGCTGATTTATTATTTTTAGCTGTTGTATTACATGATGCTTTTAAATATGGATTAAAAAATCCAGAGTACTCAAGAAGTACATATACAAAGCATGATAAAGTTATCGGTGACACAATCGTTCAAAATAAAGAATTATTTTTGAAACTATTTAATGAACAAGATGTAAGTTTATTAGAAGAGTGTGTCAGATATCATTCTGGTAAATGGTCTACTGATGCACGAAGTGTTAATTTTTCTTTTAATAAACTTTCTCCTGAGACTTTTTTCATTCATATGTTAGATATGCTTTCAGCTAATAATTTAACTAAAATAAATGGGAATGGAACAGATGACTCTAGCATCAACAAAGTTGATTCCTGAACTACAATATTACTTTCATAGTTTTGTAGTTAATAGTACAATGAATAAAAGAATGTTTCCAATTCCTGCACCATTGAAAATAGAATATCTGAATAGCAACAAATCTTTTATTAGATTATTATTTGATAATACATGGGATGAAGATGAATATTGGTATAAATATGAATTAGTTACTAGAGAAACATGGCCGCTTTATGTTCAAACTAGGTTGAGTGTTTATCCAACTTCTGGACAATACTATATATCAAGCAATAATGTAGATTCTACAAATCTATTTGCTCTTTCTTCAGATGACTTGATGTTACTGGATGAACTTTTGTTATATAGATTATTTGGAGATAGTACATCATTTAATATTATAGATTTTTCATCTTTATCTACAAATTTATCAAAGCTTATTTACATATATTTAGATTTAATGATAAATAATAATTATAGTTTATATGATAGTACAACATTAATCTCAGATCCGTCTTTTATTTTGGAATGTTGTTATGAAGCATACGTTTCAGAAGCAGTATTTAATCATGCGTCGGCTTTAAACGTCGAGTTAGAATAGGAGAATAAACATTGTTCTCAGTCAATGACTTTTTCAAAATCTTAAATTTCTTAAAAGGAAATACAGTTGAAGATCTAGATGAAGTAATACAGATCCTATCTAAATCTGAGCAAGCTGTTTCTACAACATATTTTCAAAACATTATAGATCAAAATGCACATATGTCTCCTGATTATCTTCGCTTGAGAGGATTTCTTGCAGACTGGTATGCTTCACACAAAACGATAGTTGGAACACAGAAAAAGGTAAGTGATGTTTTTTCCTTACCAGATGCCCATATAGATGAGTTGATTAGAAGTTTTGGTTTCAACGGACCATTAGATGAGTTATCTAGAAATAATAAAATAAATATGTTTTATGATTTAGTAAACTTATATAAAATTAAGGGAACGCCAGATTCAATTATTAAAGCTCTTAGTTACTTTACATTTACAGATATTGATATTGTAGAATATTGGTTACAAAAAAATAATGCTGGAAGGATAGTATTTGCTGGAGAATATTGTATACCAAAGGTTTCTGGTGCTTCATATTTATCAATTCCAGATGTTGATTTTGAACCAATGACAGAAAATGATCCACATTGGATGCTATCTGAAGAAGAGGTTGAAACTTTAGTAGAAAATAATAAAATTGCACTTCCATCAAGAACACCATACTTTGGTATCGTTCCTGGTATTTATCTTCAAAATGCAAATCTTGGAATGGCAATTATAGTTCGAATAGTAAGTGATGACTATGCTGAGTATTTAGCTACAGGTGATTTAAATAGAATAATCAAACTAACTGATACAGCATTTATAGTATCATTTCTTGAATTGTATATAGCATGTGTTTATACATTCAATGAGTACTATGGAAGAACAACAGGATCTTCTGGTGATAGACATTTCTGTTATGATGGTGCATACACTACAGTAGATGATATTATTGATCAATGGAATTATTACAATACATATAGACCAACTATACGAACAGCAACAGAAGATGAAAGAATTGATAAAATCGAAGAATTTTATGCATTATTTACCAGAGATAAATCAACTTATTTTCTAACAGATTCTTCAACCGCAGGGACTATATTACAGACTATAAATCCAGATCTTAAAACAACTATTGATTCGTTCTTTGGATTTGGTAGAGGATTTGAAATTTTATCTTTGTTAATGAAAGACTTGAGTGATTATGTTTCAACTTATATAAGTTCAGTTATTCCAAATTTATCATCTCTTGTTTTGGGTTTAGGATCTCTTGAGTATGTAAAAGATATTATCAACTTCTTCAAACCATATAGAGCACGATTTGTTCTCATTACAACATCATATGTTTTCAATGATAAACTAACAGAATCAATAGTAATTGGTGATGCTCCAAACATTGATAGAATTCAGGAAACTATTATAGACTTTGATACAGCAGATAGTCATGGTGGTTATCTTGAAGGATTCTTCCCAGAAGGTATTGCTGTTCAATCAGATCCAATTCCTCCAAATGAACAAAGAATCTATAATATTTATGTTGATTCTACAACTGGTGATGTAATGATAGATATTGAGGTTGCATCTGATTCAACAGCAACACAAATTTATAGTGATCCACCAGTTGGTTCTTATAGAGTTGCAAATGTTTATTTGGAAGATTATGGTTATGATGGAATGTATAATATTGTGAAAAAGTTATTTGTAGAGTATTATGATGAACCAGAAATATTGTCTGGTGTTGCAACCCCAGTTTATAGTATGCCTCCATCGGAAATTCAATTTTATCAAACTGCATATTTGAAGATAGATTCTCTTGGAGAATTGGTTATCACTTATGATGAAACTCAAGAATTTTTAGACTGGCCAATTGATACTGTATATAGGAGATATTATTCAAGAGAATTGATGGATTGTGGTTCATGGTTTGATATTGGTGCTTCTTGTGACTTTGAACAAGAATATATACCGGAAGTTATTGAAGAATTCCACGAATATTATAATATTCATAGATATGGTGAAGATGCAACAAATGTTGAGGAACTTGTTTTTTCATCGTATGAAGTTGATAGTACTGGTGATATACAATATGCATTTCAATCTGGTGGTTTTGTAAACTTCGATGTTGGGTGGTTATTTGACTCACCATTCAATAATGATATATGTTATATTGAAGTAATAGAGAGTGGTGGTGGAGAACCAGAACCAGAACCACCTTTGGAAGAAGGTACAATGCACTATGGTCTTATTTATGGAGTTTACCCTGCACAATCAAGTATGTTTCAAACTCCATCCCCAGCAACACCTATGACAGATCAACTAAGTTTGTATGGTGCGTTATCAGGATTTAATAATATCATGTATACTGTAGCAACTGTTAGTCATTATACAAATCCAACAGCTACAAGAGATCTTACAGATGTCATGGTGTTTAGTAGAGGAACAATTGACTATAATTATAGTGATCCATCTTTTAGTAATTATACTGTCTTGTGGGAAAATACTCAACTATTGTATATAAATAATGCAGATATAGATAGCCAAGGAACTAATGACCTTCTGTATCCGTCTATTCTTCCTATTAGTGAAAATACATTCTTTGGTGGAATATATAAATATGTAAGATCTTCTTATGATGATACCACACCATATGCATTTTATTCTACTGATGGTGGATTAACATTCAACTGGACTCAACTTCCTTCAATAGTCGGAGATCCAAACCCAACAGGAATTGATTATGCACACGGAATGGAAGCATATGCAGCTAGTGCAACTACTTGGTATTTATTTGGAATAGGTCCAAATGATAGTGGTATAAATGATATGAGGATGTATAAATCAGTAGATTCTGGAAGCAATTGGACTGTTACAAGTTTTGCTCCAAATGCTACATCTGATAGATATTACACCCTATATACAAGTGTTTCTGGATACGATTCAAATCATATTATTATAGCACAACAATATGAAGATGTAACTATTGGTCAATATGGAATATTAACATTTAAGAGTACTGATGGTGGTTCCAACTGGACAGAAAATATTGTAGCTGCTCCAGGATATTTGTATGGAACTAATTGTAATTGGTGGATGCCAACAATTAAATGGATTGATGCAAACACAATTTATATGATGGCTAGAATAGAATATGCAACTGACGGGTATGCAAAAACAGTCTTTATGAAATCTACAGATGCTGGTGTAACATGGAGTGCTCCAGTAGTTGTTACAAATACTGATGAAGGAATGGATCAAGAAGGAAAGTGTACTATGGATATAGTTGCAGGAACAAATGGACAAGTTATTTGGATGGGTGTATATGAAGATGCATATGCATACGATGTAGGAACAGATACATACACAGAAGCTGGATGGTATTATTATAGATCTATTGATGGCGGAACAACATGGGAATTAGTTGGTGGAATTCAAAATAATTTTGATGGTTCTAATATTGATCAACCATTCTACTCAAGTGATCCCGAGTATATATTCCCATATGCTGGCGGAGTATATGCATTTAAAGAAAATGCTGTATATAGTTCTATATGGGATTTAAATGCTAAGGGAACACCTTTCTTTGAAATTTATGTTCCAGACCCAGACAATGATGCAAATGTTTTAGCGTGGGGTGGATATGCACCTTTTAGATTTTTAGGTTAATATATGGAGTAATTTTATGAACAATACTAGACTAATTATTACAATTCTTGATGGAGAATATACATTTCAAAAACAAGTTTATAATTCTGAACTTAATGAATGGAAAACTGTAGAATTAGATATGTCTAAAGATCATAAAGAATTTAGACAAGCTGTAAATGAAGCTATGAAAACTTCGATTATTGAGTCAAAAGGATTGAAATAATATCTTCATTTCTTCGATACAATCTTCATGTCAATGTTTGTAACCCTTCCTAGATCTAAAAAAACAATCAAGGAAACTATTTCTTCTCATAGAACATATATAAAATACATTCTAGTCTGGAGGTTACGATATAATGGCTAAAGAGTCTAAGTATGCATATCTCGAAGAATTTATTTTAAAGGAGGTAAGAAACGGAACTAGAACTAGAGTTATTTATGGACTTTGTCGTGACAAGGGATATGAAGGAACCGATAGACAATTTTATAAATTTCTTTATAACTTGAAAAAGAAAAATGGAATTGAACAAGTTGAATCTGGAAATGGAGAAAGAGATAGAGATGTATTTTTAGAAATTTTGACCAAAAACAAAATTGTCGATTTATCTTATTTATGTAACACATTTAATTGTACCCCTTTAGAGCTTCAGAGAAAATATATTAATCACTTCAGAAATCTTGGATATGAAATTTCAACTGATAGTCATCGAGTATTCCTCAGTAGTGATCACATCTTTGAACCAGAACCCGTCAAAAGATTAGAATCAAAAGAAATAGATTTTGGTATTGCATCAGATCTACATTTTGGTTCTAAATCAGTTCAGATTACAGCACTCAATGAATTTGCAGAAACATGCAGACAACTAGGAATAAAATATATATTCGTTCCTGGTGATGTTGTTGCTGGACTAAGGGTTTATCCTGGTCAGGAATATGATTTATATGCACACTCAGCAGAAGAACAAGCTGAATCTGTTTTAGCAAATCTTCCATCAGGATTTACATGGTTCATCATGGGTGGAAATCATGACTATGCATTTATGAAAAATGGTGGACATAATATCATCAATGCAATTGCAGCACAACGAGATGATATTGTAGCGTGTGGTTTTGACATGGCAGACATTGAAATTATGCAAAATGTTCACTTGAGAATGTGGCATCCAAAGGGAGGAATCCCATATGCCCTTTCATACAGATTACAAAAAGGAATGGAACAAATTGCACAACAAGAACTGAAACAAATATCAAATGGAACAAAAGAAAAACCATCAATTAAATTTGTTGCAGCTGGTCATCTTCATACAAGTTTCTATGGAAGGTTTGGTGATATCACAGGATTCCAATCTGGAGCATTTGAAGGAACAACTAACTATCTGAAGAGGTTAGGATTGAACCCGTCCATTGGTGGTTGGACATACAAGTGTTGGATTGATAAAAATGGTTTTGTCAGTCACAATCCATTCTTCTGGGAATTCAAAGAGATTGAAGACGACTATAAAAATTATAGACATACGTTCTGTACAGAGAGTAAATGCACAGGTCCATTATTTGAATAATCTATGTGTCGGTGTGTGGCGCAGATGGTAGCGTGTCTGATTTGGGGTCAGAAAGTCACAGGTTCGAATCCTGTCACACCGACCATTAGGAACTAATTATGGATATTACTGATAGGACAGATTATATAGTTAAATGCCCCAATTGTAATAGATCAGCAGGACTAAGAAAAAAGAAAAAAATAAATCAAAGAAAATATAGATTTGTATGTCTTTTTTGTGAGAAAACTTTTTCGGCAACTCTACATGAAGGATTTGAAGTATGTAAAAAATGTGGAGGAGCTGGAGTTTTAGATTTAGGAAACAACACACTATTTTTAATCATATGTAATGAGTGTAATGGATTTGGTTCATTGGATTGGTTAGAAAGAATAAAAGGTCCACCGAACTATGATTCATTTACAGTAGAAGGACATATTTTTTGGATGACTAAAAAGAAGTGGTGATATGAAAATACTATATTCAAAAGAGGAAATTTCAAACCGGGTTAAAGAAATAGGAAAGAAAATTTCAGAAGATTTTTATGGAAATGATATTGTGATAGCTCCAATTTTGAAAGGAGCTGTTATGTTTTCGTCAGATCTAATCAGAGAAATAATCCTACCTCTAAGAGTCGATTTTCTAACTGTAAGTAGTTATCATGGAACTGAATCTAGCGGTCAATTAAAAATAAAATATCTTGGTGATTTAGATTGGTCTTATAAAAATGTCATCTTAGTAGAAGATATTATTGATACAGGATTTACACTATCTACTGTTATTGATTATCTATATAAAATAAAAAAACCAAAAACAATAAAGATATGTACTTTAATTGATAAATACTCAAGAAGAAAAATAAATGTTAAAGCGGATTATGTTGGTTTTACATTAAACGAGGATCACTTTGTTGTTGGTTATGGTTTAGATGATGGAGAATATGATAGAAATTTAGATTCAATATGTATTATGGGGGACATACATGATTAATATATCTGAAGATCTACAAATGTTTATTGTTAATAATTGTAATGAAGTTTCTGTAATTAAAAATAATAATAAATATAAATTATTACAAGTAACAATTACTAAGTCAGATATTATGAAAAATGAGCTTCTAGCTAATATGGTAACGGAAATGTCAAGTTGGTTTATGTTTAATGTAACATCTGGAAGTCTTGCTTATCTTGATCTTGAAAAGTATGCTGAAGTTGTACCATATCAATTTTATGCAACTGTTCCATTTGAAGGAATAGATCCATGTAGTCAGGTATACGTTTTTCAATTTACATTTCAACCAAAAATTCAAATTAAAAAGGTTGAGAGAAAATCATTATTATCAAAACTAAAAAAATACATTGGAAAATATAGGGAATTGTCATGATATTTCTTGTGGGAATAGTTACTTTTTTAATAGCATTTTTTATGATGATGACATCATCTTTAGTTGATCATCATATTCTTTTAAATTCAATAAGGGCTGGTGTATTGAGTTTATTCTCAATGCTTGTATATAAAATAATAAAACATATTTAATGGAGAGATGTCCGAGTGGCTTAAGGAGGCGGTCTTGAAAACCGCTGATCGAAAGATCCGTGGGTTCGAATCCTACTCTCTCCGCCAAGGAGGTAAATGAAAAAAATATTATACGCTATTTTAATTTCATTTTTATTTGTAACAACATCATTAGCTACTGATAATAAACCGAGAGAGTTAACACCAAAAGAAAGAATGGATGTATGTAAATTTGTCGATAAAGAAGTTAAAAGATATTATAACTCATTGAAAGGAACAGTTGTAGTATATAAGAAAGCAGAAGTAAAATGTGAAGATAAAAAATGCGAAAATATGATTGTAGCATCAATTGATATGAGTGAAAAAAAAGCTAAAGACTTTTTTGGTAATAGACTAAAAGAAGAACTAGCAATCGCTGGATACAAAAAAATTCATTTTGATGACCTGAATGGAACTAGGTATTGGACATTGAATTTAGGGGAAAACTAATATGAAAAAACTATTTCTAGCGTTTTTAATTATTTGTTTTATGACTCCGGTTTCTGTTGGTGATGCATTTATGACACCTGATAAAGCTGCTGAGTCTGTACAAAAAATTGTTGAAGGAAAAGCATCACCGTGGGCTGTTAGAGATCCAAGAGTGAAAGTAAAACCAAAACCAATTATAGCAAAACAACAATTCAAGAAAGCAAATGAACAGAGATCAATAGTTGATAATCCTGTTCCTTCAGCGGAGCAACCACCAAAATTTGTTGACCTTAGAAAATTTGATAGTCCTATTAAGAACCAAGGAGAATTTGGATACTGCACAGCATTTGCAAATGTTGCTGTAATTGAAAACTATGCAAATCAAAAAGGTGTAAAACTTGACCTCAGTGAAAGATATTTATGGAGTCTGTATCAGGAATATGATACTTATGTTGCTACTCAAGCTGCTGTAAGTAATCTTATTATTCCTGAAAAAGATTGGCCATATAATTCTGATAAGGCTACTGTAAAAGGATATAAAAAGAATGGTGTTGCTGGATTAAAAGCATATACTGAGATTCAAGCAGTTGACCAGGCAATTAAAGCTTTAGATCAAAACAAACCTATTGTCTTTGCTGCAGAAACTACACCATATTGGGGATCTCCAAACAAGGGTGTAATTCCAATTAAAGGTGCAGAAGAAGGTGGTCATGCAATTGCAATTGTCGGTTATTATTTAGATCCATCAAATGAAGCAACGGGAGGTGGTTTCTTTATATTCAAAAATTCTTGGGGTCCAGATTGGGGTGATAAAGGATATGGTTATCTTCCATTCAAATATTGCAAAAAATATAGTTGCTATTTGATTGAAACTGATGGACCTGTCTTGAAATAAATATGGTGAGGTGGCCGAGTGGCTAAAGGCGCAGGTTTGCTAAACCTGTGAGTGTAAAAGCTCCGCAAGTTCGAATCTTGTCCTCACCGCCACAAACAAAAAAAAAGAGATCCAACAAAACCAAAGTTGGATCTCTTTTTTTTCGATTAAACTTTCATAATTCTTTCTAGATTATGTTTCTCCCTTATTTCAATCTTATTATCTTCAAATGTTTTAATAAGATTCATAATCTTTTCAGCTGTTGGTTCGGGTAAACCATGTCCTTTACTGTCTGCACCAATATTGACAAAACCAGGTTTTATATTACAAATCCATTTAGAAAATTCATGTAGATCAAAGTCCATAATTGGTTCAATTGTTATAAAAACCGGTGTAGATGGATTTATACAAGTTGCAGCCGAAAATCTATAAAATGGTTTTGGTGCAAGACTTATTCCCGGAATATCTCTATTCGTTTCAATTGTCATTCCAAGAACATATTTTGGTGGAAATAAATTGAGGGGAATTTTCAAATATCTTTCTGGATTTTTTGTTTGAAAGATATACGTGTTGGTTGGATATTTTCTACAATGTTCTAATACCTGAAAGATAGTTTGGTCTGGAACACTGTAAGAAAAAAGATCATTCAAGTGCTCAATAAAAATTGTTTTTCCTGTTCCAAAGTTTACATTCATTTCTTCTTCAAGAAGTCTAGTATCTCCACTAAATCTCGGATCTCTTTTCCTTCCTGGTTTTTTAACATAACAATAAGAACATTTGTGTTGACATTCTCCACCCAATGCTGCATGCATATGAGTGACCCACGGATACATATTTCCTGTTGATTTTCTTAGTCCCATATATCTCCTTCCAAAAAAAATTGGAGCAAGATATGTATCTACTATTCATCCGAAGATGAATTTCGTTATATCTTGCTCCCCACCCTTGACATGGTGATTTACTTTCTGGCATTGTATCCAAATACCGTGATAAGGAAGATACAGTTGTCGTGGAGGCGCCCATCCCTGACTCCTTCCCAGAAGAGTCTCCACTGCTGCCCAGCGTATTTCATATCTCCCCCACAAATCTTCACCCACTGATGCCATGCCAGTTGTTTATCTGGACCTACACGACTCTGGATATCTACCACCTCTTGCATTTGGGTTCCCCTTCCTTTGACTTTTATTGGAGTGTGGAACCTGAGACTTGACCTTATCTCAGGTTCCACAAACCATACTACCAACCAAGTAAATCTAAGAGGAATATCAAATTTTAATAAATCTCAATCACAAAGTAACTAACTAGCCCATTGGTCTGTCCTCCATGTATCTAGTTTCTAGGGTTAATGTAACTTAAAAAACACAGCTTCCTAATATTCACTTATTTATATATATAGTTATATTTTATATACTTGACGGTCGTTTTTAATTTTTCTTAGAACATATATATGAGGATTTAATCCTCTAATCTCACCCGACTTTAAAAATATTCGTCTTTAGTCGGAGGACGGAAAGGGTACTAAATTGTTCACTTGCTTATTATGTGGAAATAACTTTAGACAAATAAATACCTCCCATCTTAAAAAATATCACAATATATCTCTCCAAGATTATAAAGAAAGATTTCCTTCATATTCCTACAATCAAAGTTTAGACCATATTAGAAAAAAAGTGACTTCAATGAATGGTTATAAACATTCAAAAGAAACCATTGAAAAAATTAGAAATTCTAATATTGGTAAAAATAGAGGAATAAAGAAACCAGAAAGAACAATTGAACATAAACAAAAGTTATCAATGGTTCTTACAGGGAGAAAATTATCAGAAAAACATATTCTAAATTTGAAGAAAAGTCATACAGGAGAAAGAAGAAAAAAAGCAAGTATTACTCAGAGAAGTAATTTTAGAAATAGTAATTTTATTGAAAAATTTGTTCAAGGATCAAAAATTTGTCCAAATAAAACTGAAAAGTTTTTAATCAACTTGATTTCTGATTTAAAATTGAAATACAAATTTACAGGTGATTATAAAATTTGGATTGGAGGAAAAAATCCTGATTTTATAGATGAAGAGAATAATAAAATTATAGAATTTTTTGGGTGGAGACATACAGAAGAATCTACTGGAATTCCAAATGAAATACATGAAAAAGAGAGAATAGATCATTTTTCTAATTATGGATACACATGTTTAGTTTTGTGGGATACTGATATAAAAGATATAGAGAAATTAAAAGGAAAAATTATATCCTTTTAAAATCAGGCTTAAATTTAAATCGACTTTTAGCCTGAGAGTCGTAAAAAGGAGAAAAGGAGTATGAGTATGTACAAAGAAAAATTTGTGACAGTTTTAAAAAGCAGTAATGGTAAGATTTTGAGAGAACATGATGGTGTTGTTACTCTCCCATTCCAATCAGAATATTCTATTCTGATGAAAAACCTTGAGTCAAGAAAAGCAGAAGTAAGAATATCTATTGATGGTCAAGATGTACTTAATGGTAGTTCGTTATTAGTTATGCCAAACTCCACGTTTGAACTTGAAGGTTTCTTGAAGAATCATCGAGTGAATAATAAATTCAAGTTTATTCAAAAGACTAAAAAAGTTGTTGAACATCGTGGAGATAAAATTGATGATGGTTTAATTAGAGTTGAATTTACTTATGAAAAAGCTAAACCAGAAAGAAAACAAATTATCCATGACCACATTCACTATTGTAGAAGATGTTATTGTTATCCATGTACATGTCATCCATGGACAACACAATGGTATTACTCAGGAAGTTCTTTGAGATCATCATCTCCAAACTTTACTTGTGAGTATAATACTACAACTGATTGTAAAGATAATTCTACATATAGCTGTTCAATAGGAGCAGCTGTTGGAGAATCCAGTTCGAAAGGGTTTGCTTCGTCGTCCATTAACTTTGTTCATACTGAACCATTGCAGGATGAAGGAATAACTGTTAAAGGATCAGAATCTAACCAAAGATTTACAATTGGTTATATTGACGAATTGGAAGAAAATTCAAATGTTATCATTATTAAGTTACGAGGAACCGACTCAGTTGGAGAAGAAGTTAAAGAAGCTATTACTGTTGATAAGAAACTTTATTGCGAAACTTGTGGAAAAGCTTCTAAATCATCTGCTAAGTTTTGTAGTGGTTGTGGAACAGCTCTGTTCTAACTAGTATAATAGAGGGGATACAAAACATAGTATCCCCTCTATTTTCCGTTGTTACCTATCCTTCCCAGCTTTATACCACTCTGCAATCATAGAAGGAGAAAGTTTCATTACATTTGATAATGATACAAATACTCTATTTCTTTCATCTCCACGAATAGTTTCTTCATCTATAATTTGTGGTTTGGAATTGTTTTCCATTGCATTTTTCAATGCTTCATTTTGAGCAGAGAGAATGGTTATTTGAGATTCCAAATCTGCAAAAGCATTTTTTATGATACTCAAAAGAGATTCGACAGATAGCATTGCTCTTTGTTCATTATTTATTATATTTACTGATTCTGGGGGAACCGTAACTTTACGTTCAATAATAGATATATAAACACTAGATCCTTTTTTATTTGATGCTACAATTCCGTTTTCTTCAAGAGGTAAAATGTTTCTTTTTATTGTATTTCTACTATATCCTGTAACATCCATAATCTGGGCAATTGACATTTCTTTATATTTTTTCACTACCTCTAAAATTTCCTTTTGTGTCTGTGAGGGTGAAAAAGAAAGAACATTTGAAAAAAATTCAGATTTTTGTTCTTTTGTTGGATGTTCTGTAATTTTATCCTCGTTTGGTCTAGGACCAAATTTTTCAGGTGTAACACTCACCCTATTAATCAATCCTCTGTTTGCGAGATCATTTAGTCTATTTTGTACAGTGTTTTGATGAATTCCAAACGTCCTAGCAAATCTGTATACTGACATATCACCCTCTTTTCTAAGCTTTGAAATAAAAAAATCATCGCTATACCTCTGCATATTGTCTCCTTTCAAAATGAATTTCCTTCTATTTAGAATTAATATATATAGTTTCCAATTCCAATCTGCATCCAAATTGAGAACATATTATAAATGTTTTGTTATTATACGGTGCATAAAAAAGGGTTATTTTAGGAGAATCTTCATGGAAAAGGAAAAGGATCTTCTTATTAGAATAGGTGATAGCACTCGTGAATATATGAACGATTCCATTAAAAAAGTTACTAATAGGAAGAAAAATACTCCTAGTGGATTTGTTGAAATATATGAAGTTGATGAAGAAAACAAAAGAAATCTGGTTTCAAAGAGTAATTTGGTTGTATATTTAGGAAGAGAATGGTTAGCTTCAAGAATTTTTAATATTAATAATGCTGCTATAGATCCAGAGGGAGATGAATGGATTTGTTGGTTTGGACTTGGAACGGGAGGTGTTTTACCAGCTGATCCATTTGATCCAGTTCCACCAACAAACTTAGATACAGACTTAGATACTCCAATTGGTATCAATGCTACAGATGCTACATGCGCAGATTTTCACGATGGATTCTATTTTAAGCATCCAGTTGATACAGTTAGATACGAACAGGATGTTGAAAATGAAAATAGATATCTTATTGCTAAAGCAGAAATAACAATTGGAAACGATGATGCTGTTGGAAATCATCTTAGCGAGGCAGGATTATTCACGGCAAATAGTGCAGCTGGAGGGACTAGTGGTCCATTTCATTTATATGCGAGGGTCACATTCCCATCAATTACAAAAACTTTAACAAGGCAATTATTGTTCGTTTGGTATATTTACGTATAATTGAGAAAGGATATATACAATAGAAAAGTAAACTATTAGACAACAAACAAAAATTTTTAGGGAGAATCAAAGATGGCGAACATATCACCTGGTGTATATACTAAAATTATTGACTTATCAGCTTATGTTGCTTCTGTACCAGGAACTATTTCATTTATTGCAGGTCTTACCAAGAA
>Ga0255347_1002580_pt1 | contig 25386 bp, 22 predicted proteins | sample wastewater_treat_2_FD_192479 | JGI IMG/M metagenome (GOLD analysis project Ga0255347, IMG submission 192479) | Wastewater microbial communities from Lulu Island WWTP, Vancouver, Canada - plant24 | ecosystem: Engineered > WWTP > Wastewater > Unclassified | place: Canada: Vancouver, British...
CCAAAAGGTGCTTGCCAATTGCTGCCAACGACAAAGCAGCCTGCACAAATTGCACAGACTGCTTTTGGTTACTACATAGATTATTTTTGTTTTTTGCGCTGTCTACTTGACAGGGGGCGGGTCACTTTGCAGCATTCAGGGGCATAGAGTTTTATTCTGTTGGTAAGATAAATCATAATTTAGCGGAGCAAAATTATGATTTGAGCCCTTAGCCCTTAGCCGTTAGCTAATGTAGGGGACGCCGCAGCTAACAGCTGCACGTACCCTCTGTCAGCTTTGCTGACATCTCCCTACACCGTAGGGAGTCACTCGGCGTCCCGCGAGATATATTACACGCCCAACGGGACGCCGAGGGCGGCGTCCCCTACACTCCCCGCGTCGAGGAGCAACTGCCCTTTCGTTGATACACGGACGTCTTAGCGCCGCCGCTCGCTCAGCGGCAAATTATGATTTATGCAGCAAAGATTATAGTTCGGGCTCTCAGCGCTGTCAATAGAAAAGCCATAGCACTTCTGATCGTACATCAGAAATACTATGGCTAAAAACTTCTATATCAGCGCCGTCTGTGCTGCGGTGCTTTAAAATCCTGCTATGTTCTTGAACTTCAGGTAGAATTCACCGAGGGAATTTCTTCCCTTGAGGGACGTCTCGTCGATATATCCGCCTGTGTACTTGCCATCGCGGAATACATAGTAGATTGTGCCCTCACCCTTTACAAGGTCGATCTTTACGGGATCTCCCTCTGTGAAGGTGAACTCTGCTGTGAGCTCGGGATCCTTCAGCTCGGGCTTTGCCTCTGCGTCTGTGCCTGTGAGCTTGAGTACGGATACGGAGTTGAAGAAATTATCGAATGCAAGGTAGTTCTCGGTGGATTCAATGGAGATCTTCTTGCCGTTTACCGTACACTCGTTATTGTCCAGGTCTACCTTGAACTCATCGTTGTTTCCGTTATAGTTCAGAGTGAACTCCTTTGTGTTGTAGGAACGGGCTGCGATGTAGTTCTGTACGATGAAGTTATATGCGGTATAGTCTATGATGTCCAGGTCTGCCTTGTAGTAAAGCTCTACCTGTTCACCGTCAACAAGGACTATACAGTAATCAGGATAGTCGTCGTTGAAGCAGAACTTGAGGTCACGCTGTGTACCGTCCAGACCCTTTACGGTCATTTCCGCGTAGGGCTTGTCGAGACCGTATTTCTCAAGATCCTCAAGCTTTTCGTCCAGCATTTCCTGAGACTCAAGACGGACAAGTCCGTTGAGCTTGGCGGTTATGGCAGTGGGGTCGGTCTGGAGCAGAGAATACTCATCGGGCAGTGACCACTGCTGAGTATCCGGATCGTAGCTGACATCGAGGGTGGTCTTGCCCTCCTTGCTGATGATGACCTCCTTTATGCCGTAAAGATCGTAGGGGAGGAGCATCTTGTTCTTCAGCAGGAGCCTGTCCAGCTTGAGGATGCTGCCCTTCATGTATTCAATGGCGAAGACCTTGTCTCTGCCGTCTGCTGTTACATAGTAGTAGTCCTGCATGGGGCTCTCGTTTCCGATGTGGATAGTGTGAGTGCCCGAGGGTTCTGTGACCTCTATGGTGTCTGTGTCTCTGAGGCCGTACATATCAAGCTTTTCGTCGGTTATCTCGCCGTAGTTTGTCTCGGCGGTCAGGTCTGAAAGATAGGTGCATATGAGCTGGCAGTAATTCTGATCCAGCTCGAATTCGCCGTTATCCAGCGACCATACTTCGTCCTTCTTTTCTGCGGTGTAGGTCTCGTCTCCCTTTGAGAATACTATCTTTGTGGGAGAGTAGGGATCGAAGCGGAATATATCGTTCTCCGCAAGCACCTTGCTTGCCTGCTGTTTTTCCTTTTCCTTGCTGTTCTTTACTGCGATCAGCGTGCCCACAGAGGCGACTGCCGCAACGATCAGAACAACAAGGGCGATAATTGCTTTTTTCATCAGGAGTGTCTCCTTTTCAGCCATACAACTATACCGATGGCAGCTATTACCAGAGGTATCACGTATACGATGATCATGGTGTGTTTGGCTTCCTCGGCGTTCTTGAAGGTGATCTTATCATAGGAGTTGAACTTGTTTCCGACGTCGAACTGAACATCGCCGTCATAGAGCCAGGTGTTGCTGAACAGTACCAGCATCTGTGTACCTGTGGTGCTGATATTGGCGTAAGCGTCGTCAACGACAGCGCTGGTTCCGAGACAGAACATCTTTGCATTTGTCTGCTTGTTGAACGAGTAGTAGCCGAAGTCAAGATCCAGACCTGTGAGCATATTGTCTGCCTGTTCGGCTGTTATCTCGTCACCGCCCATTGCCTTGCTGATCGTGGTGTAGCCGCTGTCGGAGTTGATGTTCTTTACAACTGATGAGAGCTCGGTGTACCCTGCTCCCGGGAAGCTGTCAACAGGGATCTCGGTGATGCTTCTGGGGGAGTAGATACCTGCCACGAACTTGCCTGCGGATACCTGCTCGAGGATATCGGATGTGAGGTCCTGTGTGAACTCGTCATTGTACTTTGCGCCTGCGGGATAGTCAACGCGGAAGTATTCCTCTACCTGTTTTCCCTCATTGTTATCGAGCATATTCTCAAAGCTTGATTCGGTAACGATGTTGTAATCAAGGATAAGTCCGAAGTATTCCATTACTGCTTCTATATTATAGAAGCGTCCCTCGGTGTCGCAGGGGTCAAGAAGGAAGGAGAGAGCACCGCCGTTGTCGGCATACTCAAGAAGAAGGTCCTTCTCCTTGGCAGTGATGTCCTGCTGGGGACCTGCAAGGTAGATTATCTTTGCGTTGGAGGGTACAGCGCCCTCTTTGTCGAGGTCAAGCTCCTCTACTGCGTAATCATTTGCCTTGATCTTGGAGACGAAGAAAGAGAAGTTGTTCTCTATGGTCTTTTCACCATGACCTGTCAGGAAGTATACTGTGGGGAGTGAACCGCTGACACAGGTGGCGATGGCAGAGTCTATGAGCTGCTCGCCTGCGTACTCATTGACGCCCTGTGCGTCCTGCTGGAATACCTTGTACTGGCTGACCTTCTTGGTGATGCCGTTGCATCTTATAATGATGTCGCCCATTTCGGGAGCGATAACTCCCTCGGGATCCAGTGATCTGGTCAGAGTGGCGTTCTCATTGGGGTCGAAGCTGGTGAATTTTATATTGTCGAAATCCTTCAGCTGATTGAGAGTATGATAGAGAGGGAGGAGGTCGTTACGTTTAGAGGTGCGGAGATCCTCCAGCTCGTACAGGAAGTAAAGCTCTATCTCCTTGTCAGCGTTGTCATTTATGAGCTTTACCGTCTTGTCGTCAAGGGTGTACTTCTTTGAGGGCGTCATGTCGAAGCCCTTGTCATAGTAGCTGACGATAAGATTTATCGGTATGAATATTACCAGCACAAGTATTGCCAGGATGAAGGCGAATGCGCCGGAAAGGTCAAGTTTTTTCTTCTTCTGCTTTTCCATTTCAGTTTACCCCCTGTTCCAGCGTCTTTTCTCAATGGCTATGTATGTCCAGATGAGAAGCACGATTATTGCCGAGAGGAAGAATGTCAGATCCGAGAGGCGGATGAAGCCCTCTGAGAAGTATGAAAATCTTGGCTGAGCGGCAAATGCGTAAAGGAATTTTTTTATCGCAGGGTACTGGGAAATGAATGCTGTGTTGGCAAAATCGTCAACGAAGAGCAGTGCGAACATCACAACTTCGCCGATGATGGCGGCGATGATGGAGTTTTCGGTAAATGCCGAGATGAGCATACCCAGTGCGATGTACATTGCACCCCAGAAGAAAATGCCGATATAGGCGCATATGAGCTGGCTCATGACCACCTCGCCCTTTATGGCGGTGATTATGGGGAAGATTACTGTGCCTGCCAGCATGAAGAGGTATACGGTGATGTTTGCCAGGAACTTTGCGATGACTATCCTGCCTGTGCTGACAGGTGAGGTCATCAGCAGCACCTCGGTGCCGTTCTTTCGCTCATCGGCGAAGGTCCTCATGGTGAGTATGGGCAGCAGGAATATGAAGTAGAGTATGACGGAGTAGAACATCTCGGTGAATGAGAATGCCCAGGTGTGCGAATCGTTGAGCCTTGCGATACCCGTTGAGAAGCTCAGCGAGAACAGCAGCATGAACAGCATTGCCATTGCGTAAGCGAAAGGAGTGTAGAAGAAGGATTGCAGCTCCTTTTTATAAATAGGAAACATATTACTCTTCCTCCTTTTCTTCTGTTTCGTTTTCGTCCCCGGTCTCGTCAATGTCGCCTGACTCATCGGGCATCTCGTCCAGGAGCTCGCGGAGACCGTCCTTCTTGACGGGGCGGTTGATGAGTTCGATGAACACGCTTTCGAGGTTGGGTCTGTCGGTGTATATCTCGATGATGCTGATGCCGTTTTTGAGGCATTCAGCCATGACTGCGTCTCTTACGCTGTCGGAGTCACCCACCAGCTGTACGGTAAAGGAGTAAACTCCCTCACCCTCGTCGTCAACGGCGGTTATCTCCTTGACGCCCTTGGTCATTTCAATTATAGAGGCTGCCTTACCCTTGCTGCCCTTTATTTTAATATGAAGGACGAGTGAAACGGTGAAGGATCTCTCCAGATTTTCAATGGTGTCGATAGCTCTGATGTCGCCCTTGTTGATGATGACCACACGGTCGCAGACCGCACCGACCTCGCTGAGGATATGTGAGCTGAATATTACCGAGTGGTCCTTCTTCAGGCTCTTGATGAGCTCGCGGACCTCTGCTACCTGGTTGGGGTCGAGACCTACTGTAGGCTCGTCCAGTATGAGGAACTTGGGGTCGCCCAGAAGCGCCTGTGCGAAGCCAACACGCTGCTTATAGCCCTTTGAAAGGTTGCGTATCAGCTTGCCCTTTACGTCCTTTATCTTGAGAAGTCCCATAACGCGGTCTATCTCGGACTTGCGCTTGCCCACGGGTACCTTCTTGAGTCCTGCGCAGAATGAGAGGTATTCATGTACCTTCATGTCGGGGTATACGGGAGGTATCTCGGGGAGGTAGCCCAGGTTTCGCTTTGCCTTCAAAGGCTCCTTGGTGACGTCGGCGCCGTTTATGGTCACCTTGCCGTCGGACATGGGCAGGTATCCTGCGATCATGTTCATAGTGGTCGATTTTCCCGCACCGTTGGGTCCGAGAAAGCCGAGTATCTCATTATCATTTATTGTAAAGCTTATATGATTCACGGCACGGTTGCTGCCGTAATACTTCGTAAGATTTTCAATAGTAATCATGAGGTGCTCCTTTCCAATCGAAAAATCTGAATTAAAAAAGTAAAAGCATGGTGCTTTTATGCCATCATAGCATACTGCTTTATTATCGCAGAATAACATTAACACAAGATGAATAAAATGTGAACAGAATGTTAATTCAAGAAATGGTACTGAAATAATGCCTGCTGAATGCAAAACTGCCCTAAGCTAAATATTATAGCCAAAGTGTGAGTGTTTTGTGAGAGAATATTGTGGGTGTGATGAATGTTTGGAGGAACAGTTTAAAATCGAAACTGGTTAATATTTTGTTAACAATTGCGATTTTGAGGGGATTTTTCGGATAGACAAAATGTACAAAAATGGTTTTGGCAATGTGTGCATTGCACCAAAAATGACTTGGCACAAATGTGAAAACAATCTAAACTGTTGACACAAACTGAAATGTGGAATATAATTATCTTGAAAATAGTTTGAGAATTGTGTGCAGTCTGCGTGAAAATGCACACAGTGTACGAAGTATTTTCGTATGCGTCTCCATTTCGGAGACAAATCATCCATTTTTTAACCACTATATTATTATGAGAGGGGTAAAAACAAATGATAAGCAAAAAGAATAAGGCTCTCGCAGCTGGCGTTCTTGCAGCTGCAATGTCCGCAACAGCAGTAATGCCCGCTATGGCTTCAGCAGCTACAGCTGAGGCAGCAAAGTCAAACGGTTCTTACGCTGAGATGTTCTCATCACTTTATGAAGACGTTGTTACAAACGGTCAGAAGAACGGTTACCTCAGCAGCCAGAACAACGGCGGCAGCAGCTTCGGTATTCCTTACCATTCAGTAGAGACATTCATCGTTGAGGCTCCTGACTACGGTCACGAGACAACTTCTGAGGCTATGTCATACATCGTATGGATGGCTTCTATGCACGATGTTCTCGCTAAGGAAGGCAAGATCAGCGGTTCTACAGGCGACCTGGCTAAGGCTTGGAAGACTATGGAAGCTATGATCCCCGGCTGGTCCGAGGCAGCAGGCAGAGATGATATCGACTACAGCTCGATCTGGAAGCTTTCAAAGCTCGAGGCTGATACAGCTGAAGAGTGCGATAAGCCTGAGCAGTATCCTGCAGATCAGCCCGGCGTTAAGGCTGAGAACCCCATGTTCAGCGCATTCAAGTCAGCATACGGCAGTGACAACGGTTACTACCTCATGAACTGGCTGGCTGACGTTGATGACTGGTATGAGTTCAGCAAGGACACACCCGGTGAGGGCAAGTTCACATTCATCAATACCTTCCAGAGAGGCGAACAGGAGTCTTGTTTCGAGACAGTTCCTGCTCCTTGTCTTGAGGAACTCAAGTGGGGTATGGAAAGCACTGATAAGGATAACGGTAACGGTATCAAGGCTATCTTCAACGGTAAGGACAAGGTTCCTTCACAGTATGCGTTCACAAACGCTCCTGACGCTGAGGATCGTACAATCCAGGCTGTTTACTTCGCAAACAGATATAAGGCTGGCGATTCATCTGTATCTGCTCTTGCAGGTAAGATGGGTGACCAGTGCCGTAACGATATGTTCGATAAGTACTACAAGAAGATCGCTGAGGATACAAAGATCGGTGATCCCGCTGCAGGCATGGAAGGCAAGCACTATCTCATGTCCTGGTACACTGCTTGGGGCGGAGCTCTCACAGCTTCTTACGGTAAGTACACATGGGCATGGCAGATCGGCTGCTCACACTCACATCAGTTCTATCAGAATCCTCTTGCTGCATACGCTCTCCTCGCTGACAGCGCTATCAACGGCGGTATGAAGGCTGAGGGTCATGATGAGGACTATAAGGAGTCTCTCAAGAGACAGATCGAAATGTACCAGTGGCTCCAGTCCAGAGAAGGTCCCTTCGCTGGTGGTTGTACAAACAGCTGGAGAGGTCGTTATGAGACTTATCCTTCCGGCCACGCTACATTCTATAAGATGGCTTACGTTCCCCACCCTGTATACGCAGATCCCGGTTCCAACCACTGGATCGGTAACCAGGTATGGTCAACACAGCGTCTTGCTGAGCTGTACTACATCGTATCCAAGGACGGCGATGTTACAAATCAGACATACGGCGGCCTGAAGCTCGACGAAGCTCTCGATAAGCTCCTGGAGAGATGGATCACTTGGTTCGAGGAGAATACTCACTTCGACTTCGTTGATCCTGACGGCAACGCGTACACTTACTGTATTCCTTCAACCCTTGACTGGGGCAAGAGCGATACAGACTACACTTGCACTCCCGATACATGGGACGGCACATATAACGAAGACGGCAATCAGAAGCTCCACTGCAAGATCGGTGGTTACGGCCAGGGAGACGTTGGATGCGTATCCTCACTCTGTAACACACTTATCTACTATGCAGCAGCTAAGGGTGTTGATCCTAAGTTCGCTAACAGCGATGACGGCAAAACAGTTGCTGAAAAGGGTCTCCGTCTTGCTAACAAGCTCCTCACAGCTCAGTACAACGAGGGCCGTGACGATATCGGTATCACATTCACAGACTGCAATCCCAGCCTGAAGAGAGTATTCGAGGAGAAGGTTTACATTCCTTCTTACTACAAGGGCACAATGCCTGATGGTTCTAAGCTCGAGTCCGGCGCTACATTCTCATCTATCCGCGGCAAGTACGCTGATGATAAGATGTATCAGGATGCTGAGAAGTACTACAAGGGCCAGGGTACAGATAACAACGGTGACGGCGTAGTTGATATCAAGGACTTCCAGTTCCAGTATCACAGATTCTGGCACGCTGGAGATGCTATTATGTCTTATGGTACAATGGCACTCCTCTATCCTGATGTAACTCCTGATATTCCTACAACAACTACAACTACAACTACACCTCCTACAACAACAACTACAACTACAACTACACCTGTTGCTCCCGGTACAACTACAACAGCTCCCATTGCTGATGTTCTCTGGGGCGATACAAACTGCGACGGCAAGGTTGAGCTGGCTGACGCTATCCTCATCATGCAGGCTCTCGCTAACCCCGACAAGTATGGTCTCCAGGGCAGCGACAGCAAGCACCTGAAGGATCAGGGTAAGATCAACGGTGACGTTGATAAGGCAACTGCAGGTCTGACTGCTAACGATGCACTCTTTATCCAGGAGTTCCTCCTCCACATAAGACCTACACTCAATCCCAACGCATAATCAGTATAACTGATAATATTAAAGCTGCACGGTTTTTCCGTGCAGCTTTTTTATGCTTTAACGAAAAAAGACTCCCTTACGCTTTCGCATAAGGGAGTCTTTCGTTATCAGAGTGATGTGGGAAGCGTTGATACGCGGTGGAGGAGATACATCTGTATCGCCAGTGCATCGTTTGAGGTAAGTCCCTCGGTGGTGGTGTCACAGTCGCCGTTTATGCGACCCTTTTCCGTGAGATGCTTGCTGTCGCTGCCGCTGATACCGTATTTATCGGGATTTGCCAGGCTCTGCATGATGAGTATTGCGTCTGCCAGCTCAACTACGCCGTCGCAGTTGGTATCGCCGTAGGAAGGCTTCTCAACAGGCTGCGAGCCGCTGTAATTGGTGGCAGGTGAAGCTTTACCCGCGATCTCGTTAAAGAATATCTGTCCCCACTCGGTAAGGCTATTGCCGTCCCAGTCGTTTGAAAGGTCGAGATACTCAACGCCGCCGCTGTTGCCCTTCCAGGACCATGCAAGATAGCCCATGTTCTTCTCTGCGCAGTAGCTCATGATAGCTGCCTCGTCTACGTCACCGTCGGTGTGCTTGTAGCCGAATTCGCCGACTATTACAGGAGCTCCGCAGCTCAGGGCTGAGTCGAGGTTTTCCTTTACCTGCTGAGCGTTTCCGCCTGCGTACTCATAGAGATGTGCGGAGAATACGGTGTTCTTCATGGGGTCGGAGGCGAATACCTCTGCTCCCTTTTCGCCGATGGACTTGGGGTACTGTCCCCAGCCGGCGCTGTCTATCATTATCATGTTCTCGATACCGCCGTCACGGGCTGTCTTTATAGCGGACTTTGCGCCCTCTGCCCAGGTGCCGCTGTTCCACTGTCCGTACCATTCGTTGGCGATATTGAGGATAACAACGTCCTTGTTCTTGTTGAGAATATCCTTCATCCCGCACCAGTACTCCGCGGCCTTTACTATGTCAGCAATATTGTCGCTGCCTGTTGCGTCATGGGCTTCGAGGATACATATCTGCTTGTTCTCGCGGCACCAGCCGATTATCTGTTCCAGCTCGGCGGCTGAGGTCTTGTCCCACTTTGCGCCGTCTGCGCAGACTACGCGGATAGTGTTGGTGCCCTTTGAGGCTGCTGCCTTTATGGACTGCTCCGTATTGTTCTTGTACCAGGCGTGAGCCACGTTTATTCCCCTCATTATAAAGGGATTTCCGTTTGCGTCCAGTATCTGCTGTCCCGAGACTCTCATTCCCGAGCCTGCGGATATGGGTTCAGTGATTATGGGCTGGGTGATAGTTGTCGATGTTGTAGTCATGGTAGTTGTTGTTTCGGAAGAGGTGGTAGTTGATGATGTTGTTGTTGTTGTGGTAGTTGTGGTTGTGGCTGTCTTTGGCTTGCCTGCCCAGAGAATGGAGTCGTTTTTGATGACCTCCATCATCTTGTTTACCACGGGCTCGGAAACTGAGTACCAGGTACAGGAGTTTCTGTCCAGGTAGCCGTGACACTCGCCTGCGGACTGGGAGGAGCTGACCACGTTGTTGTCCCAGAGGACACAGGGGATACCGATCTCCTTGGCTCTGGTGATGTATGTGTCTGTCCACTTGACGCGGGCTTCGGTGTTGTTGAAGTTAGAGGTGCCCATCTCGCCGATGACTACGGGAACCCCTCTGTCGATGAAGGTGCTCTTGAGTCCGTTGAGGGTGTCAAGGAGACTGTTTTTGTACTGGTTCGTGAAGGTGCTGTGGTCGCCTACGGCGGTGTTCATAGTGAAGTCGTAGGGGACATAGGCGTGTATGGAAACTGCCACAAGGTCATCGTTGGGAACTGAGATCCTTGTGTAAATGGCGGAGTCTGCGGAAGCACAGTAGCCCGGCACCATAAGGAGACGCTTTTTATTGTTCTCCGATGAAGAGCTTCTCATGAGGTTCACGAAATCCGCGTCCAGCTTGTTGATGGTGTCCACCTCATTCTGCTGAGGTCCCCACCATTCGTGAGAAGTACCCTTTGCACGGGGCTCGTTCATAGCCTCGAAGATGAGGTGCTGATCGTAGTCCTTGAAGGTGTCGGCTATCTGGGTCCAGAGCTTTATGAAGCGGGGCTTCATCTGATCGTAGGCGGTTCCCAGGTCGCCGCGGTCTATCCAGTCCTCGTGGTGGAGATTGAGGATAACGTACATATCGTTGCTGATACCGTAGTCCACTACCTCCTTGACTCTTGCCATCCACTGGGGGTCGATATTGTCGCTGCCGTCAAGGTGATTGTACCATGTGGTGGGGACTCTCACGGTGTTGAAGCCCTTTGCCTTTACGGCGTCGATCATAGCCTTTGAGGTCTTCGGGTTGCCCCAGCTGGTTTCGGTTGACAGCCCCGAGGCAAATCCGCCGTGTGAGTCTAAAGTGTTGCCCAGATTCCAGCCGATCTGCATATTCTCGGTTATCTCGAATGCTGTCATATAGTCGGCGGCATCGGCGGTCAGGCTTGCCATTGGTGCAGCCTTCAGCGAGGTCAGCATACATAGTGCTGCGGCAGAAAGGCTCACCACACGTTTGATGAATTTGTTCTTTTCTGACATAGTTTTCCTCCCGTTCTTAGTTAGTTGTTGGGGACCCAGTGCAGGAAGTCTCCAAATCAAATATCCCTTGCAGTTTTTAGCGTAAAGCTTTACTGCTACTTAAATGATACAATAGGCAGCGCAAAAAGTCAATAGTTGTAATAGCAAATGGGACAAACTGCAAATAATTCGGGAAATTCTACAATATCCCAGAGTTCGGCTTGTGTGATATGTCAATACAGCCGGTTAAATAAAGACTGATTAATTTACTGTGAGTTTATAATGAAAACTGCCGTATCTGCCATAAAACAGGCGGAAATGAGGCGCCGCTGCGGCGAAAGGCAGACGGCGCTTAAAAACTCAAAGATTAAGCTATGATTTAAGTGCACGAAAGGCGCCTGAACTGGTTCAGCCAATAGGGGAGAAGTCCCCATTATTTTCCGAAAAAAGCTTGCATTTTAGGCGGAATGATGTTATAATAATATAATAGCATAGTTATGCGTAAAAATATCATTCAGAAAGCGGGCGATAAGGTGCTTAGAAGTATGACAGGCTACGGAAGAGCGCAGCAGATACTTAACGGACGCGATATTCTCGTGGAGATCCGTTCCGTCAATCATAGATATTACGAGTATTCCTCAAGAGTCCCCAGGACCTACAGCTATATCGACGAAAAGCTGAAGGCTCTGCTGAAGAACGGTATCTCAAGGGGAAAGGTTGAAGTATCCGTCACCATCAACAATATCGAGGGCAAGGATACTGAGATCGCTATAAACAAGGGCGCAGCAGAGGGCTACGTCAACGCCCTGAGAAGCATCGCAGATGAGCTCGGCGTGGAGGACGACATCACCCTTTCAAAGCTTATGAAGCTTCCCGACATCTTCAATATACAGAAAACACCCGATGATGAGGAGCAGGTCTGGGAGGATGTCTCAAAGGTGGCTTCCGAGGCTATCCAGCGCTTCGTTGAAATGCGTCAGGTGGAGGGCGAGCGCCTTAAAAATGACATCACCGAAAAGGCTGAGGGTATCCTCACCATGGTGGGCAAGGTGGAGGAGCTTTCTCCCCTTACCGTGAAAAACTACAGAAACAGGCTCTACAAGAAGCTCAGCGAGGTACTTGAGGGCAAGGATATAGACGACCAGAGAGTCCTCACCGAGGCTGCCGTATTCTCTGAGAAGATAGCAGTTGACGAGGAGACCGTCCGCCTCAGGAGCCATATCGCTCAGCTTGAGGCTATGATCTCAGGCGACGAGGCTGTGGGAAGAAAGCTGGACTTCATCGTTCAGGAAATGAACCGCGAGGTCAATACCATCGGTTCAAAGGCTCAGGATCTGAATATCACCAAGGTAGTTGTTGATATGAAGGCAGAGATCGAGAAGATCCGCGAGCAGATCCAGAATATAGAGTAAGCGCTATGAAGCTTATAAATATAGGTTATGGAAACATGGTGTCCTCAGAGAGGATAGTCGCCGTGGTAAGCCCCGAATCAGCGCCTATAAAGCGCCTTGTTCAGGAGGCGCGCGACGACGGCAGAGCTGTGGACGCTACCTATGGAAGAAAGACAAGAGCCGTCATGATAATGGACAGCGGTCATATAATCCTGTCCTCGCTTATCACCGAGACTCTTGCAGCAAGGATAAACGGTTCAGGAGGTTCCGACGACGATGAATAAGGGCAGACTTATTGTATTATCCGCTCCCTCGGGCTGCGGAAAGGGCACTATACTGGCAGAGGTGTTCAAGGACAAGAGCTTTGCACTGTCAGTTTCCGCTACTACAAGAGCTCCCCGCGAGGGCGAGGTCGATGGTGTAAACTATCACTTCCTCACAAGGGAGGACTTTGAGCAGAGGATCGCAGAGGGCAAGTTCATTGAGTACGCAGAGTACTGCGATAATCTCTACGGCACTCTCATGAGTGAGGTGGATGACCGTCTTGAGCAGGGACTCAATGTGGTCCTTGAGATAGAGACAAAGGGTGCTATGAAGGTCCGCGAGAAGCGTCCCGACGCTATTTTCATCTTCGTTCTGCCCCCTTCTGTTGCAGAGCTTAGACGCAGACTGAAAAAGCGCGGCACAGAGACCGATGAGGTCATCGAGAAGCGCGTTTCACAGGCTGCATGGGAGATAGAACAGTCTCCCAAATACGATTACGTCATTGTCAACGACGCCCTTGAGGACGCCGTGAGCGATTTCTTCGCAGTTATGCGTGCGGAAAAGCTCAGGGCTGAATTTTCGGGCGATATTATAGAAGAGGTGTTGAAAAATGCTTAGACCAGCAGTTAACCAGATCATCACAAAGAACGAGAGCTGCTATTCGCTCGTTATCGCTGTTGCGAAACGCGCAAGACAGATTACCGAGGAGCTTTACGAGAACAATGAGACTCTCGAGGAGAAGCCCGTCAAGACCGCTGTGGAGGAGCTTGCAAGCGGCAAGTGCAAGATAGTGAGCACCGCTCCCCAGACTAACGAGTAATGCCCCTTATTGCGGAGACCGCAGTCAGCGGAACAGCCTATTCCTTTGATATGCTGTTCAGCTATGCAGTCCCTGACAGGCTTGCGGCGGCTATCGCCTGCGGCTGTCGGGTGCTGGTACCCTTCGGCAGAGGGAACAATCGCAGGATAGGTGTTGTCATGAAGCTCTCACAGGGCGATACAAAGGGGCTCAAGTCCCTGGTTTCGCTGGTGGACGAGGCTCCCGTGGTCTCGGAGGAGCTTCTGGGACTTGCCTTCTATCTGCGCGAGCAGACCTTCTGCACTTACTTTGATGCGGTAAAAGCCATGCTTCCGCCTGCCATGAGCGTCAGTGCAAAGGAGACGTTCAGGCTTGTTAAGAATTTCACGGACATTTCTTCCCTCAGCCCTCAGGCGGCTGAGCTCCTTCAGGTGCTGTCCTGCACCGAGGGCAGCAAGGCTCTCAATGAGGCTGTGGAGAAGCACATCATCGACAACGGAAGGCGGCTCACCGACGAGCTCTGCGACGCAGGCGCCCTTGACTCGGATAACGTGTTCAGGCAGGCTGTGGGCGACGCGGCAGTGAGAATGGTACGCCTTACGGATAAGTATATGAGCACACCCGAGGACTTTGACCTCACACCCAAGCAGAAAACTGTTGCGGACTTCCTATCGGAGTTCGGAGCAGCTGCGGTCAGGGAGGCTGCATATATGTGCGGCGTCACCGAGGCTGTGGTGAAAAGGCTCTGCGCAAGCGGCGCCGCCGAGGAGTACGAGGCAGAGGTGCTGAGAAGGGTGGAGGACTTCTCCGACGAGGTGAGACGTCCCGAGGATATTGTCCTCTCTGCCGAGCAGCAGAGGGCGAGGGACGCAGTATTCGGGCAGATGACCACAGGAAAGCCTGCGGTGTTCCTGCTTCACGGCGTCACGGGAAGCGGCAAGACCTCGGTCTTTGAAAAGCTCATCGACGATACCGTAAAAAGCGGCAGACAGGCAATGCTCCTTATCCCCGAGATAGGGCTTACGCCGCAGATACTGAAACGCTTCAGGTCAATGTTCGGAGAGAGAGTCGCTGTCATACACAGCGGACTGTCACTGGGACAGAGACTTGATGAATACAAGAGAATAAAACGGGGCGACGCGGACATCGTCATCGGTACGAGAAGTGCCGTTTTTGCGCCCCTTGACAATATAGGACTCATCATCATTGATGAGGAGGGCGAGCGCTCCTACAAGTCGGACAGCTCACCCAGATATATCACACATGACATCGCCAAGCAGCGCTGCGCCTTCCACGGTGCGTCACTGCTTCTGGCTTCGGCAACTCCTTCCATCGAGAGCTATTACCTCGCCGAAAGGGGAGCATACAGGCTCCTTGAGATGAAGGAAAGGTACCGCAACGCGCCGATGCCCGAGGTGAGCATAGTAGATATGAACCTTGAGCGCGGAGAGGGCAACCGCACGGAATTCAGCCGCAGACTGGCTGAGGAAATAAACGCCAACCTGCAAAAGGGCGAGCAGTCCATACTGCTGCTCAACAGGAGAGGCTATCACACCATCATAAGCTGCTGTGACTGCTATCAGCCCGTGTACTGCCCCAATTGCTCGGTGCCGCTGACCTACCACAAGAAAAACAACAAGCTGATGTGCCATTACTGCGGCTACGTCAGTGACCCCGTGACGGTTTGTCCGTCCTGCGGCTCGGAGCGCCTGAAAAATATGGGCTTCGGCACTCAGAAGCTGGAGGAGGAGCTGTCTGTGTTCTTTCCCAAGGCGAGAGTGCTCCGCATGGACGCGGATACCACCTTTTCACGGTATTCCTACGAGAAGAACTTCACCGACTTCCGCGAGGGAAAGTACGATATAATGATAGGCACCCAGATGATAGGCAAGGGACTTGATTTCCCCAATGTCACTCTGGTGGGCGTGCTGTCTGTGGACAAGGCGCTGTATGCAGGCGACTTCCGCAGCTATGAGCGAACCTTCTCCCTTATCACTCAGGTGGTGGGACGAGGCGGACGCGGCGGCAGCCGGGGAAGGGCGATACTCCAGACCTTTATCCCCGAGCATTATATCATGAACCTGGCGGCGGCTCAGGACTACAAGGGCTTCTACAGCGAGGAGATAGCCATACGCCGCGCTATGATATTCCCGCCCCTCTGCGATATGTGCATTTTCTGCTTTTCGGGAAATGAGGACATCACCGTGAGACTGGGCGCGGAAGCTGTGCTGCGGCTCATGAACGACAGGCTCAGGGAGATACAGCCCAAAACTCCCGTGAGAGTGCTGGGACCCGTCCGCTGCTCCTACGGCAGGATAAACGGGAAGTACCGCTACCGCATTATAATGAAATGCAAGAACACCGCCGAGATGAGAGGATTTATAAGCGGTATCCTCACAGAGTCGGCAAAACTGAAGGAAATGAGAAATACGTCCCTCTACGCCGATATGAACGGCGATGTGGGCGTCTGAAATGCAAAAGGAAATGATCGAATGGCACTTAGAAGAATTTTAACCGATAAAGATGAGATACTCCACAAGGTCTGCAAGCCTGTGGATAAGTTTGACGAGAAGCTGGCTCAGCTCCTGGACGATATGCACGAGACTCTCAACAAGGCTGAGGGCGTGGGTCTTGCCGCTCCCCAGATAGGCATCTGCCGCAGGATATTCATCATGCACCTTGATGAGAACGACATCGTTGAGGCTATCAACCCGGAGGTAAGTCAGAAGGAGGGAGAGCAGCGCGTTCAGGAGGGCTGCCTTTCCTGCCCCAATGTGTGGGGATATGTTACAAGGCCTGCAAAGTGCCACCTGAAGGCTCAGGACAGGAACGGCAACTGGTTCGAGCGCGATTTCACCGAGCTGGGCGCACAGTGCACCTGCCATGAGAATGACCACCTTGACGGTCACATCTTCACTGAGATAGTGGAGGAATTCTTTGTTCCCGAGGAGAGCAAGTAATGAAGATAGTATTTATGGGAACTCCCGATTTCGCCGTTCCCTGTCTGCGCACTCTCGCTGAGAGCGGACATGAGCTGGCGGCGGTGTTCACCCAGCCCGACAAGCCCAAGGGACGCGGGTATAAGCTCATACCTACTCCCGTAAAGGCTGCGGCTCTGGAATACGATATACCTGTGTACCAGCCCCTGTCACTGAGAAAGGGTGAGGACGCAGAGGAGTCCATGAGGATCCTGAGGGAGATCGCTCCCGACCTCATAGTCGTAACGGCATACGGTCAGATACTCCCTAAGGAGATACTGGAGCTGCCTAAATACGGCTGTATCAATATCCACGCTTCGCTCCTGCCCAAGTACAGGGGAGCGGCTCCCATAAACTGGGTGCTCCTCAACGGCGAGAAGGAGACAGGCGTCACTTCGATGCAGATGAGCGAGGGACTTGATACGGGCGATATGCTCATAAAGAAAGCAACTCCCATAGGCGAGAACGAGACCTTTGAGGAGCTGTACGCAAGACTTTCCGCAATGGGCGGAGAGGTCCTGGCAGAGACCATAGACGCACTGGAAAAGGGAAGCCTTTCTCCCGAGGTGCAGGACGACAGCCTGAGCTGCTATTCTCCCATGATACGCAAGGAGATGAGCGCTCTGGACTTTTCAAAGACAGCGGCGGAGGTACACAACACCATCCGCGGCGTAACGGGCTTTACTATGCTGGAGGGCAAGCGCCTGAAGGTCTTCGCTTCAATTATCGCTGAGGGCAGCTTTGACAGCGCAGAGAACGGCTCTGTGGTGGATACGAAGCGCTTTGCGGTAAAATGCGGCGACGGCAGGGCAGTCATCTTCACCGAGGTGCAGCCCGAGGGCAAGAAACGCATGAAGACAGAGGATTTCCTCAGGGGCAGAAAGCTCACTGAGGGGGAGATCCTCGGATAAGGAGGAAGTTCTATGTATATGATCGGTATGGCAACAGCTGCCGCAAGATATTACGGCTATTACGGCTACGGTACACGCTCAACGGGCAGAGAATATCTGCTGGATATCCTGCTCATGCTGGCTATGATGATACTTCCCCTGCTTGCACAGATACACGTAAGCTCCACCTTCAGCAAGTACAGCAGGGTGGGCAATTCAAGAGGTCTTACCGCCGATCAGGTGGCAAGGCTCATACTTGATTCAAACGGTCTCTACCACATTAAGGTAGAGCATATAAAAGGAAGACTCACGGATCACTTCGATCCTTCATCAAATGTTGTGAGACTTTCGGACGCGGTCTACGGAGAGCGCTCCGTTGCTGCCATTGGCGTTGCCGCACATGAATGCGGTCATGCCTGCCAGCACGCCGAGAACTACGGACCTATAATCTGGAGGTCAAAGCTGGTGCCTATCACCAATGTTTGTTCAAGGCTGTGGTATATCGTGCTTGTGATAGGTATACTGCTCAGCAGCCTTACTATAGGTACTTCTCTGATATACATCTCAATCGCGCTCTTTTTGGCGGTTGTGGTATTCCAGATAGTTACTCTGCCCTGCGAGTTCAACGCCAGCAGCAGAGCACTCAAGACCCTTGAGCAGGACAATATCCTTGAGCTCCGCGAGGTGCCCCTTGCAAAGAAGGTGCTGACAGCGGCTGCTCTCACCTATGTTACAAGCCTTGTGTCATCAATGATCCAGCTCCTCAGGCTCATTATGGCAGTCAGAAGAAGATAATGGGCGATGCAAGATACCTGGCTGTTAAGCTGCTGGATAAGACCTTCGGCAGCGGCAGTTATTCAAATCTACAGCTGGACAGCGGTCTGAGGAACTCCGACCTTGACGGCAGGGAGAAGAAGCTGTGCTCCGCCATCTACTACGGAGTCATTGAGCGGAAGCTGACCCTGGACCACATCATCGGCGGTCTCAGCTCGCGTCCGATAAACAAGCTCGACAGTATCATTCTGAACATACTGCGCTGCGGTATCTATCAGATTATGTATATGGACAGCGTTCCCGATAACGCGGCGGTCAGCGAGAGCGTGGCGCTTGCAAAGAAATTCCGCAAGACCAGCGCTTCGGGCATGGTCAATGCGGTGCTGCGAAACTTCATTCGCGGCGGAAGGGAAATAAAGCTGCCCAAAGACAGGGAAAAAGCACTGTCCGTTAAGTACTCCGCTCCCGGGGCTCTGGTAAGGAGCCTGAGCTCGGATTATGGCAGCGAGGCTGCGGAAAAATTCCTTGCGGCTTCTCTGGAAAAAAATGTCACATATATCCGCATGAATGCGATTAGATGTACAGAGGAAGAATTGCTCGGTGCCCTTGAGGGCATGGGGCGGAAAAGGTCATGGACTGCTGCTACAGTATCGGCAGCGGCGACGCGGCTTCTACGGAAGCTTTCCGCAAGGGCTGGTTCCACGTTCAGGGACTTGCCTCACAGCTGTGCTGTCTGAGCCTTGCTCCCACGGAGGAGGACAGGGTGCTGGATATATGCGCCGCTCCCGGCGGCAAGACCTTCACCATGGCTGAGCTCATGGGCGGCAAGGGAGAGATATACGCCTTCGACCTCCACGAAAAGCGCGCGGAGCTTATCCGCAGAGGCGCTGAGAGACTTGGCCTCACCAATATAAGGGCAGCGGCAGGAGATGCAACCAAGTTCAATGGTGCGCTGCCAAAGTTCACAAAGATACTCTGTGATGTCCCGTGCTCGGGACTGGGAGTCATCGGCAGCAAGCCCGAGATAAAATACAAGGACATCTCGGATTTTGCGGGGCTCCCCGACATACAATATAAAATAGTGTGTAATGCGATGAACTACCTCGAAACAGGCGGCACTCTGGTCTACTCAACCTGTACGGTGAGGAGAGCCGAGAATGAGGAGGTCTGCGAGAGACTTCTCCGCGAGCATCCCGAGGTGGAGGCTGTGGAGCTGCCCGAGCTGATGGGCAGGAGCTTCGGCACTATGGCTACACTTATGCCGCCTGATTTCGGCAGCGGCTTCTTTATAGCAAAATTCAGGAAAAAGTAGGGTGATAAATTGGAAAAAGTCGATATTCTCAGTCTCGATCTTGAAGAACTGACGGAAGCTCTTACGGCTATGGGCGAGAAAAAATTCCGTGCAAAGCAGATATTCCAGTGGCTTCATGTTAAAAGAGTCTTCGATTTTGATAAAATGACTGATATATCTGTCCAATTGCGCAGTGCTCTGAAAGAAAAATTTTGTATAAATGGACTATTTATACAGAAAAAGCTTGAATCTGCTATAGATAATACGGTAAAATATCTTTATAGGCTTTCTGACGGGAATTTTGTCGAGACTGTGCTCATGGAGTACAGCTACGGCTACAGCATTTGTGTGTCCACTCAGGTGGGCTGCAAAATGGGCTGTAACTTCTGCGCCTCCACCATTGCAGGCTATGTCAGAGACCTGACTGCCTCGGAGATCCTTATGCAGATCTACGAGGCCGAGCGTGATTCCGGGAAAAAGGTCTCGGGAGTGGTGCTTATGGGTATAGGCGAGCCTCTCGATAACTTCGGCAACGTGATGAAGTTCCTGGCGCTGCTGTCCCACAAGGACGGCAACGATATGAGCCTTCGCCATGTGTCGCTTTCCACCTGCGGTATCGTTCCGCGGATATATGAGCTGGCGGATAAGAAGCTCCAGCTCACCCTTTCGGTGTCCCTCCACTGTGCGGACAACGAGGGACGGAGCAGGATCATGCCCGTAAACAGAAAATATGATATCGACAGCCTTATGGAGGCCTGCCGGTACTATATAGATAAGACGGGACGGCGCATTACCTTTGAGTACGCCGTTATCGACAACGTCAATTCATCACCTGCGGATGCGGATACCCTTGCGGCTCTCCTCCGCGGTATGAACTGCCATGTGAACCTTATCCCCGTCAATAAGGTAAGGGAACGAAATTATCGGACGGTCCGCTCGGGTGTTGCTGAATTCGCGAAGCAGCTGGGCAGACGGGGGGTAAACGCTACCGTGAGAAGAACTCTCGGAAGCGATATTGAGGCTGCGTGCGGTCAGCTGAGACGGGACGCGGCTGAACAGAACAGAAAGAATGGGGGTGCGGATACTTGAGATTTCGCTATGGCACGGATATCGGTCTTAAACGCGAGGAAAACCAGGACGCGGTAAGATGCGAATACTTCGGCCACAATGTTCTCGCCGTCGTGTGCGACGGCATGGGGGGCGAACGCGCCGGCAAGGAAGCAAGTGCGCTCGCGATAGAAGAATTCTTCCAGCGTTTTTCGGCTGACTATAAGGAAAGTCTCAGCGACGAGGATATCCGCAAGCTCCTTATCTCCTCGATATCGGCAGCAAATTCCGTGATCTATACACGGGCGAGATTCGACTTCAAGAATTTCGGCATGGGCACCACCTGCGTAGCTGCCTTCGTCACTAAGAAAACCGCCTTCATTGCCAACGTCGGTGACAGCAGAGCCTATCTCATCACCGATACGGGACTTGTAAAAATAACCACTGACCACAATGTCGCCTCGGTGCTCTTTGAACAGGGCAAGATAACCGAGGAGGAAATGGAGGTACACCCTCAGAAACATATGCTGGTGAGAGCGGTAGGCGTCGAAAAAACCGTTCTGACGGATACCTTTATGCTTGATTATGAGGACAAGATCAGTCTGCTGCTGTGCTCGGACGGCCTTTCGGGCTACTGCGGCGACGATGAAATATACAGCGTCATCCTCAATTCCGATTTCGATGACGTTGCAGACGAACTTATTAAATTAGCGCTCCGCAAGGGCGGCCGCGATAATGTGACTGTCGCGGTAATTTCTGACTAACGCAGGAGGAAAGGAAATGGATAAGAATATTGGCAAAAAGCTCGACGGAAGATATGAGATAACCGAGCTTATCGGCGTCGGAGGCATGGCTGAAGTGTACAAGGGCGTCGATGTTATCGACAACAAAACCGTTGCCATTAAGATACTGAAGAAGGAGTTCGCTGAGAACGAGGAGTTCCTGCGCCGCTTCAGAAATGAATCCAAGGCTATTGCAGTTCTTTCCCACCCGAATATCGTAAAGATATACGATGTGGGCTTCTCGGAGAAGATACAGTATATCGTCATGGAGTACATCGACGGTATCACCCTCAAGGAGTACATCGAGGAGGAAAAGGTCCTTACATGGAAGGATACGGTACACTTTGTGATACAGATCCTCCGCGCACTCCAGCACGCTCATGACAAGGGCATCGTTCACCGCGATATAAAGCCCCAGAACATAATGATGTTCACGGACGGCACTATCAAGGTCATGGACTTCGGCATTGCCAAGTTCGCCCGTGAGGAGGGCAAGACCGCAACCGATCAGGCCATCGGAAGCGTTCACTATATCAGCCCGGAGCAGGCAAGCGGCAACGTTACCGACGCCAAGAGCGACATCTACTCAGTGGGCGCTATGATGTACGAGATGCTCACGGGAAGAAAGCCCTTCGACAGCGATAACCCCGTTGCTATCGCCGTTATGCATATGCACGACATTCCCGAGCGCCCCAGGGCTATCAACCCCGATATTCCCGACGGCCTTGAGGAGATAGTCCTCAGAGCTATGGAAAAGGCTCCCGAGGACAGATACCAGACCACAGCCGAGATGATAAGCGACATCGAAGCCTTCAAGGCTGATCCCCATATTACCTTCGGTTACTATACAGAGGACGACGAGGACGCTAACGATGAGATCCTCGACCAGTCCGCAGGCACTGAGGTACAGTCCGAGAGCCGCCAGGAGGTGGCTAATGCCTATGCCGCAAAGGCTGCTTCGGCAGTGGGTGCGGGCGCAGGCGCAGCTGCTATGGCAGCAGGCGGCGGTTCCTCAGCAGGCGCTGTATCACAGAGATACAATGACGCCTACCCCGAGGATTATGACGCTGATTACGATGATGAGGACGATGAGGAGGAAGAGGAGGAGCGCTCTTCACTGGTAGTTCCTGTTCTTACCGCTGTTGTCGTTGTTGTTATCATCGTTGCGGTAATATTCGTAGTTACTCTCCTCAGCGGACTCCTCAAGGGCGGTCTCAAGAACGGAGACAAGACTATGCCCGACCTCTACGGCTGGGACTATAACCAGGCTGTTGCAGCTTACGGTAACGTTATCAAGTTTGAGATCGAGGGAACCGAGTACAACGAGGCTGAGGAGAACTCGATCATCAAGCAGGGTATCGAGCCCGGCGATATATTCAGCAAGGGTGATGTCTGCAAGGTAACACTCAGTATGGGTATGGAGACAGTAGAGGTGCCCCGTGTCGCGAATATGAACGTTGAGATCGCAAAGGCTCAGCTCACAGAGCGCGGCATCGTTGCGGATATACGAAAGCAGTCACACGGCACAGTCACCAAGGACTATGTTATCAAGTCTGAGCCTGAAGAGGGTACTGAAGTACACAAGGGCTCAACTGTAATACTCTACGTCAGCATGGGCGCTAATGCAGAGCAGTTCGAGATGGAGGACTACGTTGGTCTCACTATCGACGATGCTACCATGAGAGCAGGCTATAAGAACCTGAAGGTAGAGACAGAGGCTATCCCCTCATATGAGAAGAAGGACAAGGTCGTTGAGCAGGATCCTCCCAAGGGCACCAAGATCGAGGGCGGCTCCACTATCAAGCTCTATGTCAGCGACGGTACTATCCCCGACGGTAAGGTAGACATCACTATCCCGCTTCCTTCGGACGCTAACGGACGCTTCAGCATCGACTTTATCCTCACAGATGACAAGGGCAAGACCACAGCACAGTCCTCAGGATATATCATTTGTCCTGATATGAGCAGTGTTCCCATGACTCTTGACGGCTCAGGACAGAACGTATCCGTAAGAGCTCGGCTTACAAACCTCAGCACACAGCAGAACGCAGTTCTCGGAACCTACACATTTAACTTCGCAACAGGCAAGTATACCACAAACTCCGAGGACATCTACGGTGCATTCCAGGCAGTAGGCGGATTCCCGCAGCCTGAAACAGATCCTCCGACGGAGGCACCTCAGCCGCAGACTGAGCAGCCTCAGAACACCGATCCTCCTCAGAACGATCACCAGGAGGGTGTAAACGGATTTACTCATTCAGATGGACAGTGGTGGTATTATGAAAATGCAGACCATGTTATCGGCGAGTGGGTCAATGGTGCGTTTGTAATATATGATCCCGGTGTAAACGGTTATCGTGACGACAACAATGAGTGGCACTGGTATTGATGGCTGACAGGTACAGCGGACTTATAATAAAATGCTTAGGGGGACTCTACACAGTAGAGTCCCCTGACGGTATATGCGAGTGCAAGGCAAGAGGAGTTTTCCGCAACAGAGGTATCAGTCCATGCGTGGGCGACAACGTCATACTGGAGGACGGGGTCATCACTGAGATAGCTCCCCGCAAAAACTGTATCATAAGACCTCCTCTCGCCAACCTTGACCAGCTCATTTTCATCGTTTCCACCTGTGAGCCCGCACCCAATTATCTCATACTGGACAAGTTCATCGCCATTGCCGAGTACAAGGACATCACCCCCGTGGTGGTCATCACCAAGGCAGACCTGGGGGACAGCCGTCCCGTCCATGAGATATACGGCGGAATAGGCATAGAGGTGGTTGAGGTCAATTACGATGACGAAGCCTCAGTTGAGGCAGTAAGACAGCTGCTCAGGGGAAAGATAAGCGCCTTTACAGGCAATTCGGGAGCAGGAAAGTCTACACTGCTCAATGCGGTGGACCCGTCACTGAATATCGCTACGGGTGAGATAAGCCGCAAGCTGGGCAGAGGAAGACATACCACACGCCATGCGGAGCTCTATAAGCTCAGCGGCGGCGGTTATATTGCAGATACCCCGGGATTTTCCACCTTTGAGACAAACAGATACGACATTATCCGCAAGGAGGAGCTTGCCGGCTGTTTCCGCGAGTTCGCTCCCTTTACGGAGGACTGCCGTTTCCGCGATTGCGCACACCTCTGCGAAAAGGGCTGTGCCGTAGTTGAGGCGGTTGAGCGCGGAGAGATCTCACGCAGCCGCCATGAGAGCTATAAAACTATGTATGAAGAAGCTAAACAGCTGAAGGAGTGGGAGCTGAAATGAACAGATGCGCTATATTTGCAGGCGGCGATATGCCCGACCTGGAGAAGTATAAGGACTCTGCCTTCTGGGCAAGGTACAGTTATTACATCTGCGCCGACTGCGGCTACAGACACGCAGTAAGGCTGGGTATACTCCCCGATATGATAGTGGGAGACTTTGATTCCTACGGCGAGGAGCTCCCTGTGGGAGTAGAGGTGCTCAGAAGCGTACCCGAAAAGGACGACACCGACACCCTCATGGCTGTCAAGAAAGCCATAGAGATGGGCTATACCAATATCGACCTCTACGGCGCTCTCGGCGGAGACCGTCCCGAGCACAGCTTCGCCAATATCCAGACTATGGTCTATGCCCTCCAGCAGGGGTGCAGCCTTGAGATACAGGGCAGCAGCCGTATGCTGATACAGGAGGCGGACGAGGGCGAGGTCACCTACAAGAAGTCGGGGGACGGCGTTTATCTGTCAGTATTTGCCATGACCGAGAGCGTGGGTATCGAGTACCTCCGCGGCGTAAAGTACCCCCTTGAGGACTACCGCATGGTGCAGTCCTTCCCCATAGGCGTAAGCAATGAGATAACGGACAATGAGGCTTCCCTCCGCATAAAGGACGGACTTGCCCTTGTGATACTGACTCCCATAAAGAAGAAGTAACAAAAACTCCTCTGATGAATATAATATTATAGTTCATCAAAGGAGGGAGTACATATTGAAGATAGTCGTCATAAGGAGCCCTAAGTTCATTTCGGGACTTCTCAGAGCCATTTTCAGGATAAAAAAAGAAGAAGCATAAATAAAGCCCCTGAGCGCTGTGATATAATCCCCTTAAAGTAGACACACGAAAAAACAAAAGCGTGTGAAAGCTGTAAGGGGGTTATTTTATGTCAAGAGGAAGTAAGCTAACAGATGAAGAACGCATAGCGGCAGTGCAAGAA
>Ga0255347_1002587_pt1 | contig 25331 bp, 18 predicted proteins | sample wastewater_treat_2_FD_192479 | JGI IMG/M metagenome (GOLD analysis project Ga0255347, IMG submission 192479) | Wastewater microbial communities from Lulu Island WWTP, Vancouver, Canada - plant24 | ecosystem: Engineered > WWTP > Wastewater > Unclassified | place: Canada: Vancouver, British...
CAAGAATATTTCCTTGAAACATCTCTTTGAGCCTCCGAGCTTTTCCCGCAACATCCTCGGCTCCCATTATGGCAGACACTACAGCTATTCCTTGTATATCTATCCCCTCAAATCTAGGAATAGTATTTTCGTTTATGCCGCCTATTACCACTATGGGTATGGTTACCGCCTCCCTTATCTTGGTAAGTTCCTCAAAGGAGACAGTTTCAGCGCCTTTCTTAGTATCAGTAGGGAACATTGGGCCTATGCCCAAATAGTCAGCTCCGCTTTCTTGGGCTTCTACAGCCTCTTTCACATTGGACACAGAAACACCTACTATTTTGTCATCTCCCATGATTTCTCTTGCTATCTCTGTAGGAATATCAGACTGGCCCACATGCACTCCTGAAGCATGCGCTCCCAAGGCAATATCGGCCCTGTCGTTTATTATCAAAGGTATTTTGTGCTTGTCAGTTACCGCCTTTATCCTTACAGCCAACTCGTAAAACTCTCGAGAAGACGCCTTTTTCTCCCGCAATTGAACCAAGGTGACCCCTCCGGATATGGCTTGTTCTACCGCTTCTTCTAACGTGGAGGTAGTCATAAGGTCCCTATCGGTAACCAAATACAAGCTGAGATCTGCCTTAGGCTTCACTGATTTTCGCCCTCCTAGCCATGGTTTCAGAAGTCAATTTGCTGGCTGCATCTATAATGGCCATGTGAAAACTCCCGTAACCGAATGTACCTGCGTTTTCGTACGCCATCTCGCCGCATATTCCCATGGCACATATGCCCCCTACGCACCCTGAAAAGAGATCGCCCGGGCCCGAGGCTCCGCAAAAAGAAGCCACCAAAGATGTGCACATACAACCGGTTCCTGTCACGTTAGATAAATGCTTATTTCCGTTTTCAACAAATACTGTACCCCTTCCGTCTGTTATGACGTCAGTAGCCCCTGTTACTGCAACTATGCACTCCAGCTTTTTAGCCGCCTTATTGGCAATTTGGACCGCTGAAGCAAGGCTCATATTCTTGTCAGTTTCTGACACGTCCACTCCTTTTGTTTTTGAATCCAAGCCGGCCACAAACCCTATCTCGGACATATTGCCCCTTAAGACTGCTACCTTGACCTGGTCTATGATCTTCTCAGTAGTTTCGCTCCTAAGTTGCGAAGCGCCGGCACCTACCGGATCGAAAATGACTGGAATGCCAATTGCGTTGGCCTTCTTTCCAGCCGTTATCATTGATTCTATTGTCCTTTGGCTCAAGGTGCCTATGTTTAGGACCAAAGCAGAAGATATCGAAGTTATATCTTCCACCTCGTTTATATCATCAGCCATTATTGGCGATGCGCCAATTGCCAGAACCATGTTGGCGCAGTCGTTAACAGTCACGTAGTTAGTAATATGGTGTATAAGGGGTTTTTGGAAACGAACCTTATCGAGGATTTGGCATATGTCATCTATTGCTAAGTTCAAATCAGCATCCTCCCTCTTCACAGATCTAGGTCTTCTAGGACTTTCTTCGTAGTTAGAACTGCACACATTTTCCCGCACATGGAACAGGTCCTGGTATCTTCAAGAGATACGCTTTGTCGATACGCTTGGGCCTTCTCTTTGTCCAAGGCCAGTTCCAACATGGCATCCCAATCCAAAGCGCCTCTGGCATCTGACATCTTGTTATCCATATCTCTGGCGCCTTCTACTCCTTTTACAATGTCACCTGCGTGGGCGGCGATTTTGGCTGCCATGATCCCTTCCTTCACATCTTGGAGATCTGGTAACCTAAGATGCTCTGCAGGGGTTACGTAACACAGAAAATCCGCGCCGCTGGCTGCCGCTATACTTCCTCCTATGGCAGAAGTAATGTGGTCATATCCAGGAGCAATATCTGTAACAATTGGTCCTAATACGTAGAAAGGAGCTTGGTGACACAATCTTTTTTGTAGTTTGACATTGGCAGAAATCTCATCCAGGGCCATGTGTCCAGGTCCTTCTACCATTACCTGCACATTCTTTCCCCAAGCCCTTTCAACCAGACGTCCCAGCTCCACAAGCTCAGACACCTGGAAAGCATCTGTAGAATCATGGATGCACCCTGGCCTAAAGCCGTCACCTAGGCTAATAGTCACATCATATTCGCGCAGAATATCTAAAAGATCGTCAAAATACTCGTAAAATGGGTTTTCCTTCCCTGTCATCTTCATCCAGGCAAGTGTAAGGGAACCGCCTCGGGAAACCATATTCATGCGGCGCTTCTTTTGGTCAAATAGTTCCACCACCCTTTTGTTTACCCCTGCGTGGATAGTCATGAAGTCGACGCCCTCTTTGGCATGGGAGGCCACAACATCTAGAAACTCTTTTCCAGTAATATCTTTGAGATCCTTTGAGCAGTAGCCTATTGCATCGTAGATAGGGACTGTACCTATAATTGCAGGGGACATATTTATCAAAGTTGTTCTAAAGTCTCTGGTCTTTCCGTAATTGCTAAGGTCCATAATAGATTCAGCACCGCATCTAATAGCCAGATTGGCCTTTTCCATTTCCTCAGAATAGTCGGCACAGTCTCCTGAAACTCCCAAGTTAACGTTGATCTTGGTTCTAAGACCTGCACCTATCCCTTTGGGTTCAAGGGATTTGTGTTTTACATTCGCAGGTATGACCACCTGTCCTGATGACACCAAGGACAACAAGTCTTGGAGATCCATGCCTTCATGGTGGGCAACTTCCTTCATCTCCCGGGTCACTATACCTTTTCTCGACGCTTCCATTTGGGTCTTGTATGTCATATGCTCAATACTTCCTTTCAAAGATTTCCGCGAACTGATAGAAGTGATTGACAGGGCCATGGCCCTTGCCAATGTCCACCGAACATCTAATGGCTTCTGTAATGTACTTCTTCCCTCTCCTTACCGCTTCTTTTACGTCAAAGCCCAGAGCCAAGTTAGAAGCTATGGCCGAAGAATAGGTGCAGCCTGTCCCGTGGGTGTTCTTTGTTTCTATGCGCTCTGAAGCAAAGTAAGTGAATTCTTTACCGTCGTAAAGGACATCTATTGCGTCCCCTTCCAGATGACCGCCTTTTACCAAAGGATATTTAACTCCGAGATGGTATATGGCTTCTGCCGCCTTCTCCATGTCATGAACAGTCTCTATATCCACACCTGTTATTTTCTCTGCTTCTAGGAGATTTGGAGTAAGGACGTCTGCCAGAGGTAAAACCTTGGCTATCAAAGTGTCTATGGCATCTGGCGCCATAAGAGGATGTCCGTTTTTTGCATACATGACCGGATCTAGGACAACGTTCCCAGGTCTGTATTCCTCAAGTTTCTCTACCACAGCTTCCATGGCTTTTGCATTTGAAAGCATGCCTATCTTCACGGCATCGGGACTAATGTCTTCGAATACGGCGTCTATCTGGCTTTGTATCACCTGCGGGCTCACGTCTTCTATGTCAATTACCCTAACAGTGTTTTCAGCCACTACAGAAACTATGACGCTCATACCGTACAGACCATGGGCAGAAAAAGTTTTGAGGTCGGCTTGAACTCCTGCGCCTCCGCTGCAATCAGACCCGGCAATAGTCAGGACTTTCTTCATTAGTGTCGTCACCTCCTTTGTGGTTTGGACCACCTTGCTGGTGAGCTTTCTCGGGTCTTGGAGGTAACATGGCATTGAGCGCATATATGCTGTCTTTGTTCTCAAGAACTTTCTTAGGTAGCCGAACTCAATTTCACGTCCGTGTCTTTTACTACCTAAAAACAAAAAAGGTGCCTTCGTATTGGAAGAGCACCTTCTAAAGTTCAAACGCTCAGCTAGTTTGCTTCCCTACGATGGTATTGACCAACAGGTTCAAAGGGTAAGGTTCTACCTTCTCAACTCCTAGGAGTTCCCCCGCAAATGCTCATCGCTTATTTAGTTGTCATCGACTCAAGTCAATCACACAATATCTTTAATGTCAAACCCATGCAAATACAATCACCCAATCTGGTCTAGAGATTACAAAGACCACAAACTCATCAGATCCACGTCGTGCAGGACCTCTCCCGCCTTGTTGTAAGCAATCACCCTGCTTTTTGAGAAATCTCTTCCCCAATCGTAAGGGCCTGCCCACCAGAACCCGTTCTTCATCCTGGCCGTTACTGTTTCGCCTTGAGGGCTAATAACTTCAATCTTGGATACCTTTGAGTCTTTCACCCAACCCGCACTGTATTTGCACCCAGCTTGGGCGCAGAAATCATCTCTTGAAAACACGGCGCTCAACGCGCCTTTTTCACATGAGCAAGTGTAACCGCCCCCGGCACACAGATCGCCTGTCCATACTTGGTTACCTTCCTCATCGACAGACTCTTTTACCAGACCAAACACTAGAAACTCGTCGTGATGGTCGTTATGGCGTACTAGATCCGCCTCGGCAAAGGCAATAAGGAAATATCCGTCATCTTCAGGTTCAAATACGTAATACTCCACATTATTGATTTGAAAAACAGCGGGATCAGCACATTGTTTAACTAGTTCTTGAACTCCTACGGGGATATCATCCTCGCTCAGGCGAACATGCTTAGTCGCAGAGCACCGGGATACGCATACCACCATTGCGCAGAGGACAAAAATCGAGGTGATGGTCCGAAGCGTTTTGGCTGACATAAGCCTCCTCCTTTATTTCGATTTTTCGGTCGACATTTATCGCGTAAGATTTCATGTCAAAGTCTAAGCTCGGTCATATTGCTCCTATTCTAATTGTATCTCAAGTGACGGTAAAGGGATCGCCCTATTTCGAGATATTCGATACTTATCAGTCTTTTTCTCTGCCTCAAGGACTTGATCCAAGCTTTTCCATTTCTGAGCACCCGCCTGATTCTATTCTACCAAATTACTAGGCATCCACAATATAGGATACCGCGATTTCTTCAAAATCCCAAGGCCCTTTGGCTTCTCCTACACAACGAAAACACTGCAGTCACAGAAAAACTGTCTATCGAGATATAAGAGGCATTGGAGCCAATTTCTCAGCACCATTTAGCAATAAATACCGACCGAGCCCCAATTCAGACAGGATTCTCATTGACCTATGCTGAAGTCTTAATGGCGTTGTATCAATCCATACTTTAGGGAGGAGTAATTAATGCTCAAAACAGATATCTTTACCCCTTCTCGCTTTGTCGGAGAAGGAAGTATCAAACTACGCGGCGTCAAAATACCCTACCACACCGTAAGCGAAGACAACGTGTTTTATGACGATGAAGGAAAACCCATTGCTTCGATATTTTCGTATTCATATTTCCGTTCCGACGTTGAAGATCTGAAATCCCGCCCCGTTATATTCGGCTTTAACGGTGGTCCTGGCACTTCTTCTATGATGGTGCACGTCGGTTTCTTGGGCCCAAAGCGAGTAAAATATGGTGAAGTTGACGACGATTGCCTGCCACTCCCTCCTTATGAATACTGCGATAATGAACAATGCCTATTAGATATCGCCGACCTAGTCCTGGTGGATCCAGTGGGCACAGGTTTTGGCCGTTTGCTCGACGAATCCAAAAAGGATATGTTCTACGGCATAGAACCGGATGCCGAAGCCTTTCTCACTTTCGTACAGAGCTGGTTGGCCCGCTATAACCGCTGGGAAAGTCCTAAATACCTGATAGGAGAAAGCTATGGTTGCACCAGGGCTAGCACCGTCGCTGGTATGGGGTCTCTCTCAGGCTCGGACCGTGCATACAGCGTCACCTTTGACGGTCTGGTTATGATCGGAAACACAGTCACTGTTGGCAAACACTTCGGGGATAAACCACCTGTCTACTCGGCTGTTTTGGCTTTCCCGACTCTTGCCGCAGTCAACTGGTACCATAATCATCCTTCCAACCAGACGGTCGAGGAATTCGTAGCCGAAGCCAAAGAATTTGCTGATACTGAGTACCTCCTGGCCTTGTATCAAGGAGAATCCTTGAAAGGAGAGGCTAGGGAACACGTAATCGAACGTGTTATGTACTATACTGGGGTTTCCCGTGAGTACTTGGATAAGCGTGCGCTAGTTCTGGAAGACGTAGAGTATCGCAGCGAAGTCATACGCCATAAAGGTCGTTCCGTGGCTCGTTTGGACGGCAGGATTACTCGGCCTCTGTACACGCCGTTGTTAGATGAGCAGAAGTGGGGAGTACACGACGACCCGGCGGAAGGAAAGTACAACTCGTTCTTCCAGTCAGTGCTCTGCGGCGAAGTGTTCCCTATGCTGGGTATCAAAACAGACCGCAACTTTGTCAATTCTCACTCTCTGTGGTCTAGTTGGAACAATGATATCAAGGGCCGAAATACCTCTGAGAGCCTCAGCTCGGCTATGCGTCGGACGCCCACTATGCGAACATTCTTCGTCAATGGTTGGTATGACATCTGCACTCAGATCGGCATATTGTACTACACTCTGGACCATTCTGGTCTACCTATGGATCGCGTTTTCGTAAAGGGCTATGAATCTGGTCACATGGCATACTTGGGTGAGGAGAACATTAAGGCCGTGTGTGATGACATATACACCTTTATTATGGGCAAAGATCCTACAAAATAGGCGGGTAAAAGACAAAATAGTCTCATGGAAAAGGGCGGGCCGTGCTTCTTCCGGCCTGCCTATCATATCGCTTCACATTGGCATCTTCTCATTGCGACGGTTTCTTCATGGCGGATCAGCATTTCCTCTTTGCGCATTAGTGCCCCTGTTCAACACTCTTAGCTCTTATCACAAGCCTACCTGTAGGCTTCACGCTGTAGTCGCATGTGACTAGGGTAATTAGGCTATCTTTTCCGTTTCCCTGTATAACCCAGCTGTCTTCTGCCTTAACGATGAGCACTTCGTATACTTCGTAGGTGTACAGTTCCTCAGCACATGAGACCTTTATCAGGTCACCTTTCTCAAGCTCTCCCAACCTGTTGAAATGTTTGCCGTAGGTGCGGTTTCTGTGCCCTGCTATTGCATAGTTGCCAATGGCACCTAGTTCGGATTCGGTCTGGATCTTGGCAACACCCACGTACAAGTTGGTCTCTGTTACTTCCTTGAAAACGGGTTCCTTGAGATCTATTCTATCGATCTCCAAGATCCCATCTATATCTTCTAGTTTGATGCTTCCCCAGAAGTCTTGAGCCTCAGATCCTTCATGGAACGCGTCTTCTTCCAGGTGACACGTAAGGCTTTCCCATGCTTCTAGGATATCGTCCTGTTTGCGTTCAAAATAGACGACCCGAAGAGAGGGAAAGATGATCACCAACACTCCAATGACTATTAATACACTAGAAACAGCTTTCCTCATTGGCACCCTCAAAAGATTGCAACAAAGCAGGGCTCAGGATAACTCAACCCTGCTTTGTTTTTCTATTCCTTTTTTCTGAATCCTAATGCAACACCACATAGGGTAATGCTTCCCCCTACTCCATAGAACACCCAATGGGATATCTCACCGGTTTTGGGAAGGGGAACAGGCCCGGCCCCCGGTACTATCGGTTCAGGCAGTTCTTCCGTGATTTCACCCGGTTCTTCTATAACCTGGTCATCGGACGTTTCTGGTTCCTCTGAAGGAGGAGTCTGAGGGACTTCTTCTTCGGGTATTTCTTCGGTAGGTTCAGTAGGAGGTTCATATGGCAATTCAGGGTCCTTGGATTCGGCAGTGAAAACCCATTGCACTGAAGCACTGCAACCCTGGTATTCATTGCCTGTCCCGGGGCCAGGCAGACTTACCGTGACCACTAGGTTGTCTGAAGTGCCAGGCTCGAATAATCCCAGATAAGTAGACGACGTTGCAAAATCCCGTAAGAGCCCATTGTAAAATTGCGTCCCCCTAAACGTCACGACCGCGTGCAACACATCAAAAAGGTCGTTAGGCCCCTGCGCTGCGTCTCCCCTGATCGCCGTCATGTATAGAGTAAAAGACTCCGAATACCCGTTCCTGATAGTGAGAGTTTTTTCCGCAGAGTCACCAGGGCTCATGTCGGAAAGTTCGAACAGTCTGGAAACCGGAGCCGGAGGTACGACTTCCAAGCCCAAATGCGTTCCTCTGAGCTCCAGATCAGTCGGATGAGCGTAGACCCGAGTAGGAACAAGCGAAAACGTCACACCTGCTACTAGGAGAAAGCACCCAATTGCCCTATATAATCTTGATGCTCGATCCATATGACCACCAACTCTTCTTGGTTGTCGCGCATCCTTTCGGTATGCGACCCAAGTTTCTCTATGAAACCAGGCCACCGCTACAGGCCAGACTACGTACTCATGCAAAGAACTGCAGGCTGATAGACGGCGGCCTTTTCGCTTTATCCAGGAATCCAAAATTCCACGTTAAATAGCCAACAAAAGGTCAGAATTCAGTGCAACTGCCCTAGAATCCCGTTAGGGAGTTGTTGGCGCTATAGTAACTCTGGACCAACTCCCCAAACATCCTTGGGATGATTCTAGTCCGTTCGCCTAGGGTGTATAAGGAGTGAGGATATCCTCTAATGCAGGATCCCATTCGTCCTTATACGCCTCGTGAGACGCCTGGACTGCCTCGGCTTCTACCTCCAAGGTAAACGTTGCACCCTGGTAATCGTTGGTCATTGCTTTACCGGCGAATACTACTTTATCGATCAGGTGTTGAGTAGCAGATCCAGAAGCAACAGGATCCTTGTAGTAGTACCAGCCATCAGTATGGAGGAACCACTTGTCTCCTACGATTGGGAAGTCAGTCATTACATAGTCTTCGTCATCAATTGTTACTACGTTAGACAGGTCATCGGTCCAGTTCGGTGTCAACTTAACCCTAACATATACTGCCTTAGAACCTGTGTTCTCTACATACACTATCTTGTCGTACTCGTCGCCGGGGTTGACGTTTGATATACCATCTCCCGGGAAGGAAACTAAGTTCTGCTCGTCGTCATAGGTAAGATCATGCAACTCAATCTTTACCGTACCTGCTGTAAACTGATTTGTTACAGGGCCCGAACTGGCCGTAAACCACGCCATAGTACCGCCTACTATAAGGAGTGCTGCTAAAACAACAACCGAACCTAACACTAAATTCCTCTTCTTCATTTCGGTATCTCCCTCTTTGCTTTTTTCTTGCAGCCAGGCTGCCACCCTAAAGGGAGAGGCCCTATAGCTTTGCGTCCTTAGGTTTCCCTAAGTTTGCCAAAGTGTGGTGCATGAATCACGAAAACGCAAAACTGAAACTACGGACTTGGAACATAGGGTTGATTTGCCACGAAAGGCAATGTGTCTAGTCCCCATACCTCCTTCCAAGCATCATGCGTAGTCTGTACACCCTCTGCCACAACTTTGATGGTAAGAGTTTCACCGTTATACTCTGGACCTAGCTCGATAAAGGATACACTTGCAAGTAATGGGCTAGTGGTCTGTTCATCGGTAAGATAGTACTTGAAGTAGTAGTAGCCGTCTGTGTGAAGAACCCAGTCACTATTGTCAGCCAGATTCAGCTTTACATTTGACACGGGCAGACTAGGATTGCTCCACTCAGGGAAGAGCTTCACCCTTACATACGTTTTCTTGCTGCCTTTACTCTGCACTTTGACAGTTTTCTCGTATGACTGACCTACCTGTGCATTACCAACTTCCGTAAAGGTCTCTACCACTTCAACCTCAACAGTTCCCATTGCAAAGATGTTTTCCTTGGCCTCGGCGTAGGTGAACCAGGCATACGTCACTCCCATCGCAAAACAGATTATTAATAACATGGAAATCAGAATCGTCTTCTTTTTCATTTTCATCTACACCCATACCTTGTAGATTTTTTGGTCATCTGAACTTCCTGCAAAAAACCGTACGGGGATGCCTAACCCACGTTTCGTGCTTAGGGATTCAGGAGCTGTGAAGTATTGGAGCGTTGCAAATAAAAACGCGTTAGCAGAAGGCCCTCCGCCACCTGCTACGTGGAAAGTGTTTGCCTCTTCATCGTCATCCCAGAACCAGCCGTCATTGCCGCGCTCGTTGATAATTGAGACTGTTAGACTCCAATCACCTGGATTGATTACAAGCTGGTACGCGCCTGTTGAATCTGGTCCGCTAATACCACCACCAGTCATTCCCACCAGCTTGAAGTTCATTGGAACGATCTCTCGTACTGTGTAGGTTCCAGGCAATAGTCCTTTTACAGTCTTGGCGTTTGTCTCCCCAGGTTTCAGTGACAAATGCCATTTCTTGCTGCAACTACCCGCTGGGCCCTCCAATTCGATACTAAACTCCTTGTCTGCATAGTTTGGATCATCAAGGACTTTAGTGAACGTTACGCCTCGTATGGCATACTCAGGAATCGGGAAGTACTTCTTTGCGGGTTGATCATCGATATTTGTATATCCAATGCTGGTAGGGCCGTTGGTTGGATAAAGCGTTCCAGGTACTGCTTCATCTTTCATGGTCACCTTGTACTTCATCCAATACGTAGTACCTTCGACTATCTGGCCTATGCTCCAAACTATCTTTCTGGTCGCTGGGTCATAAGAGACTGTGCCATGGCTTACCTGCACAAAAGAACTCACATTAGCAGCAGTGACGCCCGGTATATAGTACATATCCCCTATTGGGTCCGTAACTACTGCATCCCTGGCGGCATACTTAATTCTTCCGGCTATGTCCTCATAAATAGATGTGAGGTCAGTTGGATTGTAGGTCGGGTAATAGTATTCTGTGCCACTGGCAATGTTCTTAAGCGTCCATTCCCCTTCAGTTCCTGCTGACAACGCAATCGAATATGTTGCATATCCCTTGGCTTTAGCAAAACCTGCTTCAGCTACAGCGCTAGCACCATTTCTGTAGTAATACCTGACACCGTTCCACCAATCTGTTTCAAATAGGTAATTCTCAGCGCTGCCATTTCCTACAGTGCTACTATAGCTGAATTCGGATTGTGGAACGTTCGAGTGTGTCCTGTGATCTTTATACGTAATCCAGCTAGACGTATAGTCACGCCAGTATTCGCAATAGTTCTTGTAGTTGGTAATCTCATAGCTGTACGTCGCCGCCCCATCACCCAAAAGCACTATTGTCTTATGGGCGGCAGTGCTACCATCCAAAAGGGCCGCTGCTTGCTTGATACCAAGCTGGATAAAGGTTCCACCTTCAGCCTCGAGCCCATTTATTGCATTTGTTAGCTGAGTCCTCTCGCCATAGCCCAGGAAACCCGAGTTAATCGTCACATCAGAAGCAAAAGAAACCACCGCTATTCGCACACTGGTGTCGTTAGGATCGTTGAGAAGGTTATTCACAAATGCACTAGCAGCAATTTTGGCATAATACATCTTGTTATGCCAAGTGCCTGGTATAGTATCATTCATACTTCCCGAACGGTCTATGAGGAGCACCACGTCAGATGTCTTCGTGTAGTTCTTCCCCTCTATCGTTAGCGTTAGCTCCCATTGATTGCCTGTATCTGGTACAGCTTCCCCGGTCTTTGCAAGATTCAAAGAACCGGGCTCTGGCCATGTCTTATTGCCCGTCTCATCGCCGTACGCCATGAGACTGCGCATACCCATGCTCTTTCTCAAGACACCAAAACCTTCGGACGCAAATGGTCCTAGTGAACCTGGCTCAAACACCTGGACAGGCGGAGATTCTATCTCAATTTCCTCGCCCGGAGGGAAGTCAGGAGCTTCTGGAATATAAGGGTTTATGTCTACTATAGAATAGAAAAGCATCAACACATTTTGATCTTCTTGCTCCACCAGGATAAGAGTTTCTGGCTCACTGCGTAAAAAAGCCACAGTCTCGTCAGAAATTGCATAGTCCTTACCGTACACCTGAGTTCCAACTGAAATATCCTCAAAAACCTGAGTATTGAGCGCTTCTTGCCCACCTTCCCATTCAAGAATGTGCTCAACGGTCAAAGAAACCTTTACAGGCTCTACGGGGGGTTCCGTAGGAGGTTCGATAATATCAGGTTGGACAGGCTCAGATGGGGTCAGATCGTCACCTGGAGTGGTAACATCTTCCGGTACAGGTTCTTCTACGCTTGGAGGATCTTGTGGCAGTTCCTCATTGCCAGGTTCCTCTACAATAGGCGGATCGCCCTCAGACGGTCCTTCACCTTCAGTCGGAGACGAAAATCCAGAATCCTCCTGACCCGGCTCATGGTCACTCGCACTAGTCCTGTTATCAGCAGGTCCCGAAGGTTGGCATCCCAGTTGCTCCAAATCGGTGCCAGTATCTACAGGCAAGCCAGCTTCTCCTTCATTCCCTGTGTTATCCGCTAGTCCTAAGGCATTCTGTAGAACCCCCATCTCTATTGGGCAGCCATCATCGGAATGGTCTCGCTCCGATTCAACCTGCGCAATTTCGCTTCCGTTGAATTCTTCAACATTCCCAAAGATGGAATTCTCAGATTCGCCTCTCGTTCCGGAGGTTCCACTCGTCCCCTGCAGCACTGCACTACTCTGCGCGTAGGCTAGGCAAACGCCGCTTAATACCATAGCAACAATAACAGCGGTTGTAACTAGAGGTTTTCTGCCGTTCTTCACAGTTCTTCGCCCTCCTTATGAGCTCAGGTGGCAAACCAGACTCTTGTTCCGTTACGTTACTGCATCTAGGCACCGGTGATACTGAGCTAAGAGAGTGCCTTAGCCATACGGCACGGCAACAACCGGAAACAGAAAAATTTGGTTATTGCATCTAGAAAAGGAGAGAGAACTAGAAAAAGCGCACTCGGAGTTGGGTGTACGTGAAAGTGTCGTCGGGAACAATAAGAACTCGCCGTGACCATGAACGCTTTCTCTCCTCTTAGGTTTCATTGTTGCAGCCAGGCTGCCACCCCAAGAGGGAGAGGCCCTATGGCTTTGCGTCCCCAGGTTCCCCTAGGTTTGCCAAAAGGTCATTACTCCATAATGCCTCTTTGCAAACGTCAAAGCTCTTTCGTTCAAACAAACAAAAACGCGGTTGTTGACTCGATTCTATCAGGTAGTGTAAACAAAGCAAGTTTTTCTCTCGACGTAAAGCGACAAATTCTACATGATTCGAGTACCCAACTCGCCAATCTAGACAGAAGAGCGCATACAAAACTTGTCTGCATTTTCAAGAGAAATACCTCTCGCTCTGTAATTTCCACATCATCCTGTGGTAATCGCTTCCTCCTAACGGGTTTTCATGAGGGTCGAATCTGTCTATTTGCGCGTCTTGGCGAACAATTATTCTATTTACGAACCTAACCAGGCTCAGCCTGTGAGTATGATAATTGTCGTTCGATCCTGTGGAGCTCTTCTGAATTTGTCGAAAATATAGGCCTCTCAAACGGGATCGGTCTCCTTAGTTGGTCCATCTACGATCAGAATCCGGTTGCCTCCATTGTGATATCTTGCGGATCTAAATTGAGTTTCTTCAGCAATTATGAGACTAGGGCATCATCTACCCCTTTCACATAATCAGATATCCTCACATTATCCCCGGCAGTAAGCTGGTAAGCGCTGGCGATTTCTCCAACTCTCTGAGTTTTCGTGTGAGGCACGAACACAAACTCGAACCGCAAACATACAGTCTTGGGCTTGGCCTCAAAAGATCTGTAGAACCCTATCCTGATAATCTATACAAATGATGCAACTCTATCTTCTAGACGTCAGAGTAAAAGAACAGACACATGGAGATGAAAGGGCTGCGGCAAGGTCAAAGAGTAACGCTGCAGTCATTCCAGATGTTATCCTGAACAATCATTCCAATTCTACCGCACCCATTTGGCAGGGTCTGAGTTCCATTACCTTGCACCCTATTCCGCCACGTTCAAATGCACTTTTCATGGCCCATCCTATTCGGGGAGAACTCTGGCAACAAAGGGCTATGACTGTAGGACCAGAACCGCTCAGGGCCACACCTAATGCTCCGGCTTCTCTGGCAGCGGCAAAAACTTCGGTCATACCAGGCACCAGATCCATCCTGTATGGCTGATGCAACTTGTCGTCCATGGCTTTTCCTGCAGCTTCCAGATCTCCTGATGCAATAGCTGCGACCAAAAGCGCCGTCTTTCCCAAGTTGAAGACGGCATCTTCCAAAGGCACTGTAGAGGGTAGCACGTTTCGCGCTACCTTTGTTTGTAGAGTAAAGTCAGGCACTGCTACCTGAAAACATAACGACTTAGGAGGTTCCAAGCGCTGGTAGAATACTCTTTCCTCGCAGCGCAAAGCTGCCGTGAAACCTCCTAAGAGGGTAGGGACTACGTTATCAGGATGGCCTTCTAACGCCACAGCCATGGGTATGAGTTCACCACGATTCAGAGGATTCCCCAAAAGAGCATTGGCCCCTACCAGGCCCCCTGCTATGGCCGCTGCACTCGAACCCAGTCCCCGGGCTACAGGTATGTTATTCTCCAAAACAATTCGAAACCCAGAAGGTTTCAGTCCTACGCGGGAATATACAGTTTGAGCGGCTTGATAAACGATATTGTGCTCTCCGCATGGAATATCCTTTTCCCCTTCTCCCGAAACACTTATGTTCAAACCCGACGTTTCCTCTATATAGATATAGTTGTAAAGGTCAAGCGCAATGCCCAAAACATCGAATCCAGGTCCTAGGTTTGCTGACGTAGCAGGTACCTGCACTCTCACCACAGTTTTCACCCCCTCAGCTTTTCTCGTAGCTATTCGTGCCTTTTAGCACTACTTCCAATATGGCTCCTTCATCTGCCGGCAAAGAAAGCGGTTTTTCGACCTGCTCAATGGCAATATCCGGATCCTTTAGCCCGTGCCCTGTGAGAACGCATACCACAGTATCCCCAGGGTCAAACAGTCCTTTTTGAGCATGTTTGAGCACCCCTGCCAAAGAAGCGGCAGAAGCTGGTTCGGCGAAGATTCCTTCCTCTTGAGCCAAGAGTCTCTGAGCCGAGAGGATCTCTGCGTCAGTAACACTATCTATGAAGCCGCCTGAATCCTGCCCTGCTTCCACAGCCCTTTTCCAGCTTGCCGGATTTCCGATCCGTATGGCCGTAGCCACTGTTTCAGGATTTTCCACCACATGGCCTTTTACTATAGGAGAGGCGCCTTCAGCTTGAAAACCTATCATCTTTGGAAGGTTATCTATCTTCCCAGCTTCTCTGTATTCCCTGAAGCCTTGCCAATATGCCGTTATGTTTCCTGCGTTCCCCACAGGAATGGCCAAGTAGTCGGGAGCCCTTCCTAACGTATCGCAGACTTCAAAAGCGGCGGTCTTCTGGCCTTCTATCCGGTATGGATTAAGGGAGTTGACCAGAGTAATAGGGTGTTCTGCCGTAATTTTCCGCACTAGTTTCAGGGCTTCATCGAAGTTACCCTGGATTGCAATTACCTGAGCTCCGTAGAATAAGGCTTGGGCTAGTTTGCCCAAGGCAATATTCCCTTCTGGAATCAGAACAATACACCTCAGACCGCATCGGGCTGCGTAGGCCGCTGCAGATGCAGACGTGTTCCCAGTAGAAGCACACATGATTGCTGAAGAGCCGCTCTCTATGGCTTTCGCCACAGCCATGACCATACCTCTATCTTTGAAAGAACCTGTGGGATTTAGCCCTTCATATTTCAAGTAGACGTCGGCACCTATTTTCTTGGAGATAGAAATTGCAGGGACCAGGGGTGTGTCTCCTTCGAAAAGGGTGACTAAGGGAGTATTTACATCTACAGGCAAGAATTTTCTGTATGCCGATATTATGCCAGGCCAGCTCAATTTGATTGCCTCCTTGTTGGGTGTTTCTGGATATATCAGATCCATCCTGAATTGTTGTCCTAGGTCGCTTATGCTTTGATCAATTGGAGAAAATCGCTCTCTTTGATAATCCGTATTGGGTAACCCATTCTGATAAGTTCTTCTGCTTTTCTGTGCTTAGAACTTTTGTTGTGACCTGCAAGTCTTTTCAAATCTTGGTCCCCTACTACCAACAATGTAGTTTCCTTGTTCACGTTCGTTGAGACATGACACCCCAGAGCTGCAGCTAGGTCTGCGGCTTCTCGACGCGGCACCTCGAGAGCGCCAGTAAAAACGATCACCTCACCGTACAAAGGACCATCAGGATTTCCTTCACAAGCGTAGGAAGCGCTTGAACGGCTTGCAGAACTATCAACTGGCATCTCTACTCGCTTTAACCACCCGTTTATATCTAACCCAGTTTCGTCGCAAGCAACAACCATAATATGAACTACAGCTTTTGCGTCCTGTAAGGCATCATGGTGCTTGAAGTCGTATTCTAGAAACTCACACACGTCGTGCAGTCCATATCCCTTTCGCGCGAGGTTCTTCCATGTTCGACGCACTACCATCGCCGAATCCAGCCAGATACAACTTATAGGGTCTACGTTGTAACGCTCACTCGCTTTATGCAAAGCCACACGGTCAAAATGAGTATGGCAGACTACCACATTGCCTTCAAGATACGAACGCAGCGTGTCTGAAAACTCTGAAAACGGAGGATAACCTTGAACTGCCGTTTCGTCGATTCCATGAATGCTCACATTCACCCTGTCAAATTCATCTTCTGGGTCCACGTATGTGCTCCATTCCTCGGATATCGCACCGTCTTTGCACCTTACAATGCCAATTTGACAGATAGATGCCATATCACTATTTGCGGTTTCCAAATCGATGGCAATGAAGCTCATCATATGCGTGCCACACTCCTAGACTAAACTGTGCACTGCGGTGCGCCTGTGCCACAATGGTTATTCTTCACTTTTCAGGAATTAGCCTTCAACATTGAAGAGACGTTCGATGAGAGTGACTCACTGAGTAAGCACCTATGCCCGAGAACCCGGCGAAAATCAACAAAAAGGAAATGGCTCGTTCCATGAGCCAATTAATTGCGCCAAGTCATGGGATTACCACGAGTTTTGCTCTTTGCTCTTAGCGAAGCAAAAAGTGCCGTCCCCGTTGCTTCACCATGGAGGAGAATTGCTAGTTGAGGGAGAATTTGTATGTAAGAGTCGTTGAACAAACAATCGCTGTTGGGGAGTTGTAGTAGATATGCTCGATTTCTGCGGTTCTTTCTTCTCTATGGATTCTGAAAACCTCCGTTATTCATACGCTACTTTGACCGAGTTAACGCCTTGGTCTGCCTTGACAGGAAGCATTTCCGACTCTTTCCATAAGATTGTCAAAGGTCAGTCAGAACAAGGAAAGGCCCTTCAAGAGAAGATCGAAAACAGTGTACAGCTGTCTAGAAGCATGTCCGATCAGGAAATATGCTTACATTTTCTTGCAAAATTGTGCGAGATGCTAGAGATACCTTTTCCCAATCTCGCTTCAAGACAAGATTGCGTTGACCTCTGTAGCCGCATCACCGTGGAAACCATCAAATTGTATCGAGCCCGCCATCCTGGTCTAATCGTAGCTAATGCAGATGACCTCGTAAAAGAAGTAATCAAGGATATGTTTGGCACAATTTCGCGAGAGTTGAAATACACTGAAGATCTCGATGGGGACTTGGACGAAATGGTCCGTAAAACTGAAGAATATCTCGCTTCTTTACCCCGCGAGCAGCAAGAGGAGATCAGGCGAAAGTTGGGTATTGACGAAATTAACCAATCGACATTGAAGAAACTGCTAACGCAAGGTTCTGCGGGCGCCCTATTTGCCATAGCAGTAGATGTGGCAGGATTCTCTGCGTATCTAGGAGCTGTAAAAGCGTTATCATCCATATCGAAACTCGTTGGAGTCACTCTGCCATTTAGTATGTACACGACGCTTACTTCCGCAATCGCTGTTTTAGCAAATCCACTGATCATGGCCAGCCTGATTGGAGCCAACGGTGTGTACAAATACCAAAAACAGAGCAAAGAGATTAAAGATAACCTCCTGCCCATGGTAGTTTCTTTAATCATGCTCCAATACGACTCTTCCTATGACCCTTCAGAAACTCAAAGAAACATGGACGCCACCGTTGAACTCTGGCAAAGTCGTCTTACAGCTTATAAGGACATTAACACCTCTATAGACCGGCTTATCTGGAAGATCATGAAAGAGAAGATGGTTTTGAACAACAAATTCAGCAAATGTATAGAGATACAAATGGAAATAAAGACGGAAAATGAGCGATTGAAAAGGATAGTCGACGAGGTAGCAAATGTGCTAAGGGCGGATCGCAAACTAGTTGCGGGACTTGCAGTGACCGGTCCAGGATCGAAGGAGGCAAGGGAGTGTTGTCAAGCCTGGAAAGAACTCAGCGAGGCCATGGCTTCCCGGAGACCAAAATCTTCTTCCGCCCTTAAAAACTTGTTTCACTCTGCAGTCGATGTAACGCATTCGGCAGTCTTAGAAGCCAAGGCCAATTCCAAACTGAAAGATACCGCTCAGGCCGTGGTAGACTCGATGCCATGCGTAGTGCCGCCTCAATTGTTGAGTTATTCAGAAGAAGTCCGGCGCATTAGGGAACGAATTGAAAGGGCTCAGGCCAGAGTTAAAATTGCACTGGACGAAGTCCAGAAATCTGAACAAATCTGCAAAGATCTGTCAGTAGAAAAACTTACATTAGAAAAAACCAAAGCAGATATGGAAATGAATATGCCAATGCTGAAACAAGTATATTTGAGAATGCAAAAAGTAGGGGTATGATATGCCAAGTTTCATTACAAACGAACGCCTGCTGAGATTCATTGAAGACGGGGACATTGAAGATGCGTTAAATGAACCTCTTCAGCCTCCGCCTTCCCAAACCGAAAGGATTAAGCAACTTTTTGGGGAAAAAGCAAATGAGGACAATCTAATATCTACAATGACACTTGGCAAGTTCCTCTACGATTATCTCCGTATCGATCCAAAAGTAGTCCAAGGAATTGACTTTGCTTCTAAGGAGCAGTTCAATACGTTATTTCATTTTGCCCATTTCGCTAAAGAAAAAGTCGACGGAGGTATTCTCCATAATTCTGGTGCCCTAGAACGCTTAAAAGGATACGTTGGAGAACAATTTGCAGCTTGGCATCTTCAGGCAAAAGGCCATGAGATTTTATGGCCAAACACATCGAACAACCCTGGATGGGACATACTCGTAGACGGTATGCCATTTCAGATCAAATGCGTTACAGACCCATCTGCAATATTGACTCATTTTAGTAAATATCCTGACATACCCGTAATCGTAAATAAAGAAATGGGTCAATACGTAGGCGGCATGAAAAATGTCCATGTTATACCGACTCTAAGCGAAAATGAAGTCCTAGACGCTACTCGAAACACTTTACAACACGGAAAGAATCTGACCAACTTCGAAATACCTTGGATGACCGTGGTTGTAACAAGTAGCGCCGCAGTAAAAAACCTAATCATGAAAAAGACTGATTTATCAGGAGCCTTCGCCACCGTCTTGATTGATACTGCCAGCATAACAGGTGCAGGTCTCGCAGGAAAATATATTGCCATGACACTTGGCTCGTTCTTCGGTCCATGCGGCACCGTTATCGGATCAATTTTGGGGCAAGTAGCAGGGGGTCGGGCAGGAAGACCCATTTCCAACGAAGTAAAGCAGCTGTTCTTGCAAGACCAAATAAAAGCCATCTACCGAGGAGTATCGGCAGTCCTTATTACAGCTGCAGATGAAATCGATAACAAGCTAGACTGCAAGGACGAAAAAGAGAGCATTCTAGACAGATTTATCCGCGCAACAAGGGCCAACTCTTACGTGAAGGGAACTGTAAAAGAGAATTTCCAGGAAGATCGGCGTTACCTTAGGAACAAGAAAAATGAGATGCTATCTTACGCCAAAGATCCCCAATCTATGTTCAGCGATCCCTTAAAGGCTATTGAAGATACATGCATAATGACAACACAGGCCGGAGTTCATCCCCAGTGCATACAAACCCAATGGGAGCAAGTATCAGACGCCCTTGCCGACTATGAATGGCAGGTTTCAAGATTCAGTATCAAATTGTGAATGTGAAGCAAAAAGTCCCGTCCCTTCTGCTTCACTTGAGGAGAGCCTCTAGTTCCTCAAGTCTATATTCGATCTCGTTAAGTACAGTTTGGGCTTGAAACACATATTGGTCTATCTCTTTCTTCTTCCTCTCGTGGTCTCGGATAAGGGATTGTACTATGCCTTTATATGCTCTTAGATATTGTTCCAACACCAGGCGAATCCCTTTGCGCGTTTCTTCTATCCGCTCGTCTACTACTCTATCGACAGCCGGGGAAATGCTATATGTAAAATACTGTTCTGCATTGCGGATTATATCAGCCTGCACGTCTTTCTTGATATCATCCAAAGATGGTCCAAATAGACTGCCCAGAAGTGCCCCGGCAACCCCCCCAATGATAGATCCAAGACCGGGGGCTATGAAAGTACCAACCAAAACTCCAACGCCTGCGCCCCATGTGGCGGCAGTACCCTGCTCACCTTCCGCTGAATTTAGGATCCCAAGTTCGGTTCCAGTGTGTTCCGCCATATTCAAATTACCTAGAACTACTCTGTTGTTGAGGCCTATGACAGTTCCACCGATTCTCCTGAGGGGATATTCTTCTTCGAATGAACGTTCGAACTCAGAGAGAATTTGACGTGCAACATCCTTAAGCCAGTTGTCAACATAAGACAGTCTAGATTCAAAGAAACCAATCATATTGCGACTCATGTCAGCGTATAGTTTTGGAAGTTCGTTGCTACAGAACTTCTTGAGGGCTTCTTGATTCTCACATTGCCTCATCACACCTATAACTCGCCAAGTTTGCTCATACATGTGCCTTTCCAAGGCATCGAGCAAGCCGCCTTTCAAGTTTCCAATTGAAACTCGATACAGAAAGTTCTCATCCATGCTCTTAGCGTGGCGATCTGCAAAATCTTCCAAATCCTCTATTACATACTCTTGGAGCATCCTTCGTTGAGATTCGTATTCCTCCTTAGTCTTTTTCAAATTGTCAGTAAGTTCTTCCATGACAGACCTTTCAACCTGGGCAAGCCTCCTGGCTAGAATGCGCTCCCGGTTTCTCACTGAAAATCGGGTGATGCCATGGATAAACTCGTTGAATTGATCTTGACCTCGACGACGGCCTTTAATGGCATCTTTGGCGCTCACAGTAAGAATGGTAGGATTAGAAATCCCTAGACGTTCTTCTATCTTGCCCCTGACGCTCTCGACTATCTCCTCAAGTTCTTCTTCATCTGAAGCTTTGTCCGATTTGGTGATTACAAAAGCAATGCCCCCTACTACGTTCATGAGATTTTCTTCCACAAATTCAAGATCCCTGAGAGTACCGGCTTGGTCTGAAGGACACAGAAACAGGCACGCATCGGCTTCATTGCGCACAATAGAGACTGTAGCCCTAGTATGCTCCGATTCAGCGGCTATGCCAGGCGTGTCAATTATGACAACCGATTCGTCCACTTTGACATCAGGATGTTCTATAGTTATATGCTCGACGACGCCGGAAAAATCTGCGTCTTCGCTACTACTTCCTGTAGCCGTCACTGCGCTCACAAAACTCGAAGCTCGCTCAATATCACCTTCATCAAACAAAAATTCTCTTAAAACCGGTTCCTCTGCTTGGGACCATTGGAAAACCCCGTTTTCCAGATCCAAACTGAACCGGACTTTTGTAAAGTCTCCTTTGGTGTTATCGATCTTTTGCGGAAACGTAGGCAAACACGGTTCTGGAAGTTCTGCAAAGCCAAACCCAGATATCTTACTGAAAAACATCTTGATCTTATCCAGCAAACCCTCGGGCTTTCTTTTTCGTATCACCGTAGGTCTCATTTGGGAAAACCAATCCCAGTCAAAGGCAAACTGGATATAGACTACTTCTTCAGGAAGGTTTGCCACAGAGGACCATTCATTTGAAAAATCGCAACACCTCAAGCTGACACTCCTGGTACCATCAGAATCCTTTATCCATACTTTGGGTGTCTTATCCTTAGGTATGTGAAAATACTGGCCAGAATAAGACGAACAGCCAGACAAAAGGTTGTAGTAAAACGGTGTGGGCCGAGAACAATCCAAAACGGGTACCCTCATAGTGCTTAGGACTTTGGTCCCATCCATCACCTTAACCTCATATATTCCTGGCTTTGTGAACTGTATAGACCCGGCAAAGGTGCAATCTCCCAAATCTTGCATGTTCACAGGGGACAGCCCTTTTGACTCGCAAGATAGACGCAATTCTCCAGGAAAGGGCGTTGAAAGATCCCTTTGTCCTGCCCAATTTCCTTTGACTATAAGGCGGGTTTTTTCTCCTCGCTTTATATATGTAGGACAGATGGTGGCAGGAGTCACTTTGGCTGCTAAAACTGGCGCGCCTATTAGAGCATTTATGAGAGTGGATTTCCCAGAAGAAAAGCCGCCTACAATAGCCAGCCGTATCTGGGATGACGAAATCTTCTCATTCACCTCAGAGACAACATGGCCGATTCTTTGATTCAACTCAGCATCCAGTTTCAAATAGTCATGTTCGGTAACGATGGAATCCAACAGCCTGCAGTTCTTATCCAGAATAAGGTGCACACTCTGATCCAACGCAATCGATTCCTCCCCAAAGCCCGTTACATTCTTACAACGCTTCGTCCAAGCTCATGATCCTGTTTTCTGCGTCCTCGTAAGCAGCGATTTTCTTTTGCTTGTCTGCGGTCGCGTCTTCCATTGCCTTTTCCAATTGAAACTCTAAGTCCCTAATCCTGTTGTCTATAGCTTGTTCCATAGCCCTGCCGCAAGCCTGCACTTCTTCAAAAACCTTCTCGCGAATATTTCGCCGCTCCTGTTTCTTGAGATTTCTCACACTGCCTTTAACCGCATCGGCTACCTGTCTACGCATCTCTTCATCCAATTGGCCGCTACGTACGTTAAGAATGACGCCCGTTGTAACGAGAGATGTAACAATAGCCGTCAAAGGGTTTAACAGACCTACGAAATAAAGGCCCGCATTGGCAGCAACTACAGCGCCGAAATTAATGGCAGCATCCTTGGGTCCTAACAGGCCTCCTGAAACGGCTACGCCTAAATCGCCAATCAACAAACCTCCAATTGCAGCCAAAAGTCTTTCCATACTTGTGTTTTTGTGTTCCAAGGAAACTTCAAACTCAGGGTTCAAAAGGTTAATCAACACATCTATTTCTTTGGAAATCTCCCGCACTTCTTCGCTGGCAAAGTTAGATAAATCTTCCATACCTGCACGTACAATGTCACTGGCTTCTGTGTCAGCCCAGTCCCTTATTTCTGACGATACGTAGGCATGATACTGGGTCAAAATATTATTCTTGTATTCGTCGCGTTTGAACATTTTGCCAATTGTAGACATTTTGGTTGTTTCTCCCAAACTAAGAGCATCGATACTTTCTTCTATCTGGTCGCATCGGCGGATGAAACTCAACTCTACCTTGTCGGCAAGTTGCGCAGTTCGCTTTCCTATCTCTTCAATCGAATCATCTTTTCGAGCCAAAAGCAGCCGCTTGCGATTTTTGAACTCTTGTTCAATTTGGGCTAGATCGTCCAAAGACCTTTCTTCCACCAAATGCCTTGCAGTAGATATGAGTATTTTGTAGTCGTCTATTAGACTTTTCACCAGCAACGTGGCCGTCTTGATTTTGTAAGGTCCGCGTTGGGTAACCACAAAATTCTCCAGCTGTTTTTCAAACTCTGAAAAGGGCTTAAGATATGGATCGTCTACATCGCCGTAAATCTTGGCATCGAGGCTTTCCCTTCCAGATATCAAGAACACCTTTTCTTCTGAACCTATAATCTTTGTAAATCTAGAGATGACTTCTTTCTCTTCCTTAGGCGAGTCTAGTTCATCGGCGAAATTTATGAGGTAAAATATGTGATTGAAGCCCCGGGGGATTAGTTCTTCTTTTATCAATCGCGTCTCGTCTTGAGTCAGAAGCTGCTGGCTGGATAAAACAACTATCGCCGCATCTGATTTAGGAAGATAATCCATGGTGATTTTGTTCCGGCTATAGTCGTCTTCCAAACCTGGCGTATCTATGATCTCTACCCCGTTTTTTAGCAGTTCGAAGGGATAGGTTATCTCTATTTTCTCAATTGGAGTATCAATTCGCGAACCTATCTCGTCTTCAATATGGGAACCTTCAGGTATAATTACGTAATCTCGCAGCTTTTCAATGGAAACGGTTTCTGACCCTCTGTTTTTATCCTTGTAAACGATGGTAGCCTGCTTATCTTCTCCATATTTTAGGATTGTTATGACTGCCGTCGCCGGGCTGAGCTTAGACGGTAATATCTTTTCCCCAAGCAGGGCATTCACAACCGTAGATTTACCCCGGGAGAATCCTCCGATGAACAATATGCGAAAAACATCCTTGGTTATGAGATGTCTGGCCCTTTCAGAATTTTCGGCGCCCGCCTCTTCCAAACCAAGTCCTGATACGATATGGTCTATTTCATCCAATATGTATAATAGAAACCGTTTTGCCTCATTGAAGCTCTCATATGTATCATATGTATCAAATGGAGATTCTTGGTATCCACATTCCGAAGTCAATGTATGGTCCTCCTCTGCTCATCTTAGACAAATGCCCTCAGGCCCTTTGCCCGTCCCATTTTTTACTCATCCTCAATTCGATGCCCACAGTATACGCAAAAGAAATTGCCGGCTTTGTTAAGACTTCCGCACTGGCTGCACTGTTTATAAGCCTCTTTTTCTACCTGTGGGTCTTGGGAATCTCGAGTTGGGTAAAACACATTGTCAGATTTCTCAGGGTTTGCAGCAGAGCCCTCCTTAAACAAGTAGTCTGCAACTACGGCAGCTAAAAGAGCCCCCGCGGCGGCTCCAATCCTGCCCTTTCCAGCACCTATTGCGGCTCCTACCACTGCCGCTATAGTCTTTACGTTAAAAAGTGATTCCTTTTCGCTCACATCTAACACCGACTTTCCTAGTTTCTGTGTACATGCACCGGCACAAAAATGGTCCCGGGATGGTGATGAAACCATAACTTACCAAGGGTTTAGTATTGAGAAGTCACAATCTGAGGACAATAGTCGCAACAGGTAACCGCGGAAAAGCGCAAACTGAGAGGGATCGTACTCTCCCACCTATCAGCTGGGACAATTAGTCCACTCCCTTTGGATCTGAAATAATGCTTGTGTGGCACTGGACTACCATCTGATGATCCCCAAACGCCACATTAGATATCCGATTCGCCCCTTGAGTCTCTAAATCCTCCCAGCAAATTCCCAATCGTCAGAGTAAAGCAGGGGGGACGGCACTTTTTGCTTTACATTGCAGTTTTCTTTGAACATACGAAGCAAAAAGTGCCGTCCCCCTTGCTTCTGCCAGTTTGAAAAAAGAGCAGATGTACCTTAGAATGGTTATTGACGGCTTGAGCTTAGGATGCTCGATGCATGCATAGGCTAAGCAGTCCGGATCAAGATATGTTCTTCGCATCATTAGTCTTAGTGATTAGCATCATATTTACTCAGTAACTTCTAGTTTTCAATTCTGGTTAAGGAGGG
>Ga0255347_1002589_pt1 | contig 25315 bp, 19 predicted proteins | sample wastewater_treat_2_FD_192479 | JGI IMG/M metagenome (GOLD analysis project Ga0255347, IMG submission 192479) | Wastewater microbial communities from Lulu Island WWTP, Vancouver, Canada - plant24 | ecosystem: Engineered > WWTP > Wastewater > Unclassified | place: Canada: Vancouver, British...
AAAATTTAGGACCAGAAATAAATACTGCATATGATGAAGAAGGTGTATTCATGCACCCCGACGGAAAAACGCTTTATTTCTCTTCTAAAGGACATAATACTATTGGTGGCTATGATGTGTTTGTTTCTGTTCTGAAAAATGGAATTTGGTCAACACCTATCAATCTAGGAATGCCGCTGAATACACCCGGCGATGATGTCTTCTTTCAGGTTTCTGCCGACGGAAAAACAGGGTATTTTAGCTCGTATCGTAAAGAAGGATTGGGCGATAAGGATGTTTATAAAGTTTCATTCCTGAATTCTGATTCTGTTATTACAAATCTTGTTTTGTTAAAAGGAATTATCACTGATGCTGCTTCTGGTTCGCCTATTTCTGCACAAATTGAAGTGATCGATCTCGATACTAATCTAATTGTTGGAAAGTATAAAAATGATGCGAAAACAGGGGAGTACCTGATTTCTTTGCCAGCAGGAAAAAATTACGGAACTGTTATTACTGCCGACGGATATTTGTTTGAATCGCAAAATTATGATCTGAACGATTCTGCTGCATATAAAGAGGTGAAACGTGATGTTAAACTTCAATCGGTGAAGAAGGGAAGTGAAATTGTATTGAATAACTTATTCTTTGATACCGGTTCTACTTCGCTGAAAGAAACATCGGTAAATGAATTAAATCGCTTGTTGCGATTAATGCAAACTTATCCTAATCTGAAAGTGGAAATTGCAGGACATTGCGATAATGTTGGAGGAGCTGCATTTAATCAGGAACTCTCTGAAAAACGCGCTAAATCTGTGAAGGACTTTCTGGTAAAACATGCTGTTCAGGGTGATCGACTACAAGCTAACGGTTACGGCTATATGAAACCTATTGCTAGTAATGATACTGAAGAGGGGAGAGCAAAAAATCGACGAATAGAGTTGATCATTATTGCCGAGTAAAAATAAAAAGGGCGCCGTTAAAGAATTTAACGGCGCCCTAGATTTAGAGTAATGTTGTTGCTAAAGCAAGGTTGTTGTTAATATAATGTTGGCCTTGAATAATTTTGAAACCGGACAATTTGCTTTAGCATCTGCCGCCAGTTCTTCAAATTTTTCTTTTGTTAAACCTTCTGCTTTTACACGTGTTGATAGTTGCACTTCCGTAATGCTTCCTTCTTCGAGAATTACAATAGCTTCCGTATCGATACTGTCAGCTGTGAAACCTGCAGCATTTAAATTAAATGCTAACTTCATTGAATAACATCCCGCATGCGCTGCCCCAATCAATTCTTCGGGGTTGGTGCCAATGCCATCCGCAAAGCGTGAATTGAACCCGTATTGCGTGTTGTCTAATACGCCACTCTGTGAAGTGAGTGTCCCTTTTCCTTCTTTCCCGGTACCTTGCCAGTGAGCAGAAGATTTTCTTTTGATTTGCATGAAAATAGATTTGGTATCCTAAAAATACACAAACTATTTTATTAAGTGATGTTGATCTGCATTTATAAGTACGAATTTTAAACTTGCTGCAACGCTTGCTCCAAATCCCAAATAATATCATTGTAGTTTTCTACTCCAATTGACAATCGTATTAGCTTTTCAGTAATATGCATTTCTTCTCGATGATGTGGATCTACTCCTGCATGTGTCATTGTCGCTGGATGTTCTGCTAACGATTCTGTTCCTCCTAAGCTTACTGCGAGTTTAATTAATTTTAATGAGTTTAATAATCGAAAGGCTTGTTCTTCGCCTCCTTTTACATCAAACGATACCATTGCTCCAGGCGATGTGTATTGCTTCTTGTAAATCGAATATTCTTCGGTTCCTTCGGGGATTAATCCGAGGTAATATACTTTTTCAACTTTCGGATGTGTATTCAAAAATGCAGCTACCTTTTCTCCATTTAAGGCTTGCTGTTCCATGCGCACTTTTAACGTTTCTAAACTTCGCATGAGTAACCATCCCGTATGTGGTGCAGCCATGTTTCCTAAGAATGTACGCAGCGTTTTTACTCTTGTAATTACTTCTTTGCTTCCGCAACATGCTCCTGCAATTACATCACTATGCCCTCCAATATATTTCGTTGCCGAATACAGTGAGAAATCTGCTCCGTGTTTCAATGGATGCTGCCATAATGGTCCCATATAGGTATTGTCAACAGCTACCATCACTTTGTTTTCTTTGCTGTAGTCGTCGGCAATTTTTTTGCAAAGAGAAATATCTATTAATGCACTTGTGGGATTCGCTGGCGTTTCAATATAGATCATCGCTAGTTTGTCGCCTTTCCCTGTGTCTTCAATAATCTTTCTGATTGTAGCTTCGTTTTGTCCTGGCTTGAACGCTACTGTATGCACCCCAATCTTATGTAAGAAGTCATGTATGAAATGATCGGTGCCGCCATACAGTGGAGTGCTGAATAATAGTAAATCGCCAGGCTTTAGAAATTCTAAAAATACTGTTGAGATAGCTGCCATTCCACTCTCAAAAACTGCTGCATCTTCAGCTTCATCCCAAAGTGTTAACCTGTTTTCTAAGATTTCTAAATCGGGATTGTTAATCCTGCTATAAATTAATCCTAGCTTTTCTCCTTTTCTTTTTTCTCGCAATCCATAAGCAACTTCAAAAAAAGCTTTACCATCTTCTGCACTTTTGAAAACGAAAGTGGAGGTTTGAAATATTGGCGACTTAATCGCTCCTTCTGATAATGATGGCTTAAAGCCATACGACATCATCAGACTTTCCGGTTTGAATTTGTGTGTTGACATACTACAAATTTACTGTTTGTTTTCGCATTTATTTTGTTTGATGAGAAGTGTCAGTAGTACTTTCGCTTTCTATGATTTAAAACAGATTTTTTAGTGTCCTCGGCTCAAATGATATGAGGTTTGATAAATTATCCCTCTATGGAGACTGTTGAATTAATGACTACTTTTGTAGAATGTCAAATCAACTCAAAACACTTATTGCTGATGTACTCGAAAAACTTGCATTCGAGAAGCTAAATCCAATGCAAGATGCGGTTATTCATGAGGGTGTGAAGGGAAATGACTTAATGTTATTGTCGCCAACAGGCTCGGGGAAAACTTTAGCGTTTTTAACTGTTTTGCTTCATCAACTTAATTCTAAGAAATCTGGTGTGCAAGCAATGGTTGTTGTTCCTTCCCGTGAATTAGCGCTTCAAATTGAAACTGTTTTTCGTGCTTTGAAGAGTAATTGGAAGGTTACGTGCTGTTATGGCGGACATAGTGTAAAGAGTGAACAAAATAGCCTCGCTGAAGCACCTGCTGTTATCATTGGTACTCCCGGCCGTATTGTTGATCATATTACTAGAAATTCAGTCGATATTTCTTATGTGAGTTTAGTTGTACTTGATGAGTTTGATAAATCACTTCAACTCGGATTTCAAAGTCAGATGGAGTATATCTTCGATACTTTTAAATCGAAACCTCAACGTATTCTTACTTCTGCAACGGGAATTGATGCTATTCCGGATTTTGTGAAAGGCGACTATTCTAAACTTGATTTCCGTACGCATCAAGAGGTGAATTTGTCGCTGTCGTTGGTTCGCACACCTTCTGATGAGAAGGTTGAAACGTTGATGCACTTGGTGAAGAGTTTTAACCAAGAGCCAACTTTGGTTTTTTGTAATCATCGTGATGCTGTTGAGCGTATCAGCGCTTTGTTATCTCGACATCATTTCGATCATGGTATTTTTCATGGCGCACTCGAACAAATTGATCGCGAAAAAAGTTTGATTAAGTTTAGAGGTGGAGCGCATAATGTTTTAATTGCAACTGATTTGGCTTCCCGCGGACTAGATATTCCCGAAATTCGTCACGTAGTGCATTATCAATGTCCTATTCATCATAGCGAGTTTTTACATCGTAACGGAAGAACTGCTCGTATGCATGCCGACGGATCTGCCTATTTGATTTTGGCGGATGATGAATCTTTGCCGGAATATCTTGACAAAAAATTGCCTGTGCTTAAAGTGAATCCTTTTACAGGTGTTGTTGCTGAGCCGGATTACGTTTGTGTTTATATCAGCGCAGGTAAGAAAGATAAAATTAGTAAAGGTGATGTTGTGGGATTTTTAACGAAGATAGGAGGGCTAACTGGTGCTGATATCGGACTTATTGCCATCATCGATAACGCTACTTATGTTGCAGTAAAGCGTAATAAAACAAATGCTGTTTTGCGAAAATTAAAAGACCAAAAGATTAAAAAGATAAGGGTGAAAGTAGAAGAGGCATTTTAATGTTTTTTCAAAGTATATCTTCAATTTCGTCTTAGCTTAATACAACCGTTTGTTCTAGTACTAAAAATGCAGAAGGCTCCACAGTTTCCCGCGAAGCCTTTCTGCCACCTAACACAACCTACTTGTATTATATCATTTGCGCATATTTTTATTTATGCAGCAATCTTATTCTTTAAACGATTAAATCGAACTTTTATTTTCTCTACCGATAAATACATCACCGGTACTAAGATCAATGTTAAGAAGGTAGCGAAGCTTAATCCGAATATCATTGTCCATGACAATGGTCCCCAGAAGGCTACACTGTCTCCTCCGAAGAAGATATGAGGATTTCCTGTAGATAAAAGTTCGTTGAAGTCAATATTCAAACCTACCGCTAGTGGAATCAGTCCTGAGATGGTAGCACAAGCAGTTAATAGTACTGGCGTCATCCTAGTTCTTCCAGCTTCTAATATCGCTTCGTATGTTTCTACTCCTTGTTCGCGTAATAAATCAGTGAACTCAACTAGTAATATTCCGTTACGTACTACAATCCCCGCTAGGGCAACAATACCAATTCCCATCATAATTGTACTAATAGTCATTCCAGTAATTGCATATCCTAAGAAAACTCCAATTAAGCTGAAGAAAATTTCTACGAGAATGATTAACGATTTGCTAAGTGAGTTGAATTGCGTTACAAGAATTAAGAAGATCAAACCGAATGATACCATCAAGGCTGTCATAAGGAAGATTCCTGTTTCCATTTGCTCTTCTTGTTGTCCTGTAAGTACTACTTCTACACCATCGGGGCTCTGGAAATTTCTAATTTCATTTTGGACATTCGTAACAACACCTTGCATGTCGTAATCGCGAAGTACGTTTGAACTTAATGTAATTACACGTTTTTGATTGATACGTTTAATTCCACCGTATGTAGTCGAGTAGGAGATATCGCAGAATGATGATAAAGGAACTTGACGAATAAGCCCGCCTTTATTCATATCACGATATGTGATTTTTAAGTTGTTTAATGCATCTACATCAATTCGTTGGTTGTATGCGTAGCGCAATTGAATAGGATATTCATCATTGTCATCTCTGAATTTTGAAACTTCATTACCGAATACGGCATTACGAATTTCCATTCCGATTTGTCCTGTACTGATACCTTCACGATTTGCTCGCTCGCGATTTATGTTGAATACAATCTCAGGCTTGCTTGATTCGAAGTCGCTTTTTAACTGCTCTACACCAGCTATATTTAAAGAATCAAGATAGTGTTGTAGACGAGCAGTGGTAGCAACTAAATCTTCGAATTTATCACCGCGAATTTCAATGTTGATAGGCTTTCCAACCGGAGGTCCACCTTTCTCTTGATCCACTGTTATTTCAGCTCCTGGAATTCCTTTTACTGCATTACGAATTTTATCGAGGTATTTAGCCGATGATTCTCCATTACGCTCAGAGAATTTCTTAAATGCAATGGTGATTTTTCCTTTGTTCGATTGTACTGAAGGATCAAATTCATTTGCATCATTTGTCCCAACTGCTACATTCGAAATTACGGAAGTCACTATTTTATTGTCTTTACCTAATGCTTGCATTACTCGACCTTCTACAATTCTTGTTACTGAATCTGTATAAAGCTGATCTGTTCCAACAGGAAGTTTAATATAAGCATAGATGAAATTTGGATCGGCACTTGGGAAGAATTCCATTTTCGGAGCTCTTGCCTGGAATGCCATAAATGATCCAATGAAAACAACAATTGTAGCAACTAACATTGTTCTTGTATGTTGTAAACACCAGTCAAGTTTATTGCCATACCACGTTTTAAATTTCGGCCATGAATGATTCTGGAAATTCCAAATCGCTTTTTGTAAATAGAAATGGTTTAGATAACTAAAACCAATAATTAAATAGGATAGGTTTCCGATGGCATGCGCACCTGCTAAGTGGAAGATCGTACCTGCAACAGCAAAAATTACTGTCGACATTTTTAATCCTTTTGTCATTGTAGGTTTTGAATGCTCTTCATCATGATGTGGCTTCATGAATCCTACTGCAAACACTGGATTAATAATATACGCTACTAATAATGATGCTGTCAATGTTACAATTAACGTGATCGGTAAGTAGAACATAAATTCTCCAATTACACCTTTCCAGAATGCTAGAGGAACGAATGGAGCTAGTGTGGTCAATGTACCGCTCAATACCGGCAAGAATACTTCTCCTGCCGCCATTTTAGCTGCTTCTTTAATCGGACGTTTACCGTTTTCGAAAATACGATGGGTGTTTTCAATAACTACAATCGCATCGTCTACTACAATCCCTAACGCTAGGAGGAACGAGAACAATACAATCATGTTCATTGTAAATCCTAATACCGGCATGAACAGGAAGGCTACAAACATCGACAACGGAACACTCATCGCTACGAAGAACGCATTCGTGGTTCCCATGAAGAACATCAAGATGATTAATACCAAGATGAATCCGATAATAATCGTATTTATCAAATCATGTAACGTCGTTCTTGTTGAATCACTTTGATCTCCTGTTAACGTGATTTTTAAATTTGCAGGCAATTGCGTTTCCTGCATTTCTTCTACTGTTTTTTTGATATTGTCAGTAGCATCGATGAGGTTGTATCCTGATCGTTTTACAATGTTTAATGTAATTACATTTTTTCCATCGAGACGAGCAAAACTCTCTTGTTCTTTAAAGGAGTCTTTTACGTCAGCAATGTCTTTTAAGTAAACATGTGCACCACCGGTAGCTCCGATAATAATGTTTTTTACTTGTTCTACATCTTTGAATTCTCCTTTAACTGACAGAACACGCTTGATCCCATCTTCAGAAACTGTTCCTCCTGAAATGGTCATGTTTTCAAACTTAACTGCATTCGCGATATCATTCATCGTGATCTTCGCAGCTTGCATTTTGTACATGTCAACGTTAATCTGAATTTCGCGGTCGAGAGCTCCCACCATGTCAACACGGGTGATCTCTTTCATGCCTTCGATTTTATCTTTTATATCGTCGGCGTATTTTTTGAGTTTATTCAACTCTATATCACCTGATATATTGACGAATAGGATAGGGATCTCGCTGAAGTTGATGTCCGTTACCGCAGGATCTTGATCTAAATCGTTTGGTAAGTCAGTTCGAGCCTTGTCAACAGCATCTTTTACTTTCTGTTTAGCCGTGGCTACTTCTACGTCGGTGTTGAATTCAATAATTATACTTGTGAAATCTTGAACCGAATTACTAGTTACTTTCTTTACACCCGATATACCTTTTATTTGTTTTTCAATTGGCTTCGTAATCAGGTTTTCCATGTCTGCAGGAGATGTTCCTGGATAAACTACACTCACAAAAATTTGTGGTAATGTAATGTCAGGGAAATTCTCTTTCGGGAGACTATTATATGTCGCTATACCGGCCAACGTAATAATCACCGTTAAAATATAAATGGTGGTTTTATTGTTGATGGCCCAGCTGCTGGGTTTAAATTCTTTGAAGACGTCTTTCATTGACGTTAGCGTTTAATAAGTGAAAAAAATTACGAATTATAATTTGATAGGTTGTCCGTCAACTAAGTCTTGATAACCAGTTGTGATCACAGGATCTCCTGCCGAAATTCCTCCGGTTACTTCTACTTGACCTTTGTAGTTTTTGCCAATTGTTACTGATTTTTTCTTTGCAACATTTCCATCAGCAATATATACATAACTTCCTTCTGGAGTAGTTTGAACTACGCTGGCAGGTAAAACGAATGTTTCTTTCGCAGCGTAATCAGCAATTTTTATAATCGCTACCATGTTCGGATGTAATTCAACAGCTTTTTGGTTGATTGAAATTTCAACACCAAATGTTCTATTCAACGGATCAATAACTTTTCCTGAATAAGTAATTTTAGCTTTAATGCTTTGCGCTATATCAGGGAAGGTAATTTCTACATCATCTCCTTTCTTAACTTTTGATATGTATGCTTCTGCAACTTCAGCTTTAATTTTTAATTCATCAAGATTTACAACTCTTACTCCTGGCATTCCTGGAGAAAACATTTGGCCCACTTTTAAATCCATCGCATCTACCGTTCCTGATATCGGTGCTTTGATTTTTGTCATCGCTAATTGCTCACGTACAGTAGCTATTTTGCGGTCAAGTGATTCAAGTGAATTTTTAGCTTGTAAATATTGAACTTCAGTGCCGATTTTTTGATCCCAAAGTGCTTTTTGTTTTAGATATAAGGTGTTTGCAAAATCACGAGCATTTTGTAATTCGTCTAGCGACTTTACATAAGTTTGATTGTCGAGTTCTGCAAGTACACTTCCTTTGGTTACTCGATCACCAACTTTAACATTGATTTTGCTAACTGTTCCCGGTACTTCTGCACTAACCGCGATATTTTCATCGCCATCAACATGCGCTTGTACTTCAATATAATGATTGAAGGAAGTAGTAGCCATTTTTGTGACTGACACTTCATGAGGTGCCGTCGTTTTTGTGCCGCTTAATTTTGCAACTTCTTTTTCAAGAGTGGAAATTTGAGATTTGATTTCTGTTTCTTGTTTTTTTAATTCGTCGAGTTTTGCTTTTTTCTTTGCGAGCTCGTCCGATGAACAAGAAGATATTAACACTGCAGAAAGCAGAATATAAACAAAGTTCTTCATATAATAGGTTTTACAGATTGGGTAGTTTAATGTGATTAGTAGCCTGTTGTGCCTAATGTTTTTTCTAAATCAATTTTAGAAATAATGGCATCGTAAAGTGTGTTAAAATAATTTGCGTCTGCTTCTTTTACTGAACTTTCAGCATCCACTAATTCGAGTGATGATCCAACTCCGTTATCGTATTTTATTTTCGATACGCGTGAGATTTCAGTAGCAAGCTCTTGGTTTTTCTTTACTGTTTTTAACGACGATAAGTTGTTTTCATAATTGCTTCTCACCGATTCGTATTCTAAAGCGAAGCTGTTCTTTAACATCGAAATGGAATTGTCAACTTTTTCGAGCGATAATCGTGCTTGCGAAATCTTAGCTTGCTTTTGTAGACCATCCCAAATAGGAATAGATAGTTTTAAGCCCGCAACAACAGTAGGATACCATTTGTATTGTGTATCGAAGATGTTGAATTCATTACGTGATGCATTGTAACTTGCCGATCCAAATGCAACTAGGCTAGGGTAGTAAGTCGATTTGTATCTTTTTAGATCTAATTCTTGAAGTTTACGTTGCACTGTTGCTAATGCAAACTCCGGACGTTTAGCTGCATCAACTGAATCGGCAATTACTACGTTTTGTAATACTGATTCATCTAGCTTATCACTTAATGTTATAGTTTGATGCGGATCAAATCCCATTTGGAATTTTAGCAACGCATAACTTAAGTCTTTGAAGCGATTGATTTTTTCTTTCTCAACTTTTAGGTTGTTTAGTGAAAGTTCAATACGATCGACATCAATTTTTTCAACTAAACCGTTTTGATTGAGTGCTTTTGTGTCGCTGTATAATTTTGTGACACGATCAATATTAGCTTCAATGATTTCTAATCGAGCGTCAGATACTAAGGCACCATAGTAAGCTTTACTTACGTTGACAGCTGTCTCCGTTTTTGTTTGAGCTGTTGCTTTTTTGCTCAATTCACGGTAGGTACGTGAAGCTTGCAATCCTACTAAGTAGGAACCGTCAAACAACAACTGACTAGCTGAAATTCCTGCCGATGCAGTATAGGGTTGTCCGAATTTTACTCCGTAAAAATCACCCGCTTTTCCTCCGAAGAATTCTGCAGGGACGAATTGGGTAGGAAGTTCAATAAATTTGTTGAAGTCGGCATCTCCGGTAATTTGTGGAGTACCAACACCCACCAATTCATCTACTTTACGCTGAGCAATTTTTTCGTCAAGCAATGCGTTTTTTACGTTCTGTTGATTCGTCAAAGCGTAGTCAACTGCTTGCTTTAAGGTAAATGAGTTTTTTGAATCCTGGGCCTGCAAAATCATCACCGATTGCAGGAAGATACAAAGTGTCAGGATTTTTTTCATAGTTGCTTTAATGCTGTTAGGGTTGCAAATTTCTATTGACTTTTTGATATTTATATTGCAGGAAATTTGAAACTGCAATAATGATGGTTGAATCGTAATAATTTTATGATAGACGGTTATGGAGAATCTTCATTTTAAAGAATTGAAAATTATTCGTCGTCTATTTCTTTGTACTTGTTAATGAGCTTATGTCCTTTAATAGTGCAGATGCCGTGCATGAAATGATCCAATAGCTGCATTTGTACTTCTGTGTGGTTGTATTTGTCGGCAGGAAATATGGAAGGATTCATTGCCATTTCTACTTGCTCTAGTCGGAAACGAGCCATAATCTTGGTGTTTATATCTGAACGATAAAGCCCTTCCGCTTTTCCTTTTTCAATATTTTGGATCACCAACTGAGTCATGAATTTTTCTTTGAATTCACGAAAAATTACCCATGATTCGGGGTGATACTTTTGCATGTCATAGAATAAATTCGGATTGATCCTATTGAAGGTCTTACTCATGAATTGCATGGTTAAGATGATTTCTTCAATTGCATTTTTGGAGGCCTTTCCAATTTCTTCTATAGTCTTTGTATGCTCTTCGCGCTCTCTTTCCATGTAAGCGCAAACTAATTTGTTTTTGTCGGCGTAAAGCTGGTAGATGGTTTTCTTTGAAACCCCTAGATCCCTAGCTATATCGTCCATGGTCACACTTTTCAGTCCAAAACGACTGAAGAGCTTATGGGCGCCTTCTAATATGCGACAATTTGGGTTAAATGGGATATTCATGATTTCGGGTGCAAAACTATGGAAACTTTGTGCACAAAAATAGTTTCCATGCGTATATTTTGGATGAAATTATGCAATCTATTGAAAAACAATTAAATAAAATTGCAGTTATTGTACTTTAGCAATAAAAAACCCCGAGGATTAGTCGGGGCTATTAATGATAGGAATTGTATTATTTTAAGATTCGCTAGTAGTTTTGCTTACTGGCGCTTCTTCTGTTTTTACTTCTGTTGCCACATTTTCTACTTCCGCTTTAGCTTCAATTTCAGGTGCGGCTGCCGACTTTGGCTGTGACATCGGATGGCTTTCAATTACCGGCATTGCTGGAATTTCTTTAGCTACATCGTCTTTAATTTTGTTGACTTCACTCTCAACATTATTCATTCCAGCCTTAATTTCATTCTGAACACCGTTCATCGCATCTTTGAATTCGCGCATTCCTTTACCTAAACCCTTGGCAAGTTCAGGAATTTTAGCTGAGCCGAAAAACATTAATACAAAGAGCATAATAACCATCAGCTCTCCGCCACCTAAGCTTTCCAGAAATAAGAGGGTAAGTAAATTCATGGGTGCAAAGATAGTACTTGTTTGGAGTATATTTTATGAAGATAAGATGCAGAAATGGTCCCTTTTTACTATTTCACTATTTCATTTATCACCCTTCCGGTACATCCATTAGGTATCCCAATGTTGAGTAAAAATGATAATGTTGGTGCAATGTCTGTGATGTTAATCGCCTTTGCTGTTGCGCCCGCTGGTATTCCCCAACCATACCAAAGTAAAGGTACATGTGTATCATAAGGATAAGGAGATCCATGCGTCGTTCCTTGTTTCCCGTTTCCAAATAGTTTGTCGGTCCAACCAGGAGAAAATAAAAGTATTACATCTCCCGATCGTTTGGGCTGCATTCCTTTTTGAATTTTATTTCTAAATGGCTCGTTGTATTCAGTCGCTGCAATATTGCATGTTGTGAGTACGTCTTGCAGTCCGTCGATTTTATATCTAATGAAATCGGCAATGCCCTGTTGTATTTCGCATATATCAAGCTTTGCTGAGTCTACTTTCATTCTGTTTAAATAAAACTGATCGTTTAAATAACTTTGCATGTATTCACTGCTTCCATATTTGCTTTGCAAAAAGTATTTTACAGTATCAGCAATTACTTTTGGATCACTGAATCCTGCTTCTAGTTTTTTGTCGATTAACGACTGTGGATTTACTACAGCTCCATGATCTGCAGTAAGGAAGATTAAATAGTTCCCTTTGCCAATGCGTGAATCTAGATATTGTAATAAGTCGGCAATGTCTCTGTCAAGTCGGATGTAAGTGTCTTCTAGTTCTATCGCATCTGTGCCAAATTGATGTCCTACATAATCAGTTGCAGAAAAACTCACACATAAAAAATCGGTTATGCTGTCTGCTCCTAATTCTTCTCCCGATATCGCAGCTAAAGCAAGATCTTTGGTCATTGTATTTCCGAATGGCGTACGACGAACTAAATCGAAACTGGTTCCTCGAAGTGCAGGTAAATCGTGTGGAAATACCGGTTTGGCTTCTCCATTATAAGGCAACTCATACGGACTATCATCCGGATCACTTTCTGTGTAATAGCTAATCGGCAATGTGGTATTCCATGGCTTCGATAAATAATGATCGGGCCATTTTCTTTCGTTAAAGTCTTTTACCCACTTCGGTAAATCATTCATGTACCATGTACTGCTTATCCAATTTCCTGTGGCTCCATCATACCAATAAGCTGCATCTCCCGATCGTCCCGCAGGTAATATTGCTCCTCGGTCTTTTAATGATATTCCTATGACTTTCGATTTACCTCTATTTGTAAGTTGTAGTTCGTCGGTGATGGTGGTGCTTAATAATCGCTTAGGCGACATCTTGCCTGCATAGTTGTCAGATCCTACTCCTTTTACCGATTTATCTTCTGCACAGTAAACGGTATCATTTTCTGTTCTGTCGAACCAGTCGTTGGCTACAATACCATGTACTGCAGGAGTGGTGCCAGTGTAAATACTTGCATGCCCCGGACCGGTGTAAGTAGGTACATAATTATAATGCGTATTCCTGCATTGATATCCTTGCATAGCAAGTTTTTTAAATCCTCCGCTGCCTAATTTATTGCGATATTTACTAATGTAATCAGCACGCATTTGATCTACAACAATGCCGACTACTAATTTCGGTTTCGATGCAGGAAGTGATTTGTTTTGAGCTTGAGATGCAGATGCGATAATCAAGCAGATGAAAAAGGTTATTTTGCGTAACATAGTAATAGGAGGTTTACTAACGGTTATGAATAGGAGAAAATTAATTTTTATTTATTTAGTTTCAACAGGTGAGATTTTCTTTCTTAGTAATGTTGCTGTAATCCATCCGAAGAATGCTCCGAATATCCATCCGCTAATTACATCTCCGGGATAATGAGCGCCAAGGTAAACGCGACTATATCCAATTAAGAAAACAAATGCTATCAGTTGATAACGTATTGCTGTGTTGGTTTTGGGTAACATCATAGCTACAAATACTGCCAGCGACATTGAATTGGAGGCGTGTGAACTGAAAAAACCGAATTGTCCGCCGCAATAGTCATTCACTAAATGAACTATATTTTGAATAGCTGGTTCATGGCATGGCCTTAATCTCGCAACGTTATTTTTAATGTGCACCGAAAATTGATCACTCACCGCAACCATGGCCGCTATTGCGGGAATAATCCACAGTGTTTCTTTTAAATAATTACGATAAAGTGAATAGAGTAACCAGCAGTAAAATGGTATCCATATTAATCGATCACTAATCCAATAAAGTAAAAAGTCGAGAGTAGGGGAGTGCGCGCCATTAATAGCGAGAAGAAGTTTCGTGTCGATTCCCCTCAATATCTCAAGCATTTCGGTAAGGCGTTAACGTGATAAAAATGATTGTTCGTTCATCATCGACCACAGCACATCTTTTAACTCTACGATTCCTTTTCCTGTTGCAGAAGAAATAAATAAAACCGGGACTTTCATATTGTCCTGCATTTTATCTTCCGGAATTTCTTTCATTAAAGCTGTCTGTAATTCATCGTCAATCATATCACATTTCGTGATAGCAATTACACGACGTTTATCGATTAGTTCAGGGTTATGCTGACTTAATTCGTTTAATAAAATTCCGTATTCTTCTTTGATATCTTTTGTATCAACTGGTATCATAAAAAGCAACACAGAGTTTCGTTCAATATGTCGTAAGAATCGTGTTCCTAATCCTCTTCCTTCAGATGCTCCTTCAATAATTCCGGGAATGTCGGCCATTACGAACGATTGATTTTCGCGGTAGCGTACCATCCCTAAATTCGGAACGATGGTGGTAAATGGATAATCAGCAATTTCAGGTTTCGCTGCCGATACTACTGAAAGCAAAGTTGATTTCCCTGCATTCGGGAATCCTACTAAACCTACATCGGCTAATAATTTTAACTCAAGAATTTTCCAAAGTTCTTGTCCCGGCTCACCCGGCTGCGAAAAGCGTGGAGTTTGAAGAGTAGATGATTTAAAGTGATTGTTGCCTTTTCCTCCTCTACCACCGGCTACTAATATTTCTTCTTGTCCGTCTTCAGATATTTCAAAATCTATTTCACCCGTTTCTTCATCGCGAGCAATTGTTCCAATAGGTACTTCTAAAATTAAGTCAGTGCCATCAGCTCCGGTTTTTAGTCCGCTGCTTCCGCAACCGCCATCTTCTCCTAAAACATGTTTACGATATTTTAAGTGAAGTAATGTCCATAGTTGAGCATTGCCTCGCACGATGATATGTCCCCCGCGACCACCATCACCGCCATCGGGACCACCTTTAGCTGTGAGTTTATCGCGATGGAAATGCGTAGAACCTTGCCCTCCTTTACCCGAGCGGCAACAGATTTTTACATAATCAACGAAATTAGAACCGGACATAATGAATTAAGAAAGTATTAATAGAAATATAAAATGAAATTGTAATTACAATTACAATGTGTCAATTGCATTGCATAAACGGTCAAAAATTTCATCGATAGTTCCGATTCCATTAATGCCGGTGTATTTGTTTTGTGCCATGTAGTAATCGCGAACAGGTTCAGTCTCGTTGCGATATACATCAATACGTTTTTGGATTACAGCAGGGTCCTGATCGTCAACACGGCCCGAATCTTTTCCTCTAATCAATAAACGTTTTCTTAATTCTTCTTCTTCAACTTCAAGTGCCAGCATGCCTGTGATTCCTGTTTCTTTCGAAGCAAGAAAAGCATCCAGTGCTTTCGCTTGTGCCGGAGTACGAGGAAAACCGTCGAAAATATAACCTTTCGCTTCAGGATATTTATTGGCTTCCGATTCAAGCATTCCAATAGTTACTTCATCAGGAACCAACTGTCCTTGATCCATATATTGCTTTGCACGAGTTCCTAATTCCGTTCCGCCTTTAATGTTAGCACGGAAGATGTCGCCCGTAGATAAATGCACGAGTTGATATTTTTCGATGAGCTTAGCCGATTGTGTTCCTTTGCCAGCCCCCGGAGGTCCGAAGAGTACTAAATTTAACATGACTGATTATTAACTTTTAAGTTGGTAGATGTCAGCGAGATTTCTTCCTAATCCGTCATAGTCGAGGCCATAACCTACAACAAATGCCGGGGGAATTTCAAATCCTACATAGTCAGGTTTAATTTCCTGACGTAAGGATGCGGGCTTGAAGAGAAGCGTAGCGAAATAAACACTTGCAGGATTCTTGCTTTTGAAATCTTCTAACAAGTATTTAGCAGTATCTCCGGTGTCGATAATATCTTCAACAAGTATCACATCGCGACCAGAAATGTCTTCCGTTAAGCCAATAACATTTTTTATTGAACCCGTACTCTCGGTTCCTGAGTATGAACTCACTCTGATAAATGCTATCTCACATGGAAGTTGGATCACGCGTAATAAATCAGCCATGAAAATGGCTGAACCGTTCAATACCCCTACGATCAGAGGACGCTTGCCTTTTAAATCTTCATTGATTTGCGCACCTAATTCGGCAATTCTAGCTTGCAATTGAGGCGCCGTAATGAATGGCACAAACGTTTTGTCGTGTATATGTACTTCTTTTTCCATAAGAAGGCACGAAGGTAGGCAAACAACGGCAATTGGGGAGGAAGAAATCGAAAAACCTGACAAGAATTGAGGGAAGTCGGTTTTTTACAAAAATTATTTTGTCAGGATGTTGTAATTGCTTGTTAAACAGTGTTGTATGTAGAAATGCATAGTTTTTGTTTTATTCGGAAATTCGAATTTTATTCAAAATGTTTGAAGTGCACTGCAAATTAATAGTGATGAATGCAAAATATCAAGGAACAATAGGTAGAACTATCGAAATATTACTGAGCAATTACACTGTATTTTGTTTTGTTTTTCTCGCCCGACTTACTAAAAATTTTCAGTTCTATGCCTTTAGCCAAATCTCTACTTGCTGTTGCCGACGATAGGTCTTTAAAGACATTCATGTAATCAAGACGAGAAAACTTTGAGATTCCTAAGCTCATAAAATAATCAAGACGATCTTCTGTTTTCATTGGACGATTATTGTAATTCAATAAATCATCTAAGCTCTTGTCTAGAATTGCTAACATGTATTCGATGAAATCAGTCGATTTTCCTTTTAAGTCGCAAATCTTTAGTGTTTTGTAGTATTGTTCTTGTGTGCTCGCAATTAGTTTCTCAAATGATAGAAACTCAAATACTGGAAAATCTTTTATTAAAATTGCCGTCTGCCATAGTCTTCCCATTCTTCCATTTCCATCACTGAAAGGATGAATGAATTCAAGCTCATAGTGAAATACACAACTTTTAATTAATAGTAGATCGTCGTCATTTTTTAAGTATGAAAATAAATCACGCATTAGATTGCGTGCATTACCTGCAGGAGGTGCAACATGCATAACTTTATTTCCTTTCACTATGCCAACCGTTCCCGATCGGTACATGCCTGCTTCGTCAGATAAATTTTTCATAATCATGCCATGTGCTTTTAAAAACGATTTTTCGGAAAAAGGATGGAAGCGTTTTAGGTGATCATACGTCTTAATCGCATTTAATACTTCGGTAATGTCTTTTTGCGGACCAACTATTTTTTGATGGTTTAATATCGCCGTTACCTGATCTTCTTCTAAGTTATTGCCTTCAATTTTTAAGGAAGAATGAATGGTTTTGATCCTGTTTTCTTTACGTAAACGAGGCGACTGTCGCGATAAATGGTTGGCGTCAATTTTCCCTAATTTAATTGAAATTGAGCTAGTTAAATGGAGTATTTTCTGAGTGATATCGTAAGGCGGTTTCATTGATACTATCATTTGATACTATCAAAAGTAGTAAAAAAGACATAATTTAAGATTAATAGTTATGTCAATTGAGCTTTATTGTGAAAATTCCCCGATGAAAAAATAAACGATTGTAAATGCTTGTTATCACTTGAGTGATCATTTATAGGTTATTTTTGCGCCCGTTATGATGGTCAATTTCTCAGGTAAGGACTTTAAGTTGGGTGTGCTCGGCGGCGGACAGTTGGGCCGAATGTTGTTGCAGGAAGCGGTGAATTTGAATATCACCACCGCAATTATCGATCCCGATGCAAATGCTCCTTGTCGCTATTTAACTGAGTCGTTTGTGCATGGCGATTTTCGCGATGAAGCAACGGTCTATAATTTCGGTAAGCAGGTCAATGTACTTACCATCGAAATTGAACATGTGAACGTACGTGCTTTGGAGCGTCTCGAAAGTGAAGGGGTTTTGGTATATCCGCAACCACAAGTTTTGGCGATGGTGCAGGATAAAGGATTGCAAAAAGAATTTTTTGTCTCGCATAATATTCCTACCGCACCCTTTCACCTCATTCATGATAAATCGGCACTCGCAAATCATGTTGATAGTTTTCCCGCAATTCTTAAATTAAGAAAGGGCGGCTACGACGGTAAAGGTGTGATGAAAATGAAAGATGCTTCATCGTTGAACGATTGTTTCGATGCGCCTTGTGTGCTGGAAGAGATGATCGACTTCTCGATGGAAATTGCCGTAATTGTTGCTCGTAATTCTTCTGGTGAAATTGTTCATTATCCTGCGGTGGAAATGGAGTTCAATCCCGATGCAAACCTCGTTGAGTTTTTATGCAGTCCCGCTCGTATCAGTAGTGAAATATCAGATAAAGCAATCGCCATCGCTCGAAAAGTAATTGAGAAAACAGGAATGATCGGTATTCTTGCAGTGGAGATGTTCGTGACGAAGAGTGGCGATGTATTGGTGAATGAAATTGCACCTCGTCCTCATAACAGCGGACATCAAACGATAGAAGGAAATATTACTTCTCAATATGCGCAACATTTAAGAGCAATTTTAGGATTACCTCTCGGAGCAACAGATATTGTTAAACCTTCGGTGATGATAAATGTTTTGGGAGAGAAAGGTCACGAGGGAGAAGCACATTATAGCGGAATTGATGAGGTAATGCATTTAGACGGAGTGTACGTACATTTGTATGGCAAAAAAATTACTAAACCTATGCGTAAAATGGGACATGTAACGATCACCGATAATAATTTGGATAAGGCTATTGAGAAAGCTAGAGTTGTTCAAAAAACTTTGAAAGTACTTACTTACTAATAAATCGATTTAAAGATTAATACTATGAATAATCCACTTGTCGGAATAATAATGGGAAGCAATAGTGATCTTCCTGTAATGCAAGAAGCTGCTAAAATTTTAGACCAGTTCCAGATTCCTTATGAAATGACAGTGGTATCTGCGCATCGTACTCCCGAACGTATGTTTAATTATGCAAAGGAAGCCGCAGGTCGTGGTGTAAGAGTGATTATTGCAGGTGCTGGTGGTGCCGCACATTTACCTGGAATGGTGGCGTCAGTTACTCCATTGCCTGTTATTGGTGTTCCTGTTAAGTCGAGTAATAGTATTGATGGATGGGATTCTATCCTTTCTATTCTTCAAATGCCGAATGGTGTTCCCGTAGCAACTGTTGCTCTGAATGCAGCACAAAATGCAGGAATTTTAGCAGCGCAAATGTTGGCTACCGGCGATCCTTCTTTGCTGAAGAAAATTATTGGCTTCAAAAATAATCTGAAGGAGAAAGTATTGATGGCTGCTGATGAAATGGAGAAATCGAAAAAAGTTGTCGTTAGTAAACCGACAAAGAAAGTAGCAGCAAAAAAAAGAAAATAGTTCTTTAGTCTTAATATTCACTTCCCTTCCTTTTTCATTGGAGGAATTATCATTTTTATCATGAACAAAATTACATGTTCACTAACAGTATTGTTAGTGCTAATGGCACATCTCATGTGTGCTCAGATTTCTTTTCTACCCGAGAGAAATCGATTCTCTTCGAGCAATTCCGAAGATTTAAGCCTCATAGGTAATCCTGGAGCATCGCCTCAAGATTCAATTCAGTTAATTGGATTGCGTTACAGTAGAAATTATTGGTTGAAAGAACTCGATAAGAAAATGTTCTTATTGTCGTTGCCGTTAGTTTCTAATTATAGGCTATCCGTAACCGTTAGTGATCGGGGATTTGATCTTTACCATGAGCAGGATTATGCAGTAGGGTTTTCACGAAAATTCGGAAAGCAAATTACTGCCGGAATGCGATGGAATATGCATCATGTTAATTTTGGAGAAGATTATGGTTCACTCAATCATCATCGCGTGACTATGGGAATGCAAGCAAAGTTGACATCTCGTTTAACAACCGCTGTTATGGCAATTGTTCCTATTACTCAATCGAAGTACAACCCGTTGTCGGACTTCTCTCGTATTACTATCTCGGCTGCTGCCGATTATCGTTTCTCTCCTCAGTTTACTGTTCAAGGTGAGGTGATGCAATGCGAAGGAACTAAGCCCGAAATTAGAAACGGGTTTTCTTATGCGCCTTTGAGTATGGTCACTTTTTCGGCGGAAATTAATTGGATGTCGATGCAAACAGCTTATGGTTTTGGAATTTACTACAAACGAATGAAGTTGATGATGGAAACTTCTTACCATCGTGATTTAGGATTTTCTCCTGTGTGCTCGTTATTGTTTTTATTGCCGAAGAAGTAAATGAGAAGACTAGTTTTATTGGCATTCATGCTGTTGGTAACAGTGTGGTGCTCGGCGCAGCAATTGCCGGAGGAAGTATCGGAGGATCGTATCGAAAATATTGCTTCGCAGTCGTCGGGTGAACAGGATTTTACCGAAATCGAAGAGATGAAAACGCAGTTGAAGGAGCATCCAATCGATTTGAATTATTCAACGGAAGAGGAGATGTCGGCATTCGGAATATTTGATCCCGTACAAATTCTTGAAATAATTCAACACCGAAAACTCTTTGGAAACTTTATTGCACTTGAAGAAATTCAAACCCTCGATTATTTCGATCCGCAAATTATGCAACGCTTACTTCCTTATTTGCGGATAGGCGAACCGTTAGTTGATGAAAAACTTCGTCCGCAGGCTTTGTTAAATAAAGGGTCGTCAAAAATATGGTTGCGCTCCCAGCGTTTGCTTGAGGACCAAAATGGCTATATCAAAGACGAAAATGGTGCAACAAAGTATGATGGTAGTCCTTGGAAATTGTATAGTAGATACCGCTATACCGCAGGGAATTATTTTAGTTTCAATGTTACTGCGGAGAAGGATGCGGGAGAAAGTTTTTTTCAAGGGAATCATAAAAACGGATTTGATTTTTATTCCATGCATTTGTTTGTAACTCCGAATCGAATTGTGAAGTCGTTTGTAATTGGCGATTATCAATTGCAATATGGTCAAGGCCTGGTAGCTTGGTCGGGATTAGCTTTCGGTAAAGGATCTGAAACAGTGCTGGTGAAAAAGCAAGGCATGGGAATTCGGCCTTATAGTTCTGCTGGAGAATACGGATTTTATCGAGGAGCCGCCGTTCATACAGTTTTTAGACGATTAAATGTTGACGCATGGATTAGTCTCCAGAAAGTTGATGCATCAATTAAGTCAGACAGCTTGGATGGTGATATGATTAATGCTGTGCAAACCGATGGATATCATCGTAACGATTCCGAGATGGAAGGCAAAGGAAATAGTACGCAAACTATCGGCGGTGTTAATGTAGGATTTAAGAAAAATGGTTGGCGTGTAGGTTATACCGGACAATGGATTGGATACAGCGAACCGCTTTATGCGGGGAATGACGTCTACGAAATTCATGATGCACAGGGAAATAATTTTATAAATCAAGGTATAAATTATTCGGGATTAATTAAGAGCTTAAATGTATTCGGAGAAATAGCTATTGACGAAAAGATGAACAAGGCGATGGTTAATGGATTAATTGCCGGAGTTGATAAACGAGTAAGTATTTCGGTTATACATCGCCGTTATGAAGTAGGGTATCATTCGGTAACTGCAAATGCTTTCAGAGAAGGATCACAAGTTACGAATGAAAGCGGTACTTACATGGGATTACAATTTGTTATTGCTAAGCCATATAAACTCTCATTGTATTGCGATTTATTTAAGTTCCCTTGGTTGAAATATCAAGTGAGTGCTCCATCCAGTGGGAATGATCAATTTGTGCAATTTACTTATACGCCAACCAGAACGACAGAATTGTATTTGCGCTGGCATATTATGCATAAAGAGCAGAATAATCCTTTGCAAACACAAGGCGCTGAAATATTGATCCCCGTTAATACGCAGAGTTATCGTTTTCAAGTGAAGTTTAAATCGGGTACGGATTGGTATTTTCAAAGTAGGGTAGAGTATGTAAAAAATGTTACTACTCAACAAAGCGGAGGAAGTGTTATTTATCAAGATGTGATATATAAGCCTTTAGGTAAACCATATTCATTTGCACTTCGTTTGGGATTATTCACTACCGATAGTTACGAAACAAGAATTTATAGCTATGAACAAGATATTCCAGGTAGTTATAGTATTAGTCCTATGTACGGCAGCGGCAAACGAGTTTATTTTATGACACGATTAAGGCCCTATCGTGGCATTGATTTGTGGATTAGAGCGGGAAGAAGCATTTATCCCGGAACCGAGACGATTGGAAGTGGAAATGATGCCATTGAGAATAGCCATAAAACGGAAATTAAGCTTCAATTGGCAGTTCAACTCTGATTTTGGTGTAAATGCTGTATTAATGTATAAAACCATGAATCCCTTGGTTTTTAGTAAGATGGAATTCATGAAAATCACGTGAAAATGTAGTGTTTAGGTAAAGAAATGCCTGATTGATCGATAGATGCAGGGTAGCGGTTGGCGGTTACGACGATAAATTATATCTTCGTAAAGCACGAACCAATACAAACTATGCGAAAATCTTTACAACTGCTGGCAGCTACTCTTGTGCTGTCGACGAACTTATTGTTTGCCGGAAATCCGGTTAGCGGAAGTCGCTACCAAATGCCTGCAAACGTTACTGCCGATGATTACATTGCAAAAACGATTGTACTAAAAGTTAAGGATCAGTACAGATCGCAATGTAGTAATGAGAATGTGAATATTCCTTCTGTTCAACGTGTTTTAGCAAGCATGGGACAAGTGGATATCCACAAAATATTTCCTAATCACCAAAAGCCAGCTCGCGAAACAAACGAGTACGGAGATAAATTAGTAGATTTAAGTTTGATTTATGAAATGCATTATAAGTCGGATGCTGACTTGATCAAATCAATCAATGCTTTATTAAATACTGGAACATTAGAATTTGCAGAGCCTAAATTTTTACCAAAAGTATCTGCTTATACACCTAACGATCCTCAGCAATCAACTCAATGGTTTCTTGCTAAAGTGAAGTTGTTTGATGCTTGGGGAATTCAACAAGGAGATACGAATGTTGTTATTGGAATCACCGATACAGGTACCGATACCGATCACCCGGATTTAGCTGCTAACATCAAACATAATTATGCAGATCCTGTGAATGGCATTGACGATGACAATGATGGTTATGTAGATAATTTCTCAGGATGGGATGTTGGTGAAAACGATAACGATGCTCAGGTAGGAACATGTGGTACATGTGATCACGGAAGTCACGTGTCAGGTTGTGCCGATGCAGTAACCGATAATGGAGTAGGAGTGGCAGGCCCTGGATTCAAATGTAAATTTATCCCAGTTAAAATCGCTGATGCTTCAGGTGCACTTACGAAAGCTTATGAAGGAATTACTTATGCTGCTGATGCAGGATGTCAAATCATCAATTGCTCTTGGGGAGGTGCCGGTGGCGGATCATTCGGACAACAAGTAATCGATTATGCAACATTTAATAAAAATAGTTTAGTAGTTGTTGCAGCAGGAAATAATAATTCAAGTTTAGAGTTTTTTCCTGCAGCATATGAAAATGCATTTTGTATTGCAGCTACAAGTACTAACGATTCGAAATCTAGTTTCTCGAATTATGGAACATACATTGATGTTTGTGCTCCTGGTAGCAATATCTATTCAACAGTTTACGATAACTCATACGTAAGTTATAGTGGTACATCTATGGCATCGCCAATAGCGGCAGGATGTGCAGCGATAGTGAAGTCGCAAAACCCTTCATTTAATGCATTGCAAATTGGAGAGCAATTAAGAATTTCAGCCGACAATATTTATGGCGTTGCTGCTAACGGAGGACTTATAAATCAATTAGGAAGTGGCAGAATCAACTTATATAATGCACTTTTGAATAGTGGGCCATCTGTACGAGCAAAAAACTTGAACGTAGTTGATAATAATGATAATGTGTTTATAGTGAATGATACATTGCGAATTACAGGAGACTTTACAAACTATTTATCACCTACAACAGCATTAGGTGTTACATTAACTTCTACTTCAACATACGTTACAATTCTTGATGGTTCAACTACAATAGGTGTGTTAGGGACAATGGCTACGACTAATAATATTGCTGATCCTTTTACAGTGAAAATTAATTCTAATGCTCCACAAAATACGGTAATCACCTTCAAGTTAACATTTACTGATGGATCGTATACAGCTTTCCAAGTATTCAAAGAAACAGTAAACGTTGATTACTTAAATATTACTATGAACGATATCTTCACTACAAATACTAGTAAAGGAAGATTATGTTATAATAGCGTTTCTCAAGCCGACGGATTAGGTTTCGATTACCAAAACAACGGTACGTTAGCCTACGAAACTGGATTCATGGTAGGAACTTCTTCGGGCGTTTCTGATAATGTTCGTGGCGCAACAGCAGGAGCTACTGATGAAGACTTTGCAGTAGTGCAAACTATCCAAAAGAATGATCCTCCGGTATGGTCTGATTTCGATACTTATGGAAGATTTAACGATAACATTGCTCCTGTTTCTCAACATGTATCGATTTCTCACCGCTCTGCATCTTGGATAAACGCTCCTGATTCGAAATACCATATTTTCGAGTATACTATAAAAAATACAGGAACGTCTACATTGAGTAATTTATGGGCAGGAATAATGTCTGATTGGGATATTCAAACGTATGCGAATAATAAGGCTGCTGAAGATGCTGGTCTTAAAATGGGATATGCTTGGTGTACCGATGCCGGTGGATTATATGCAGGAATAAAATTGCTTACTAGCGTTGGAGGATTTAATCACTATGCGATTGATAATATTACCGGTGGCGGTGGATTAGATTTATCGAACGGTTTTGATGATACAGAAAAATTCACAGCACTTTCTACTCCTCGTGCAACAGCAGGCGGAACAGGAACAGGAAATGATGTTATTGATGTAGTAGGAACTGGTCCGTTTACATTAGCTACGAACGATTCAGTAACTGTAGCCTTTGCATTGGTCGCTGGAAATGAATTAGGCGATATTCAAAATAGTGCAACGCAAGCGCAGATTAAATATGATTTAATGACGGCTATCAAAGAAAATAATGGTGCTATCATTACTTCAAATGCTTATCCTAATCCTGCGAAATCACAAGTAATCATTCCTTTCTACTTACGTACTGTATCTCCTGTCTTATTAGAAGTAGTTGATAACATGGGAAGAGTATTAGAATCACGTAAGTTAACAGCAGTAGTTGCTGGTGAAAACCAAATTACATTAGATGTAGCAAATTATGCTAATGGAATCTATCACTTCCGCTTAACATCAGCGCAAGGTGCTGCGGCAGGAACGATTCAAAAAATGTAAAATAGGAATTTCTAAAAACTAAACAGAGTTTTTATATTATTGCAGAAGAATATCACTGCAATGAAAGAAATACTACAAACCGAACGCTGCATCCTCAGAGA
>Ga0255347_1002594_pt1 | contig 25283 bp, 18 predicted proteins | sample wastewater_treat_2_FD_192479 | JGI IMG/M metagenome (GOLD analysis project Ga0255347, IMG submission 192479) | Wastewater microbial communities from Lulu Island WWTP, Vancouver, Canada - plant24 | ecosystem: Engineered > WWTP > Wastewater > Unclassified | place: Canada: Vancouver, British...
CTCCACTTGCAGCCGTTCTCTGTGACATACAGAATTGCGTTCACCAGTTGGTGATTGCTCATGCTTACATTCCCGCGCTGTCGTGGCAAATACGGTGAAATCTTCTCAAATTGAGCTGCTGTCAGTTCCATGAGGATAATCTATCACATAATCATCGATCATGCAATAGTGTGAACATGCTCTAGTTTTAGAAACTCATCATCAAAACCTTCCAAAGAAGAAATCAACTCTTTCAGAGAGCTTTTAAACTCGCTTTTTTTCATAATTGCTTATTGCTCCTCCACCCCGTGCTTGACGCGGTCCCTCTCCTCGGTCTGCTTGGCGTTGTTGAAACGGTCGGTGGTGCCCACCAGGTAGCCGGTGATGCGGCGGATGCGCTCGAACTTGTGTTCCTCCTCTGTGCGCCCGCACTGGGGGCAGCTGTCGCCGATGATGCCGTTGTAGCCGCAGACCGGGTCGCGGTCGACGGGATGGTTGATGGAACCGTAGCCCACGCCGGTGTCGTGCATGTGGCGCACGATCTTTTCAAAGGCGTCCAGGTTTTTGAGCGGGTCGCCGTCCATCTCCACATAGGTGATGTGCCCGGCGTTGGTCAGCGCATGGTAGGGAGCCTCCAACGAGATCTTGCGGAAGGCGCTGATAGGGTAGTACACCGGGATATGGAAGGAATTGGTGTAATAATCGCGGTCGGTGATGCCGGGCAGGCTGCAGAACTTTTTGCGGTCCAGCTGCACAAAGCGCCCCGAGAGCCCCTCGGCCGGGGTAGCGATCAGGGTGTAGTTGAGCTTGTGCTTCTGGGCCTTCTCGTCCAGGAAGCGGCGCATGAAGCCGACGATCTCCAGCCCCAGGTTCTGGCTTTCCTCGCTCTCGCCATGGTGCTTGCCGCGCAGCGCCACCAGGGTCTCGGCCAGGCCGATGAAGCCCATGGTCAGGGTGCCGTGCTTGAGAACCTCGCGCACCTCCTCATCCCATTTGAGGTTCTCGCTGCCCCTCCAGACATGCTGGCCCATCAGGAAGGGGAAGTTGTAGACCTTTTTGCGCGCGATGATTTCAAAGCGCTCGTTGAGCTGGTCAAAGACCAGCTCCATCTTGCGCTCCAGCTCCTCAAAAAACCAGGGGATGTCGCCCTTGGCCTCAATGGCGATGCGCGGGAGGTTGATGGAGGTGAAGGACAGGTTGCCCCGGCGGGAGGCGACCTCCGCATTCTCATCGTAGACATTGGCCAGGACGCGGGTGCGGCAGCCCATGTAGGCCACCTCGGTCTCCGGGTGCCCGGGCTTGTAGTAGCGCAGGTTGTAGGGCGCGTCCAGGAAGGAAAAATTGGGGAAGAGGCGCTTGGCCGAGCAGCGGATGGCCAGGCGGAAAAGATCGTAGTTGGGGTCCCCGGGGTTGTAGTTGACGCCTTCCTTGACGCGGAAGATCTGGATGGGAAAGATCGGCGTCTCGCCGCGGCCCAGGCCGGCTTCCGTAGCCAGGAGCAGCTGCTCCATCACCAGGCGGCCCTCGGGGGAGGTGTCGGTGCCGTAGTTGATGCTGCTGAAGGGCACCTGCGCGCCGGCGCGGGAGTTCATGGTGTTGAGGTTGTGCACCAGCGCCTCCATGGCCTGGAAGGTGGCCTTGACGATCTCCCGGTGGGAGAACCTGCGCACGGATTTGAGCAGCTTTTCCGCCTTTTCGCCGTCCATGTACCGGCCCAGGCGGGAGAGCAGGGCCGCGTCAAAGGCGGGCTTGGCTTCCATTTCGGGCACAAGGCCGGTTTCCTTTTTGATGTCCAGGAGCATGTCCTCAACCGTCCGGTCGGCCTCCTCCAGGTCATATCCGGCATCCAGCAGGCGCGCGACATTGTCGCGGAAACGTTTCGCATAGGTCTTGCGAACGCCCGGCGCCATGCCGTAGTCGAAATTGACGATGCTCTGCCCGCCGTGCTGGTCATTCTGGTTGGCCTGAATGGCAATGCAGCACAGGGCGGAATAGGAGGCGATGTCCTGGGGCTCGCGCAGCACGCCGTGGCCGGTGGAAAAGCCGTCCTTGAACAGCTCCAGCAGGTCGATCTGGCAGCAGGTGGTGGTCAGGGTCAGAAAGTCCAGGTCATGGATGTGGATGTCGCCGTTGCGGTGAGCCTCGGCATGTTTGGGGTTGAGGACGTACATGTCATAAAACTGCTTGGCGCCCTCGGAGCCGAACTTGAGCATGCTGCCCATGGCGCTGTCGCCGTTGATGTTGGCGTTCTCGCGCTTGATGTCGGAATCGATGGCATCGGTGAAGGTGATGTCCTCATAGGTCTTCATCAGGCGCGTGTTCATCTCGCGCACTCGGCTGCGCTCGGCACGGTAGAGGATGTAGGCCTTGGCGGTCAGCACAAAGCCCTTCTCAATCAGCACGCGCTCCACCACGTCCTGCACCTGCTCCACCGTGGGGCTGGAGGGGATGTCCTCGCTGGACTCCAGCTCACGGGTCACAATCGCAGCCAGCTCGCGCGCGGTCTGCGCGCCCTTCTGGCTGCCGCTGGCAGCCAGGGCCCGGGCAATGGCAGATTCTATCTTTTCAGATTCAAAGGGCACGATGCGTCCATCGCGTTTGGTGATGGTGGAAATCATGGTTAGCCTCCGTGTTGTAGTGAATGTTTCAAATTTTGAAAGCATAAAGATTATGCCCCTTACGCTTCCGGCTGTCAAGGCATAAATCCACCATTCATCGTATACAATCCGACAATCGCCACAATATATTGTGGTTTTTGCATTGCGGTCCGGATAAAATCCGGCTGCCTTGACAAGGCATTTGACCATAGATATACTGAAACTGAATCCGGCTGACAGGTGCTTTCAACGGATTAAGGGAGAAAGACGTGACCACAAAAAAAACAAACAGGAACAAGCTCATCATCAGGATAGTGAGCATTTTCCTGGCCCTGCTGATGGTCGCCGGTTCGCTGGCGGCGCTGGTGGAGCTGTTCTGAACGGTTGAAGCGCTGAAAGGCGTTCGATACAGATAAGAAACATCAAGGGAGGATTGACCATGGATCTGAAGGGTTCCAAAACCGAACAAAACCTCTGGGCCGCATTCGCGGGCGAAAGCCAGGCGCGCAATAAGTACGACTATTTCGCCTCCGCTGCCAAGAAGGAAGGCTATGAGCAAATCGCCGCCATCTTCCAGGAGACGGCGCTCAATGAGAAAGAGCACGCCAAGATGTGGCTGAAGGCCCTGGGCGGCTATGAGAAGGGCGACAAGCCCGGCGACACCCGCAAGAACCTGATTGACGCGGCCGCCGGAGAGAACTATGAGTGGACCGAGATGTACAAGGGCTTCGCTGAGACCGCGCGCGAGGAGGGCTTCAACGAGATCGCCTTGGACTTTGAGAACGTCGCCAAGGTGGAGTATGAGCACGAGAAGCGCTACCTGACCCTGGCCAAGCGCCTGGAGGACAACCGGGAGTGGGAGCTGGAGTCCGACACCCTGTGGCGCTGCCGCAACTGCGGTTTTGTCTATGAAGGCCGCAAGGCGCCCAAGCTGTGCCCGGCCTGCAAGCACCCGCAAAGCTACTTTGAGCGCGCCGCGACCAACTATTGAACAATCTGGGCGCAACCGCGCAAGAAACCCCGGAATCGCAATGGTTCCGGGGTTTTGCTGATCACAGTTGACGCGCTTGGGCCAGGCTTTAAGCGGACAGGGTGTTTTTCCGCCGGCTGGCGTTGCTGCGCCAGGTATGCATGACCAGGGCGACAGCGATGACGCCATAGGCGATAAAGACACGGAAGAACTCGCCGATGTTGGCGTTGCCGAACAGGTTCTTGCCGGCGTCCTGGGACACGGTGAACAGGATGTGGAACAGCAGCGTCCCCACAATGGCCTGGGTGTTGGTGGCGCGGTTGAGCGAGGCGCCGCCCACCAGGATGGCGGCGCCCGCGTACAGGCCTACCATCTCATGGGCCGCGTAGGTCTGCAGCGTGCCAAGGTTCTGGATAAAGAGGATCTGGCCCCAACCGGCCAATACAGTGGAGATCATGATGGCGATGACGCGCACGCGGTTGACGCGGATGCCCGCGGCATTGGCCACGGTGCGACTCTGGCCCACCGCGCGGAACTTCTGGCCCAGACGGGTGCGCATGATAATGATGTTGAACACACACAGCAGCCCCACCAGCAAAAAGGTGACCACAGGCACCCTGGTGCCGCGGACAATCTGTTGAACAGGTGGCACCAGCAGCACCAGGAGCGACAAGAAAGCCGCGGTGCCAGCCAGGGTGATCAGGCGCCTGAGGCTGAGCCTCTTCAGGAGGTACAGCGCCAGGCTGGCCAGGATGATCAGCACGCTCACGCCGTACAGGGCCGTGGGAAAGGGGAGCGACCAGAGGCTGTCCACCGCCATGTACAGCCCGCCGCCCATCAGGTTAAGGGTATTGGCCACGCCGGTGGCGCCCACAATGGTCACCTTGTCCGACAGCGGAATGATCTTTCCGAAGATGAACAAAAAGAGCAGCTGATAGGCGCCGTTGGCAAAATAACCCAGAATCAGCGAGCCGATGGTCTCCTGCCCTTTCATCTTGTTGAGCAGGCTGCCGATCAGGAAGCCAAAAAGGGAAGCCAGGGGCAGGGTGATGCCGGCGGCAGCCAGCAGGCCTACGATACCCTCCAAATCCCAGTTGATGACCAGCATCAGGCCCACCTGCGCCGCCATGGCGCCGATGGTAATGGCGAAGTTGATGCCCATGCCCGCGATGATGGGGATGATCAGCGCCAGCACGATGAACAGGTTGCGCGACAGGCGGCCCATGAGCTGGGAGAAGATGTCGCTAAGCGGACGGCCGGAAAAGATGACAAACAGCACCGACAGCGCCAGGAACACATAGGTGACGATATACTCGCGCAGGTTGGCGCGCGCGGCTTCGCGCAGGTCATGGCGGCGCTTGTTCAAATCAGCCACGGCTGTCACCTCCAGACTGGGTCAGGGCATACAGGATGATGCCATTGGAAATCAGGATACGCATGACTTCAGACAAGCCTCCTTCCGCGATGGCGGCGTTTGCCACCTGAATGCCAAGCGCCAGCACCCCCTGGAAGAGGAAGGTGCCGATGATGACATGGGATACCTTGGCCCGTGACACCGTGGCGCCGCCGATAAGGATGGCGCTGGCGGCCACAAAGCCCATTTGCTTTGGCCCGTTGTACAGCTGCATGAACCCGAAGGACTGAGAGTAGACGATGATGCCCACCGCGGCGATGACCGTGGAGATGGTGGTGCCGATGATGCGCATGCGGTTGACATTGACGCCCGCGGCCTCGGCAAAGCGGTGGTTGGCACCGCCGGCGGACATGGCGATGCCGGTGCGGCTGCGGGAAAACAGCCACATCAGCAGACAGCACAGCAGGAAAAACAGCAACAGCCCGGTGGGCACATGCACGCCCAGCACATCAAAGGCCAGGAAGCGGTCCAGAAGCTGCCCAAAGGAACTGTTCATGTTGTGCATGGTGCGCAGCCCGCTGCCCAGGGCCCAGGTCAGCTTGGGGTTTTTAAACGGCAGCAGCATCCACGCGATGCAAAACAGGGAGACCACGGAGAAACCGACATAGGTGGATACCGTCATCTCGCTGCCCTTGAGGCGGTTGAGCAGCCTGCCGTACAGCAGCCCGATGGGCAGGGCCAGGATGATGCCGCCGATGACCGAGAAGAAGAAGGCGCCCCAGCCGGTCATGTTCATTTCCAGCGCGACCAGGGTGGAGATCAGGCCGGCGATGATGCCCACGGTCATGCCCATGTTCAGGCTGATGCCCGCCTGGATGCCGGGCAGCATGGCCAGGGCCAGCACGCCGTACATGCCGGTGCGCCAGAGCACCGTGGACAGCATCCCGGGCACATTGATGTTATAGAAGGCCGCCAGCACGCACAGCAGGAAGAAGAAGGCGGTGATCACCAGCCTGGGCGTCCCCAGCGAGCGCTTGAGCGGCTGATAGTAGAAGACGATCAACGCCGCGATCAGGATCCCGGCGGCCAGCACCATCAGGTTGCCAGCCTGGCGGGCAATGAGCATCCGGGTTTTCTCGCTGCCCGCAAACACGTCCTGCGCGCCGCTGGCCGCGTAGCGGTCATACTCCACGCCAAAGCTGCTCTCCCCGCCGCGTACCACGTTGATAATCGGCTCGCGCAGCTTGTCCTTCATCTCGGGCTTAAGATCGGGCAACGCATTGACCAGCGCCTGGTACATGGCGTCATACGCCGGGGTCAGGCTGTCAAGCAGCGCCTGCAGCTGCGGGGACGGGACAAAGCCCGAATAGTCCACCTCGTCAACGCCAGAGGAAAGCATGGCATCCTCCAGAACGCCTTCGCCCTCAGCGCCTGCTTCCTCCTGGGCGGCGTCCTGCGCGACCAGCTGGGCCCGCTGCGCGCGCCAGGCCTCGGCATAGGCCTCCTTTTCCTGGGCTTCCAGCTGGGCATAGCCGCTGAGGGAGCCTTCAAAGCTTTCCACAGCCGTGGTCAGTTCGGCCCGGTCAACGCCCTTTGTATCATAGTATTTTCCCTCGGCCGCCTTGCGCGCCAGCTCGCCCTGCTCGTCCATATAAGCCGAGATCTGGTTGCGCGAGTATTTCTGCGCCCGCGCATATTCCCGGGCATCCAGCTTGGCCTGGATGTAAATCTCATTCACGATGGCGCCGGCGGCTGTGCGCAGCACCGCGTAATTGCGCATGCGCGCCATGGCCTCCTGGGTGGCCTGCTGCCCCCTGATGACAAAGCCCCAGATACCGGTGGCCAAAAAGCCAAGGGCCAGGACAGCCAGCAAAATCGCCGCGATCCATTGGGATCTTGTCTGTCTCATACGGATTGCTCCTCTCCAGCTTTGATGCCGCTCATCGCCAGGCCGAAATCCGCATCCGGGCTGTCCGGGCGCAGGATGTCCACCACGCGGCCTTCAGCGACAATCACGATGCGGTCACAAATGGAGCGCAGCTCCATCAGTTCGCTGGACACCATCACGATGGTCAGGCCCTGCTCACGGTTGAGGTTCACCAGGGTATCCAGCACCAGGGATTTGGCGCCGATGTCGATGCCCCGCGTGGGCTCCGACACAAAGAGAAAGCGCGGCTTCATGGTCAGCGCGCGCGCAATGCACACCTTTTGCTGGTTGCCGCCCGACAGCGTGCCGGTCAGCTGGGAAGGCGACTCACAGCGGATGTCCAGGTCCCGGATCATCCGGCGCGCGTGGGCGCGCACCTGCCTGGCCGAACGGATTTTAAGGACGCCCGCGCGGGTCAGGAACTCCTTTTTGACCTGGATGGCGTTGAAGACGATGTTGTCCTCGATAGACTCCTCCAGCAGCAGGCCCACGCCGCGGCGGTCCTCGCTGACCATGCTCATGCCCTGCGCCAGCGCAGCCGTCGGGTTGTTCAGCGGCAGCGCCTCGCCAAACAGGCTGACCCCGCCCGTGGCGGGATAGAGCCCCATGACGCCGTTGGGCAGGCCCACCTTGCCCTGGCCGGCCAGGCCGCCGATGCCGATGATTTCGCCCTCCATCACATCCAGGTCCAATCCGTTGACCATCTCACCGGGCATGTCCACATGCAGCCCGCGCACAGACAGGGCCACCCGGCCGCTGAGCGCCGTGTCACGCGGCGGCACCGCGATGATGCCCTCCTGCCCGCGGCCGATCATCATGCCGGCCAGGTCCACCAGGCTGGTCTGCGAGATGGGCTTGCTGCCCACATACTTGCCGTCGCGCAGCACCGTGACGGTGTCCGCCGCCTTCATGACCTCATGCAGGCGGTGTGTGATGAAGATGATCGCGATGCCGCGCGCGGCGATGGACCGCATCACGTCGATGAGCTGATCGGCCTCGGACTCGGTCAGCACCGCCGTAGGCTCGTCAAACACCAGCAGCTTGACGCCGGTCTTGTCGATCTCACGGGCGATTTCCACAAACTGCATATAGCCCACCGGCAGGGCGCGCACCAGGGTGTTCTCGGGCAGGCTCACGCCCACGCTGTCCAGCGCCTGACGGGCGTCCCGCGCCATGGCGGCATGGTCCAGGCTCTCCAGCTCTTCCCCCAGGATGCGGCTGATCAGGTTGGGCCTGGAAAGCTCGCGGTTCAGCTTGATGTTTTCGGTGATGGTAAAACCGGGAATCAGCATGAATTCCTGATGCACCATGCCGATGCCCAGCGTCATCGCGGCCTGGGGCGAATGGATGCTGGCCGCCTGGCCATCCACCAGCACCTCGCCCTTGAAGCCGCCGGTGGTATGGATGACAGGCATGCCGAAGAGGATGTTCATCAGCGTGGACTTCCCCGCGCCGTTCTCGCCCAGCAGGGCGTGGATCTCCCCCGGGCGCACCCTCAGGGTGGCCTCACTCAGCACAGTGGATTCACCATAGCGCTTGGTGATGTGGTTCATCTCCAGGACGTATTCCGGACTCAACAGCAATCGCTCCCTTTCTGTGTGCGCCCGCGCCCGGGATAGGCGTCAGGCTTGATGTCCGCATCCGCGCCCTGTCAGTGGCCCCGGAAAACCGGCTGCCCCGGCATGGATCCGGATGCGGAGATTCATTTTAAACGGGCTTGCCGGCCAGCGGCAGGCCCTTGAATGGCTTGGTGAAAACAATTTACAGGTAGTCGTTGAAATCTACCCGGTCAAAGAAAATCATGAAGTAATTAGTAATATTATTGCCATCGGCGTCCACATAAGTGGTAAGATCAGGAGATTGACTGGCAACCTTTGTCATAACCTCATGAAGTTTAGCCAGATCAACCCTCTCACCGCCATTCTCGATATAATCCTTGGCGTACTCAAAGCCACCCAGAATGATAGACATGTTCACACCAACAGGCCATGTAGACACGCGGTTAATCGCACCGAGTTCATTCAGTCTGGCCGCCATCTTCCGCAAATAGGTCTCCACATTGCCCCACTCCTCCGGCTCAACTTCCAGTTCAAGAGAGGAGGGGAAACCATGGAAGGGGCTGGGGCAGCAGGGCAGCGGATAGAGAGCGTTGGCTTCCTTCAGCACGGCCGCCTGCAGGGGTTCCTGCATTCCGCAGTTGGTGGTGAAGAAGGCCACCTTCTTGCCGGCGTACTCCTCCATGACCTTGGGCACGTCGGAGAGAATGAAGGTCTGGGCGCCGGTCATGCCGGCGTCGCCGGTGGGGTCGGGCGCGTCGCGGAAGACCAGCTCGATGCCGGCGAGCTCGGCTTCTTCCTTCATGATGTTGTAGCGGGCGACGATGGTCTCATAGCCCATGTGGCGGGCAAAGGAGTAATGAACGAGAACTTCAGCGCCCCACTCCTTGGCAGTTCCGACGATCTGGTAGCCGCCGTTGATCTCGTCCACGCCCATGACCAGGTCAGCGGCGCCGGCGATGTCAGCGGGATCCTCCGCGGCCACGCCGGCGATCAGCAGGATGTCCGGGCGGGTCTCGCGGATCTTGGTGAAGGCGGCAGTGGCGCCCTGAACAGCCTGGCACATGATGATGGCCTTGACCTCGGGGTTCTCGGCGAACTGCAGCAGCTTGCCGATGGTGGTCTCCACTTCAGAGGAGAAGTTGTCCGGATAGGTGTCGGTGATGACTACGTCAGGGTACTCTACCGCCAAACGCTCAGCCGCGCGGTACTCTTCCTCGCCCTGAGAGGTCGTGCCGGTGAGGATGGCGATCTTATAGCCTCCCTCGGCTACGGCGGGCAGCATCATGCCCAGCAGCATGGCTAACGCCAGTGTGAATACCAACAGTTTCTTCATAAGGTTCCTCCTTCAATTTATCTCAGGCTGTTGTCAACATGAGTATACGCCTGGATTGTATAGTATATTCTGTATCGCAAACCCCCAACTTGTCAAGAGAAAATTTGATTTTCCTTAAGGTTTCGCGCTTGTTTTGTCAAAGCGCCGCCTACAAAATTGTTCAATTTGGTGTATAATTCCCCTGATTGCACCTGTTTTTCGTTCCCAAACTGCCTGCCGGCGACAAATTATGCACAAAACAGTATAAATACAAGTTCGTGCGGCCTGCAATAACTCAAATCCCGCCTGCGCTTGAAGACTGCCCGGCGCTGTGCTAAAATAAGCCATCATTTGACAGATGAAAGCGAGGCTTTTTACATGAACAAAACGCTCAAGGAATTCAAGGAATTCATCTCCCGCGGCAATGTGATCGACCTGGCGGTCGGCGTGATCATCGGCGGGGCCTTCGGCAAGATTGTGTCCAGCCTGGTCAACGACCTGATCATGCCGCTCGTCTCCCTGATCATCGGCGGCAGCGGCGTTGCCGGGCTGTTTGTCCAGCTGGGCAAGAGCGATGTGGCCTACTCCTCAGTGGAAGCCGCCAAGGAAGCCGGCGTGGCCACCCTTAACTACGGCCTGTTTATCCAGACGGTGATCGACTTTTTGGTCATCGCGATGGTCATCTTCCTGTTTGTCAAGGCCATCAACAAATTCCGCAGGAAGGAAGCGCCAGCGCCCGCACCCGCGCCCCGGCTGTGCAATTACTGCCGCCTGGCAGTGGCTGATGACGCCACCCGCTGCCCGCACTGCACCAGCGAGCTGAAGGCTCCCGACGCCTAAGGGTACATCATGAACGATTACCGCTGCTTTATTTGGGATTTTGACGGCACGCTCTATGACACCTATGACCGCATTGTCCGCGCGGTCAAAAAGGGCATGGACGAGATGGGCCTGTCCCCTGAGGGCCATGATGTCAAGGCGCTGGCCAAATCTACCCTGCGCCAGGCCTGCGTCGCGCTGGCCGGCGAGGACCGCGCGGAGGAGCTGCTCGCGCGCTATTTCGCGCACGCGGAGGAGGAGGGCGAGGAGAGCATCAAGCCCTTTCCGGGGTGTGAGGAAGCGCTGCGCGCCGTGGTGGAACACGGCGGCTTCAATTACCTGTACACTCACCGCAACCAAACCGCACTGGAAGCCCTGCAACGGGATGGCCTGGAGGGATACTTCCGTGATTTTATCACCGATGAGGCTGATTTCCCCAGCAAGCCCGCGCCGGATGCCATCAACTGGCTGATCGACCAGCACTACCTGGAGCGCCATGAGTGCGTCATCGTGGGCGACCGGCTCATTGATAGCCTGGCCGGCAAGAACGCGGGCATCGCCAGCGCCCTGTTTGATCCTGAGGGCTTTTACAGCCCTGATGACGCGGATTTCTTCTTCACCAGCCTTGCGGACATCCCCAAAACGCTCATGCAGCAGGACGTTTTTTCGGATGAATGAACAATTTCACACAATTGATCCATATTCAAGGGCCGCGGCCCTTTTTTTGTGATAGAATACAGTGACAAAGTCAAGCAACTGAATCAGGAGGGAATTATGACCCATCCGTGGAAGGAAGAACTCAACAAGCTGCTCCTGCAAGGCGCGTCCTATGCCGATGTGCGCTATACACCCCGGGAGGATTCCGCCGCGCTGGTCATGCGCAACGGCAACCTGCTGGCTTTTTCCGCCGGCGGCGAGCGCGGCTTTGGCGTACGGGTGCTCTATCAGGGCGCCTGGGGTTTTGCCGCCAGCAGCGACCTGGGCAGCATCACCGCCACCTTCGCCCGCGCGCTGGACAACGCTAAATCCACCGCCCGGCGCCTCTCGCGCCCCATCCGCCTGGCCGACAAGCAGGTGCACACCGGGCGCTTCACCTCGCCTTGCCTGGTAGACCCGGCGCAGGTGCCCTATGACGAACAGGTGGCCTTCCTGCGCCGCGTGGATACCGCCCTGCAGCAGACGGGCGTTGAGCAGCGCATGATTTTTCTGCGGACGCAAAGCAGGCTCACCGAATACTACGACACCCAGGGCGCGCAGATTGTCAAGGAAATCCGTGAGATCTTCCCCTACCTGGGCATCCAGGGCAGGGACGGGGACGGCGAAACCCAGTCCCGCCGCTACAGCCCGCCGCGCCTGGGGTCTACCCGCGGGTGGGAGATCATGCAGGCGGACTTCTTTGAAGAGCAGGCCGCGCGCATGGTGCGCGAGCTGAATGAGACGCTGGCAGCGCCCAAATGCCCAAGCGATGTGCGCAGCGTCATCCTGATGCCGGACATCATGTACCTGCAGGTGCATGAGACCATCGGCCATCCGCTGGAGCTGGACCGCATCCTGGGGTATGAGCTGTCCTACGCCGGAGGCTCCTTTGTCAGGCTGTCGGACTTTGGCGCCCTGCGCTACGGCACGGACAAGCTGACCGTGCGCGCCGATGCCACGATGGAAAACAGCCCCGGCTCCTTCGGCTATGACGATGACGGCGTGGAAGCGCAAAACAACCTGCTCATCAAAGACGGCATCCTGGTGGGGGCCATCACCTCCCGCCAGATGGTGACAGAGGCCAATGACAAAATGGGCCGCGAATACTTCAAGGGCTCCGGCGGCACGGCGCGGGCCTCTTCCTTCCGCCGCACGCCGCTGGAGCGCATGACCAATATTTCCGTGGACCCGGGTACGGACGGCACGCTGGAGGACATCATCGCAAAGACCGAGAAGGGCATTGTGCTCTCGGGCGACAAGAGCTGGTCCATCGGCAGCAACCGCGAGCAGTTCCATTTTGCCAATCACTACGGCTACCTGGTGGAGGACGGGCAAAAGAAGGGCGTGGTGCGCTCCTGCGCCTACTCGGGCGAGACGCTGCCCTTCTACAACAGCCTGGCCATGGTGGGCGATGAGCGCACCTGGCAGGTGGAATTTGTGCCCAACTGCGGCAAGGGCATGCCCTCCCAGACGATGCAGCTGGGCCATGGCGTGCCGGTATGCCGCTTTGACAACGTGAAGGTGGGTGAGTAAAACCATGCTACAGCAGATGAAGGAAACCCTGCTCGCGCTGCGGGAATATGCCCTGGAACGGAATCTTCAGGCACAGCTGTCCCTGCACCGGGAGGACAGCCACCTGACGCGCCTGGCCAATGGCAGCGTATCGCTGAATACCACGGAATCCGTGACCTCGCTGTCGGTCACAGCCTATGGCGACCGCCGCACAGCCACAGCCACCCTGGTGTGCGGGCTGAAGGACCTGGACATGATGCGCCAGGCGGTTGACCGCGCGGCAGCCATGCTGCCCCACGCCAGCCGGCTCAGCTTCCAGCCCACCCTGCCCAGCATCCCGGCTGACAGCACCTGTGAGACCGGATATGATGCGGCGCTGGCGCAGCTTGGCAGCGCCGGCATCCTGGACTATATCAGCGACGCCGCCGCGGGGCTGGAGGATGAGGACCTGACCCTGGGCGGCAGCTTCAGCGTGGGCGGCACCGCCTGGTGCACGCTGTCCACCGCCACGCCCCACAGCGTGAGCTGGCGGCTGTCAGACGCGCAAATCACGCTGGTATTGGCCTCCGCCAAAAACAAATGGGAGATCAACGCCGAGCAGAGCGCCCAGTCGCTGGACGACCTTGATCCCAAAGCCATGCGCCGTCATCTTGCTTTCCTGAAGGAACAATACCTGACCCGGGAGGCAGTGCGTCTGCCGCTGGGGCCTGTGCGCGTGGTCTTTGGCGCAGCCGCGACCGCCGAATACCTCAGTTACCTGAGCTACCTTGGTCTGGACGGCTCCGCCATGAAGCAGGGCAACAGCATTCATCGGGAGGAGGATATCGGTCAGCGGACGCTCTCGCACAAAATCACCGTGACGGAAGGGCCCGATTGTCCCGGCGCCTTCGCGCTGCCCACGGATGACTTTGGCCGCAGCCGCGGCACCGCCGCCTGGTACGACAAGGGCGTGCTGCGCGGCTTCATCTGGGACCAGGGCGCCGCGGATGAATACGCGCAAACGCCCACCGGGCATAATCTGGCGCATCACAGCTTCGCGCTGCAGCCCGGGGACATGGCGGTCAACGATCTGCAGGCGCTGGCCGCCGCCCCGCGCGACACCGACATCCTCTATGTGCCTTACCTGCACTACACGGGCGTGGTCAGCCCGTCGGAAGGCCTCATCACCGGCACCTCGCGCTTTGGCGCGCTGCTGCTAAAGAAGGACGGCGCCATCCAGGTGCCCTATAACGTGCGCTTTACCGAAAAGCTGGAGGACATCTTCGGCGGCAAGCTGCTGTGGCTGTCCAGCGAAAGCACGGTCTACAACACGTCAAGCACCTATGGCAGCCGCAACCCCTCCGCGCTGAGGGTGCCCCGGCTGATGTGCTGCGACCAGATCAATGTCGAAATTAGCAACAAAAGCTATTAAGGAGGAACACATGGCAAACATTATTGTAGAGGTCTGTTCCGGTACCCACTGCGTCATGCTGGGCGCCATGAACATCATCGACTCCGTCCATTCGCTGGATGAGATCCGCCACGACATGGACCAGTGCCGTGAGGTGGAGGTGCGCGCCGTTCCGTGCATGGGCCTGTGTAAGGGCGGCGCTCAGGGGCCCTTTGTGCGGGTAGACGGCCTGCTGATCAAAGGCGGTGAAAGCGACCGCGTCATGGCGGCCATCATGGACCGCTGCGCGCAGTCACAGGATACCTAATCATCACGCGTGGATAAAGGAGGTGTAGTATGCGCGGCCTGTTTACATCCATCACCAAAATCCGCCGCCAGGTGTTTACCGAGGTGGCCCGCTACGCCTTTGAGCGGGATCTGGACAACAGCGATTTCAATTTTTTCTATGAAAGCTCCTACCGCATCATCCCCGGGGAGGTGGCCACCTACCGCGACAGCGTGTTCAAGGAGCGCGCCATCATCCGCGAGCGCATCCGCCTGGCCATGGGCCTGCCCATCCGCCCTGCCGACGCGCATCAGCCCCTTACCAAAGGCATGGCGGAGAGCGCTACCGCTGACAAGCTTTTGGAAATGCCCCTGATCAATGTGATCCCCTTCGCCTGCGAAGCCTGCGCAACCGACCATTTCCAGGTGTCCGACAACTGCCGCAAGTGCCTGGCCCATCCCTGCACGGGGGTCTGCCCGGTGGGCGCAGTGTCCATCGGCAAGACAGCTTCCGTGATCGACCAGGACAAGTGCATCAAGTGCGGTCGCTGCAAGGAAGCCTGTCCCTATCAGGCCATTTCGCGCATCGGCCGTCCCTGCGCGGAGGCCTGCGGCGCCAAGGCGATCGGCAGCGACGCGCTGGGCCGCGCGAAGATTGACCAGGACAAGTGCGTTTCCTGCGGTCTGTGCATCGTGGCCTGCCCCTTTGCCGCCATCGCGGACAAATCCGAGATTTTCCAGCTGGTCACTGCCATCCGCACCGGGCAGACAGTCTTTGCCGCCATCGCGCCCTCCTTTGTGGGCCAGTTCGGCCCCCTGGCCACGCCCGGCAAGGTGGTGGCCGGCATCAAGGCGCTGGGCATCACGCGGGTGATCGAGGTGGGCTGGGGCGCTGACATCGGCAGCCTGCACGAGGCTGAAGAATTCCTGCGGGATGTGCCGGATGAAAAGCCTTTCCTGGGCACTTCCTGCTGCCCTTCCTGGGCCATGTTCGCGCGAAAGGAACAGCCGGGGCTGGCGAACTGCATCGCCCAATCCCATACGCCCATGGTGGCCGCTGCCCAGCGCATCAAGCAGGAGCATCCGGATGCCCGGGTGGTCTTCATTGGCCCGTGCGTGTCCAAAAAAATGGAGGCGCTGGAGGATGAGGTGCGCCCCTATGTGGATTATGTGATTACTTATGAGGAGCTCATGGGCCTGTTTGCCGCCAGGCAAATTGAGCTCAACGAACTGAAGGAGGCGCCGTTGATGGATTATGCCTCCCGCGACGGACGCAATTACGCGGTAGCCGGCGGCGTGGCGCAGGCTGTAGTCAATGTCATCCAGGAGACGGCCCCTGGGCGCGAGGTGCCCGTCATGAAGGCGGACACCCTGCATGAATGCCGGAAAATGCTGGCCCTGGCCAAGGCCGGCAAGGTCAACGGGTACCTGCTGGAGGGCATGGCCTGCCCGGGCGGCTGTGTGGGCGGGCCCGGCACCCTGTCTCAGATTTCGCGCGCAAGCAAGTCGGTGGCCGCTTTCGCGCAGGCTTCCTCCTACCGCACCGCCTCAGACAATCCGCTTGACCAGGAGGTGCTGCCCATCGCGCCGGGCTAAAACCGATTTCAATCTTTATTGCATCGCCGCGCCGGGCGGATTTGGTCCCGCGGCTTGAATGACGTACCCGCTTCCTTTATAATATGCTACCGAAAGCTGTTCATTTTAATTGTTAGGAGGACAAATATGTTCAAAAAAATCCTGTCCCTCTTCCTGTGCCTGGCCCTGATGCTGGGCTCCCTGGCCGCGATGGCCGAAGCAGCCTATACCGGCGAGGCCGAGGGCTTCTCCTCAGAAACCCCCATCAAGGTCACCGTGACGGTAGTGGATGGCAAAATCACCGCTGTCGTTATCGATGAGCACGGCGAGTCCAAGGACATGATCCCTGCCGTGGCTACGGCGCTGGAAACCCTTCCCGCCGCCATCGTGGAAAAGAACTCCGCGGAGGTGGACGTTGTCGCCGGCGCCACCTGGACCAGCAAGGGCATCATGGCCGCAGTCAAGGCCGCGCTGGAGCAGGCGGCCGCTGATGAGACGGCGGCAGTCGCGCTGGCGGACGGCACTTATACAGCCCAGGGCGAAGGCTTTTCCTCAGAAACCCCCATCAAGGTCACCGTGACTGTGGCGGGCAGCAAGATTACCGCAGTGGTCATTGACGAGCACGGCGAGTCCAAGGACATGATCCCTGCCGTGGCTACGGCGCTGGAAACCCTGCTCGCCGCCATCGCGGAAAAGAACTCCGCGGAAGTGGACGTTGTCGCCGGCGCCACCTGGACCAGCAAGGGCATCATGGCTGCGGTCAAGGCCGCGCTGGAGCAGGCGGCTGCCGAGGTTCCCGAAGCGCCCGCGGCTGAAGAGGCTGCGCCGGAAGAACCCGGCGCGCTGATCAACGGCACCTTTGCCGGCGAAGCCCAGGGGTTCTCTTCTGAGAAGAACATCAAGGTCACCGTAACCTTTGTGGACGGCAAGATCACCGCGGTCGTCATTGATGATCACGGCGAGTCCAAGGATATGATCCCTGCCGTGGCTACGGCGCTGGAAACCCTGCCCGCCGCCATCGCGGAAAAGAATGAAGCGGAGGTGGACGTTGTCGCCGGCGCCACCTGGACCAGCAAGGGCATCATGGCCGCGGTCAAGGCCGCGCTGGAGCAGGCGGCTGCCGAGGTTCCCGAAGCGCCCGCGGCTGAAGAGGCTGCGCCGGAAGAACCCGGCGCGCTGATCAACGGAACCTTTGCCGGCGAAGCCCAGGGGTTCTCTTCTGAGAAGAACATCAAGGTCACCGTAACCTTTGTGGACGGCAAGATCACCGCGGTCGTCATTGATGATCACGGCGAGTCCAAGGACATGATCCCTGCCGTGGCCACGGCGCTGGAAACCCTGCCCGCCGCCATCGTGGAAAAGAATGAAGCGGAGGTGGATGTTGTCGCCGGCGCCACCTGGACCAGCAAGGGCATCATGGCCGCGGTCAAGGCCGCGCTGGAAGCCGCGGGCGTCAAGGGGCCGGGGGCCGAGGAAGCCGGCAGCGAGCCGGTCGTTATTGCCGGCAGCGGGCTCACCGTGGGCCTGGGCATTGACTCCACGGGCCGCATCGGCCCCGGCAAGGACGACAAGGACGTCCAGGTCTATTCCTTCAACCAGGTTTTTGCCGGCGTGCTCTTTGACGCGGAGGGCAGGATCCTCTATGCCAAGCTGGACCAGCTGGAGGTTGCTTCCCCCAATTATGACGGCGAGGGCATGCCGCATTTCGCCGGCTTCCCGGGCCAGCTGCCCTACCTGTATGACGAGAACCATGACGGCGCGGTTGACGGCGTACTGGAAACCAATGATGAGTTCTTCCAGTCCGAGGTAGCCGGCTGGCAAACCAAGCGCGAGCGCGGCGAGGGCTACAAGATGGGCGTGGGCACCTGGGCCAGCCAGATGGACGCCTTCGAGGCCTTCTTCGTTGGCAAGTCCGTCGAAGAGATCGAAGAGCTGTTTGCGCGCGTCTTCTCCTCCCGCAACGGCCGCCCGCTCAAGGACGGCAGCACCAACGAGGAGGACAAGGCCAAGTATGACGCCCTGTCCGATGAGGACAAGGCCCTGCTGGCCGATGTCACCACCGGCGCCACCATGTCCCTCAATGACAGCCACGGCAACCTGATCGCCGCGCTGAAGAAGGCCTATGAGAACCGCGTCCCGGTCCAGGCTTCCGCCGCCGCGCTGGGGCTGGGCGTGGACTTCTCCGGCCGCATCGGCCCGGGCAAAGACAACACCGGTACCCAGGTGTATTCCTTCAACCAGGTCATCGCGCTCAGCCTCTTTGACGGCGAGGGCAGAATTGTCCAGTCCCTGGTCGACCAGATCGAGGTAGCCACCCCCAACTACGACGGCGCGGGCATGCCCCACTTCACCGGCTTCCCCGGCCAGGGCGGCTACAACTATGACATGAACCATGACGAGGTCGTGGACGGCAGGCTGATCACCAACGCCGACGGCTTCCAGGCCGAGATCGCTGGCTGGCTCACCAAGCGTGAGCGCGGCGACAGCTACAAGATGGGCATCGGCACCTGGGCTTCCGAGATGGATGCCTATGAGGCCTTCTTCGCCGGCAAGAGCGTGGACGAGCTGGATGAGCTCTTCCTGCGCGTCTTCTCCTCCCGCAATGGCCGCCCGCTCAAGGACGGCAGCACCAATGAGGAGGACAAGGCCAAGTACGACGCCCTGTCCGAGGAGGACAAGGCCCTGCTGGCCGACGTGATCACCGGCGCCACCATGTCCCTCAACGACAGCCATGGCAACATCCTGGCCGCCCTGCGCGACAGCTTCGACAAGAAGGCGGATGTCACCATCACCATCGGGGAATAAGCAAGGGATCATACATCAAGAGCCGGGGGACCGCCGCGCGGCGTTTTCCCCGGTTTTCCTGTCCCAGGACTTGAGGAAACAGATGACGATTATGCTGGTTCCAGCTTTTTCATCAAATCCTCCACCTCTTTGCATGCAAGCAGATCCCCTGCCCTTTTGAAATGCTTCAATGCCTGAAGAAAAGAACATGCGGCGTCTGCTTTCTCTTGAAGAGCTGCTTTCAGTTGTCCCGCGGCCCGATATACACAGCCCAACACCATTGGGTCGCCTGATTGCTCAGCGTTGGCAAGCGCCTTCTCCAGATGCTCGTGCGCCAATGACAATCTGTCTGTGAGCAGGAACACCATTCCCAGCTCATATTGATTCACAGCCAGCTTCATATTGACCGGTTTCCCATGAATATTCCTGCATTTAACCGTGAAGCAATCCGATAAACCGGCATGCACTGGGAATCGTTCATCTCCCGCTGTCCTTTCCTGCACCCAGGCGCAATTCCCGCGTCGCGACCCTGTCAATGAAGGCGCGCTCATGCTCGATGAAGACCATGGACGCGTTGGTCTCCAGCAGCATCTCCTCGATCTGCTCGCGGCTTTCAGGGTCGATGTCGTTGAGCGGTTCATCCCACAGGAAGAGATGGGCCGGCTGCGCCAGGGAGAGCGACACCAGGGTCTTTTTCTTCTGCCCCAGCGAGAAACCTGAAAAGTCGCGGTCAAAATGCTCCTGGGGCAGGTCAAACTTGCGCAGCAGGGTAAAGAACAGCGTCAGGTCCAGCCCGCGCGCCTGGGCCATCTCCCGCGGCGTGCCGGCGATGCCCTTCGCGGTCTGCGGCAGGTGGGAAATGACCAGGTCCCGGGGCAGCCAGACCCGGCCGTCACAGGGTTGGAGCAGGCCCATGATCAGGTGGAGCAGGGTGGTTTTGCCGGCGCCGTTTTTGCCGGTCAGGGCCAGACGCTCACCCGGCAGCATCGTCAGGCTGAGCCCTTCAATCAGGGGCGTGCCGTCATAGGAAAAACACAGGTTCTCCAGCCGCAGCAGCACGGGGTTTCTGTGCGCCAGCGGCTTCAGCTTGACGGGGGAGGTATATTCAAGGTTTTTGAGCAGGCTCTCCTGTTCCTCAATTTGTCGCTCGATACGGTTTTCAAGGGATTTGGAGCGCTTCATCATCTTGGCGGCCTTGTGGCCGATGTAACCGCGGTCGCCGCCGGCATCAGCGCCGAACTTGGCGGCTTCCACCCGGTCGCTCCAGTCGGCCTTCTCACGGGCGGACTGCTTCAGGCGGCCGATGTCAGCCAGGATCCTGTCGCGCTGCGCGCGCTCAAACCCGTCCTGGCGGCGCTTGTTTTCCCGGTAGGTGGTGTAGTTGCCGCTGACCACGCGCGCGCCCTGCTTTTCCAGCGCCAGGATGTGGGTGCAGACCTGATCCAGAAAGCTGCGGTCATGGGAGACCACCATCAAGCCGGCTTTGCGCCGCAGGTAACCGGCCATCAGCGCGCGGCCGTCCTCATCCAGGTGGTTGGTGGGCTCGTCCAGCAGCAGGAAATGCCCGGGGCGCAGGAACAGCGCAGCCAGTTTCAGCCGGGTTTGCTCGCCCGGGCTGAAGCTGTAAAGCGGGCGGTCCAGCTCCTCCGCCGGGATGCCCAGCAGCTGCGCTTCCCGCGCCAGGTCATCTCGCACGCGGTAGCCGTCCCGCGCGGCATAGGCCTCCTCCACCTCGCCATAGCGCGCCAGCGCCTGCGGCGTGGGATGGGCCAGGCAGGCGGCCATCTCCTTCTCCCACAGCGTGTAGGGCGCCAGGGTGTCAATGAGCGCCTCCCGCGCCGGGCGCGCGGAGTCCGCCGGAAAGGGAAAGTAATCAAAGGGCAAACTGGACACGATGCTGCCCTGGCCATGCAGCTGCCCGGCCAGCAGGCGCAGCAGCGTGGTCTTGCCGCGGCCGTTGCGGCCGACCAGCCCCAGGCGCCAGGAGCTGTCCATATGAAAATCCAGCCCGGAAAACACCGGCTGCGCGCTGCCCTCATAGGAAAAATATAGTTCTTTGACTTGAATAATGGACATGAAATCCCCCCATTGGCGGACAAGGCGCCGCCGGCCAAGGGCCGGGCGCTGCCTGCCGGTCGCCTGAAAACAGCTTAGGCGGGGATGCTTTTCATGCCGGGGTCCTCCTGAATTGATGGCCTGATTGTAAAAAACGCCGCCTGACTTGTCAAGGGACCGGAGCAGTTGACGCTGCGCGGCCAAAGCCCTAAGATGGAAACGGATTTTTCCGAATATCAAATCAAACCGAGGTGTCCGATGGCCGATCATCAGGAAAGCTACCAAAGCCCCTTTTCCCAGCGCTACGCCGGCAAGCAGATGCAGGCCCTGTTCTCCCCCATGCATCGGGCGCGGCTGTTCCGGCAGCTGTGGCTGATCCTGGCGCAGTGCCAGCAACAGCTGGGCCTGCCCGTCAGCGATGAACAGATCCGGGAGCTGAGCGCGCGCGTCCGGGATGTCGATTTGCAGCGCGTCAACGAACTGGAGCAGTCCCTGCGGCACGATGTTATGGCCCATCTGAAGGCCTACGCGGAGGATTGCCCCCTGGCCGCGCCTATCCTGCACCTGGGCGCCACCAGCTGCTATGTGACCGACAACGCCGACATCCTGATCCTGCGCGACGCCATGCGCCTGGTCCAGGCCCGCCTGGTCGGCACGGCGCGCGCCCTGGCCGCGGCCGCCGGACAGTACAAGGGCCTGCCCATGCTGGGCTATACCCATTTCCAGCCTGCCCAGCCCACCACCCTGGGCAAGCGGCTTGCGTTATGGCTGCAGGACCTGCTGATGGATTTGCAGGAGCTGGACCACTTCCTCAGCCGCCTGCGCCCGCTGGGCAGCAAGGGCGCGACCGGCACCCAGGCCTCCTTTCTGGCGCTGTTTGACGGCGACGCGGACAAGGCGGTGCAGCTGGACCGCATGATCGCAAACAGCCTGGGTTTTGAGCAGCCGCTGGCTCTCTCCGGGCAGACCTACACCAGAAAGATCGACGCGCTGGCGCAAAACGTGCTCTCGGGCATCGCGCAAAGCGCGGCCAAGTTCGCGGGCGATCTGCGCCTGCTGCAGCACCTCAAGGAGGTAGAGGAGCCCTTTGAGGCTGCGCAGGTGGGCTCCTCCGCCATGCCCTACAAGCGCAACCCGATGCGTGCCGAGCGCATGACCGGGCTGGCGCGCTTCATCCTCAGCAACGCCGCCAACGCCGGCCATACCGCCGCCAGCCAGTGGCTGGAGCGCAGCCTGGACGACTCGTCCAACCGCAGGCTGTCCCTGGCCGAAGGCTTCCTGGCGACGGACGGCCTGCTGACCCTCTACCAGAACATCGTCTCCGGCCTGGTGGTCTACCCCGGGATGATGGAAAGAAACCTGAGGCAGGAGCTGCCCTTCCTGGCCACGGAAAACATCCTGATGCGCGCGGTCAAGCAGGGCGGCGACCGCCAGGAGCTGCATGAGCGCCTGCGCGTGCACGCGATGGCGGCCGGGCGGCGCGTCAAGGAGGAAGGCCTGCCCAACGACCTGCTGGAACGCGTGGCCGGCGACGCTGCCTTCGGGCTGGACCTGGACACGCTGGATCGCCTGATGGACCCCCGTGACTATACGGGGCTGGCGCAGCGGCAGGTGGAGGACTATCTCGCGGGCGAAGCCGCCAGAGCGCTGGAGACGCTGGCGCACTTGGACAGCCCGCAGGCCAGGGTGAGTCTGTAGCAGGAAAACTGAGCCCGCCCGCCTTGACAGGCGCGGCGGGCTTTTTATACTGGCTTCCTAAAACAAATGAACAGGGAACAGGAGGGGCAAGGGTGAGGGTAGTCACCATCAAGGATGTCGCCAAGGCCGCCGGGGTCAGCATCTCCACGGTTTCCCGCGTGCTCAATGACCGCAGGGACGTGGACGCGGGCACCAGGGCGCGGGTATGGGCGATGATCAGGCAGCTCAACTATGTGCGCAACCAGTCCGCCAGCAACCTCAAGCAGCAGAGCACCTCCGCCATCGGCGTCATCCTGCTAGGGCGGCGCAACTCCTTTCTGACCGCCCTGGCCGAGGAGATCATGGAGGCCGGGCGAGGCAGCGGCTTTGTGTTTGTGATGGACATCCTTGATGAGAAGGCCAACCCCATCCTGGCTGCGCGCCGCCTGTTCCTGGAGCGCAGGCTGCAGGGCGTGATCTTCCTGGGCGCCAACCTGGAGGGCATGGACGGGCAGCTTGCCACGCTGGAGCTGCCCCAGGTCTACGCGACCGTCCAGGCAGGCCACCTGCCTTATGCCCACATCGCCTCCGTGAGCATCGACAACTACAGGGCCGGGCGCATGGCCGCCAGGCGGCTGATGGACCTGGGCCACAGGGACATCGCGCTGATGGGGTATTTCGCCAAGGCGGATGACTCCACCGGCCAGCGCCTGCACGGCGCGGTGGATGAGATGCGTGAAGCCGGGCATCCCCATGACCCCGCGCTGTTTGCCGAGGTCAATTTCACGCTGTCCTCCGCCTACGCGGGCGCCATCAGCCTGCTTGACAGCGGCAAGCCCTTTACCGCGCTGTTCGCCTGCAGCGACATCATCGCCATCGGCGCCATCAAGGCGCTGCATGACAGAGGCCTGAGCGTGCCAGGGGATGTGTCCGTCATCGGCTTTGACGGGCTGGAGTCCGGACGCTACACCATCCCGGAGCTGGCCACCATCCGCCAGCCCTCCCTTGAGATCGCGCGGACCGCTGTGCGGCTGTTGCGCGGGATGATCGAGGGCGCCCCGGCCGAGCACGTGCTGCTGGACTGCGAGCTGGTGGAAGGCCAGTCCCTGCGCGCGCTGTAGTAAAATCAGGGATCGGGCTCATGGCTGACCGTTTTGTTTTTTTTGTGTACGCGCCCGGCCGCCGCGGAGCGCGCGGCTTGACCGGCCTGCGGGCTTGACTCTACAATGAGAAAGGCAAATGCGCCTTTCTTTTTTTATCCGACGCAAATGGGGAGCGAATCATGACGCACGAAGAAGTGACCAGTTTCATCCGGGATCAGGGCATCCGCTTCATCAGGCTGCAGTTCACCGACATCTTCGGTCAATTGAAGAACATCGCCATCACCGCCTCCCAGATGGAGCGCGCGCTCGCCAACCAGGTCACCATTGACGGCAGCAGCATCGAAGGCTTTTTGCGCCTGGAGGAATCGGACATGATGCTGTATCCGGACCTGTCCACCTTTGCCCTGCTGCCCTGGCACCAGGCGGACGACCGCGTGGCGCGGCTGATCTGTGATGTGCATACGCCCGACGGCAAACCCTTCCCGGGCGACCCGCGCTACATCCTCAGACAGGTCATCGCCCAGGCACATGAGATGGGCTATACCTTCAACGTGGGGCCTGAGTGCGAGTTCTTCCTCTTTCATACGGATGCCAACGGCCACCCCACCACCCATACCAACGATGAGGCCGGCTACTTTGACCTGGGCCCCATCGACCGGGGCGAGATCGCCAGGCGGGACATCTGCCTGGCGCTGGAGGACATGGGCTTCCAGATTGAGGCCAGCCATCACGAGTCCGCGCCCGGCCAGCACGAGATCGACTTCAAGTACGCGGACGCGCTCAGGACAGCCGACAACATCATGACCTTCAAGCTGGCTGTCAAAACCATCGCGCAGCAGCACGGCCTGCACGCCACCTTCATGCCCAAGCCCATCTACGGCACCAGCGGCTCGGGCATGCACACCAACATGTCCCTGTTCAAACACAGCGACAACCTGTTTTATGACCCCAAGGGGGAAAAGGAGCTGTCCAGGGAGGCCTACAGCTTCATCGCTGGCCTGCTGCGCCATATCTCCGGCATCACCGCGGTCTGCAACCCCCTGGTCAACTCCTACAAGCGGCTGGTGTCGGGTTTTGAGGCCCCCTTTTACAAGTCCTGGTCGGCCAGGAACCGCTCGGTCCTCATCCGCATCCCCAGCGCGCGCAAGCGCGGCACCCGGCTGGAGCTGCGCAGCCCCGACCCCTCCTGCAACCCCTATCTGGCGCTGGCCCTGTGCCTGGCCGCCGGGCTGGAGGGCATCCGCGAGGGCCTGACGCCGCCGCCTGAAATCGCTGAGAACATCTACACCATGACCGAGGACCAGCGCAAGGCCCGCGGGATCGAGCCGCTGCCATGCACGCTGTACGAAGCGGTGCAGGCAATGAAGCAGGACAGCCTGATCGCCAATACCCTGGGCAGCCACATCATGAACCACTACACCCGGGGCAAGCTCAGGGAATGGGAGGACTACCGCATCCAGGTCAGTCAGTGGGAGCTGGACAAATACCTGGTGCTGTATTGAGAAAACACAGATTATCAAGCTGACAGAAACCGGGGCGTTTTGAAGAATGCCCCGGTGTTTTTTTATAAAGAGCATGTGCTGATACTAAACTAAATCATTAATGCGTCGATGAGCCATCTGCGATGAGTGATGGAAGTGACACGTTGGACATCTTCAGCCAACTCCTTCACAGTACAACACAGGCGGTCAATCACTGCTTCCAGGTTCT
>Ga0255347_1002603_pt1 | contig 25219 bp, 20 predicted proteins | sample wastewater_treat_2_FD_192479 | JGI IMG/M metagenome (GOLD analysis project Ga0255347, IMG submission 192479) | Wastewater microbial communities from Lulu Island WWTP, Vancouver, Canada - plant24 | ecosystem: Engineered > WWTP > Wastewater > Unclassified | place: Canada: Vancouver, British...
AGAACCCTGTCGGCAATTTTGTCTACCTGGACAACGCATTCACCGTCACTCCAAGCCCGCCTGTCGCCGTCACCGGGATCTCTCCGACATCTGGGGCCGCCGGCACCACGCTGAGTACTGTCACCGTCACCGGCACCAACTTCGTCGCCGGCGCCGAAGTCGTCCTCAAAATCACGACCGGCGGCGTCAAGTATCTCTATCCGACTGGGGTAAAAGTGATTAATCCGACGCAGATCCAGTGTACATTGGCCATCCCGGCCAGTGCCTATCAGGGCCTCTATACCGTCTGCGTCAAGAACCCTGGCGGCAATTTTGTCTACCTGGACAACGCATTCACCGTCACTCCAAGCCCGCCTGTCGCCGTCACCGGGATCTCTCCGACATCTGGGGCCGCCGGCACCACGGTTGACACAGTCAACGTCACCGAACCGGCAGACGACATCACCAGGATCTCCCCGGCATCGGCGCCACCGACACTGACAGAAGTACCGACGACGGTCACGACCACCCCAACCGTCAATGTGACACCGACACCCCCCGAACCGACTATGACGGTCACCACCACGCTACCCACCAACGTGACGCCGACGCTTCCCGAACCGACAATGGCGGTCACGACGACGCCAACCGAAAACGTGACACAGGCGCTGACCGAACCGACAGTGACGGTCACGACCACGCCGACCGTCAACGTGACACCGACGCTGACCGACCTGATGACTAGAGTCACGATAACGCCGACCGTCACCACGGCTCCCCTCGTCGCGAACTTCACCTGGCCGGATGAGACTATGACACCCATGGTCCCGGTGAACTTTACCGACTGCTCGACCGGCACGCCGACGCAGTGGTTTTGGGAGGTTGAGAACGAGACCTTCACCACGCAGATCATCACCCATACGTTCATGGATCCAGGCACGTTCACGGTGAACCTGACGGTCGAGGATGCTGATGGCGAGACCGCCACGATCGTGAAGGAGATCGAGGTGGCCGCTCCGGCGACCATCACTTCAATACCAGAGAGTCAGGTCACGACCATGACCACACCTGACCCAACTGTGACGGACTCGAGCGCGACGAGCCCGGACGCGGGAGCACCGGCAACGATGGTTACAATGGCCGCCCCAGGCCCTCGAGACCGGCTGCGGTGATTATTGGATCCACATTTTTTCCACACCAGAGAAGCAGGTCAAACCTGATAACCTCGAGATTGGTCATGCCCAATCCTTGATATTTCAAGAATCAAGCGGCGTGCTTCACGACCGTCCACGATGCGATGAGAAAACAATAGAGAGATAGAGAGCGAACGCATACCAGCGATGATCCGTGAATCGCCCGACCCGTCCCTCCCCGGCCGCCTCCGCGAGTTCCACGAGCGACTCCCGCTCGCCGGCGACCCGCCGAACGCCGTGCTCTCGCTGCCAGACGACCGGATCCTGTACCTCGCGGCAATCCTGCGCGACACGCCGGTGCCCGCGCCGGCGCTCTCGCTCGAGGAGTGGCAGGCGTTCCTGGACCACCTCCGGCCGCACGGGGTCTACCCACTCATCGCGTACCGCCTCCGCTCGTGGCCGGAGGACTGCCGGCCGCCGGCGAAGGTCATGGCCTGGCTGAATCGGGTCTTTCTCTACGCGGCCGCGCGGACGATGCGGGCCGGCCGGCAGATCCAGGAGGTCGTGGACGCGCTGGAGGAGGCGGGGATTCCGTCGGTTTTATTGAAGGGGCCGGCGCTGGCGCGGACGGTGTATCCGGACCCGGCGTTGCGGCAGTCGGTTGATATCGATTTGTTAGTACGGCCGGCGGACGTGCCGGCGGCGGAGGCGGTGCTCGAAGGGTTGGGGTACTCATGCCCGACGAAGTACTTCCACCTGACGCCGACCGCGAGCAACAACGAGACGTTCGGGGCGGATGACGGCCGGATGCCCGTCGAGCTCCACTGGCGCCTGGACTTCGCCCTGGACCTCTCTCCCGGTACATACCTCGAGGGGGTCATCTCCCGCCGCGTTCCAGTCGAGTCGGACGGGCTCTCGTTCGCCACCCTCTGGCCGGCCGACCACCTCCTCTACCTGGCGTTCCACGACGGGTTCCAGCACAGCGACTTCCGGCTCGACTGGGCGCTCGACCTCGCGATGCTGATGCCGGCGGTCGAATCGAAGGAAGATTGGGACCGCCTGGTCCGGGCGTCGGTCGACCTCTGCACTCGGGACGCGCTCGAGCTCACGACCGCGACGTCCGCGCTCTGGACAGGCGCAGACGTGACAGTCCCGCCCGGGACCTTGGACTACGCCGCATGGCCAGCGGCGACGGAGCGGGAGCGCGGGCTCTGGGACCATTCGCCGGCCCACCACAACTCCCTAGTCTCGTATGCCTGGCTCATGCTGCAGGGGCAGCAGGGGCCGGCGGCGAAGGTTCGGTGGGCGTGGCGGTTCGTATTTCCGCCGGCGGAGATGCTGGTGGCGTACCGGAGATCGGGTTCGAGAGTGGACATACCGATTGCCCACTTTCGACGATGGGTTTCGATAATAAAGTACGTCTGAGTTCGAAACTTCCTGAGTTACGCGGATAATTTGGCATCTTTTCGAGTAGGATAACGCAAGATACGTACCATCTTAAGTCCCCCAACTGTTAACCACGGGAAAAACAAAGATTAAATGAATATCTCTCGAGGCCATCCTATGGAGAGCGAAAAAAATCACAATTTTACCGCCCAGTTGCCCCGCAATCTCGCTGCGAATATCGCCTATTTCATCGCCAGTATCATCGTCGGGATACTTCTCGTCCCCTACTTCGTCGATACGCTCGGTGTAGCAGCGTATGGTCTCATACCACTCACGGCATCAGTAACTGGGTACGTTGCAATCGTGGTGCAGTCGCTCAACATCGCGGTCACCCGGTTCCTGACTGTCGATCTCCAACGCGAAGACTTTACCGCCGCCAACCATACCTTCAATACCGCCTTCTTCGGTCTCAGTGCGGTAATTCTTCTGATGGTCCCGGTTGTTGTAGCGATCGCATACTTCATACCGACCATTTTCAACGTTCCAGCCGGGCAAGAATCTGGATCAATCATCCTCTTCCTTGGAGTCTGCGGTGCCCTCCTCCTCCGTGCTTGGAGCGGCAACTTTACCGTGCAACTCTTCGCCTACAACCGCCTCGATCTACAGAACCTCGTCAACCTCGCGAACCTCCTTGTCCAAACGGGACTGATTGTCTTCTTTTTCGCTCTATTCGGCCCGAACCTCGCCCTCGTTGGAGGGGCCTACCTGGCAGGGGCAGCAATCGCCTCCGCAGTCTCGATCATCCTTGCAAAGAGGGTCTGCCCTCACCTCAGGGTATCCATCCATGCTTTCGATCGATCGCGGGTCCGGAACCTCTCTAGCCTGGGCGGTTGGGTGATTGTCAACCAGATTGGAGCTCTACTCTTCGTCCAGATTGACCTGATCGTCGTGAACCTGCTCTTCGGAGCGACCCCTGCAGGAGAATATGCGATCGCCCTGCAGTGGGTGGTGCTTTTAAGAAGTGTTGCGGGAGTTCTGTCCGAGGTCCTCTCTCCCATGATACTTACATATTACGCCAGGGACGAAATCGAGACCTTGATAAGAGTAGTTACAAGCGCCGTGAAGTTGATGGGGCTCTCGATGGCCCTTCCGATCGGGCTTATCTGCGGGTTCGCCCCCCATTTGCTTACCCTCTGGGTTGGGCAGGAATTCACCGATCTTACGCCACTGATGGTCCTCCTGACACTCCATCTCGCAGTGAACCTCGCGGTGTTGCCACTCTTCTCGATCAACGTCGCCTACAACCGGATGCGAGTACCGGGGACGTTGACGCTTGTGATGGGGATCGCGAATCTGACCCTCGCGGTCGCCCTCCCACTTCTCTTCGGCTGGGGTTATTACGGGGTCGCGGCCGCAGGAGCGATCGTGTTGACACTAAAGAATGCCGTCTTCACCCCGTGGTATGCGGCACGGATCCTTGGCATCGGGGTGCACACATTCACCCGATCAATGCTTCCGGGGGTCATAGCAGCGCTACTTCTGAGTGTAGGCATCGCGATGATAGGGTTATACTTCTCTCTCGATGCGTTGATCCCGCTCATTACTATTGGTGGAGCGATTGCAATGATCTACCTCGCGGCTATGTGGTTGTTCGGCCTCAATGACATCGAGCGGGGCCTATTTCGGACTTATCTGCCTGAGGCTATTAGGTGATTTGCTTCATGAAGCCACGAAACATTATCGAGACGGTTAACCACGATCTCTGTATTGGTTGTGGAGTCTGCGCCGCCGTTTGCCCGGACAGCATCCTCGAGATGCGGTTCAACCAATTCGGGGAGTATAATCCCATCGAAACAGCGGACTGTACAAAAGAGTGCGGTCTTTGCCAGAAAGTCTGTCCGTTCTCGGACGGAATCCCCAATGAAGATGAGATCGGGCGTCTCCTCTTCGGCGAGATCCCGGGGATTCAGCACCGACCCGAGACGGGGTACTTCCTCGATACATTCGTCGGTCACTCACGGATTGACGGTCATCGCGAACATGGATCGTCGGGGGGTTTAGCTACCTGGCTCCTACAGACACTGCTCGAGGAGGGAACCGTCGACGCCGTTGTGTGCGTGACATCGAACCCCGATCCAGAAAAACTGTTTCGGTTTGCGGTTTTCACCACGGCAGCAGAGGTTCGGGCTGCGTCGGGTTCTGCGTACTACCCTATTGAACTCTCCGAGGTGCTCCGATTCATCATCGATCACCCCGGCAGATACGCGGTAATCGGTCTGCCATGCTTCGTGAAGGCGATCCGCCTGGCGCAGTTGAGAAATCGAAACCTGCGTGAGCGAATCATTGTCGTCATCGGTCTTGTCTGTGGACAGCTGAAAAGCAGGGGGTTCACCGCCTATCTCGCGGCACTCGCTGGTCTCGAAAGTGCGCCCGAAAAAATCTACTTTCGAGGGAAGGACCCTACTCAGCCAGCGGGAAATTTTTATTTCTCTTTCTGGGACCGAGATGGCGAGGAGTGCCGGCTCTACTGGAGTGAGGGGGCCAGTGAGGCATGGGGCAATCGATGGTTTACACCAATTGCCTGTAACTATTGCGACGATATTTTCGCCGAGTGCGCCGATGTGACCTTCATGGACGCATGGCTCCCGGAATACTCAAATGACCCGAGTGGAACCAGCATGGTGATTGTACGCTCTCAGCTCACGGCTCAGTTAATTGATAAAGGGATTTGTCAAGGCACTATTGATGTCAGGAAAATATCCGAGAGTGAGGTCGTCCGAAGCCAATCCGGGGTTGTAGCCGTGAAGCGAAATCGCCTTCAATACCGTCTATATCGTGCAAAACGGCGAGAGGATCCTGTACCACCAAAGAGGGTGACGGCGCTATCTGTGAAAAATCCCGTTTTCAGATGGGATCCTATATTAAAGGAAGATATGCAAAAGATCAGTCGTAACTATTTCGGGACAACCGCCGAAAACGGACCCTTTGACTGTAGAGGTTTCCGTAAATCAATGAGATATCAACTATACCAGATACAAATACTCGTAATGTTGTCAGTATTATCAGTTGAGGCCACAAAGAGGATGATAAAGATAAGGAGATTTATTCATGGATGAAGATCGGCCACTCTTCATCCTGGCGGGAAATGGCCCATACCAGAATCGGGGCTGCGAAGCCATCGTCCGGGGCACGGTAAAAATTCTGCGGGATAGATTTCCTGATCCTCAGTTTCTATGTGTCAGTCTTTTCCACAATGAACAGCAGTTAATAAGACAGCAGGGACGTGAAACTGATTCGTCAATCACACACCTTCGCTCTTTAGTACCATCAAAAACAGGAATGATTCGAGCGTTCTGGAAACCGAGTACATGGAGATTAGGATATCAATATATTTTCGACAAACTTGCTTACTCTTCCAGTGTCTATCAGGAAATGCTCCCACACCTCGAAAATGCCAACGCAGTCCTGTCAATTGGGGGAGATAACTATTCACTGGATTACGCAGTACCAACCTATTTTATCGGTCTAAATAATCTGGTATTAACTCATAATCGACCGCTGGCAATCTGGGGAGCCTCGATCGGTCCTTTTAGCAAAATGCCTGATTTTGAGCGGTTTATGAGTAACCATCTCCAGAAAGTCACTGGCATTTTCGCTCGGGAATCCTCGACAGTCGAATATCTTCGAAGTATTGGAGTCACCCGTAATGTGTATCCGGTTGCAGATCCGGCATTCGTCATGGACCCGGCACTACCGAATGAAGTTAGGGCAGAATCATTGAAAATTGAGAAGGGGGCGGTAGGTCTAAACCTCAGTCCACTTATGGCAAAATATGTTACAGGAGGGGATCTAGAGGCGTGGGCGCGGGTTGCAGCTGACATTATATGGAAAATCGCCAGCACAACCGAGGTACCGGTATACCTGGTTCCTCATGTAACCACCGCAGGTTCCGACGACGATACCTTCACACGCACAGCAGATTCCGATGACTATACCTTCATGCGAAAGGCTACCTCTCTGATACAAGAAAAAATCCGAAATCTCACCCTGATTCCACCATTCTATACCGCCGCTGAGACAAAATGGATAATTAGCCAGACCGATCTCTTCGCAGGTGCTCGAACTCATGCAACAATCGCAGCCCTTTCATCGAATGTCCCGACATTAAGCTTCGCATACAGTATAAAAGCACAGGGGATCAATCGAGATATTTTCCGTCACACGGATTATTGTCTGGATGGCCCGGATATAAATGCGGCAACCATAGCTGAGCGAATATCAGACATGCTGGACAATAAGACCCGGATCCAGAGCGATTTAGTTAAACGGATACCGTGTATTAAGGAATCGGCGATGCAGGCAGGCGATGCACTTAAGAGAATTGTCGGAGATGATATGAATAGATAATTCAAATATTATTTATAACATCATGGTCCCAAGCTAGAGTCCTGGCAAATGAAGATTTAAAGCTTAGCAAGGATTTAAAAAAATGGGAAAAATTCTTTTGTCGTTCGAGTAATATGTTTAGAATGAGATTAGACTTTGAGTTTGAATGAGCATCGAAGAAGCGGGATTTTTTTTAATAATCATTCTAATAGGCTCACTGCCAAGATTCTATCTTTTATCGAAGTATGGATGGGTCGGGAAGGATACCTTCTACCATTTCATTGTTGCGGAGAGCATCAAGCAGAAGGGATTCCCCCCGCGGACTATCGACCAGTTCGTGATACCGGAACAATACGATTACCCCCCATTGCTGCACGTATTCCTATCATATTTCGATAAGGAACACTTCAGGAAATTACAGTATCTCTCGCCTGTCTCGGATATCGTCACGGGGATTGTGATCTACACCTTTTCCTATCACTACCTGGGCGTCCAGGTAGCGTTGATCGCGATATTCATCTATCTCGTGACGCCGTTTGTTTTTGATAATGCTCTCTCGCTGAACCCCCGCTCGCTGGCCAACTTATTCCTGGTCCTGTTGCTCCTCTCGTGGTATAACTTTTACATGTCAGCCGGCGTGGCCTGGCTCATCCTCTCGGTCATTTGCTCATCGCTGGTGCTGCTCTCTCACCGGTTGACTACACAGTGCTTGGGGATCCTGTTCATTGCCCTGTCCCTGTGGACGGGGTCCTGGGTTCCTTTCTGTGTCCTGGTTGCTGCTGTCGCACTCGCGCTTGTCGTGACAAAGGGCTATTTCCTGACCGTTCTCAAGGGACATGTCGCGTTCGTACGCGAGTTCGGGAGAAAATTTCTCGACAGGAACACCCGCGCTGAACGGGCACCGGCATTCCCGAGCGTCCAGTATGTTCTCTTCAATCTCCCGCTCCTTGTCCTGCTTCCACTATTTTTCATCTATCCCCTGCCGATCCAGGATGTGCTATCTCAGTTCCTGCTGGTCTGGATCGGTGCCCTGGTCATCCTCTCGATCGCCTGGGTCTTCGGCGAGGGAGTCCGTCACATGATTTGTGCGGTTCCCGCGATGGCGATGCTCTGGGCTTCATGGATTGTCCATAATAATTTATATCTCATCCTTGTTCCACTCGGTGGCCTTTCGCTCTTCTTCCTGTATTACAAGATCGCCAGGCTCGAGGCGAATCCTGATATCAGCGGCATCGTTTCTGAGGAGTTGATGGAGGCCTTTAACTACATCAATACCAACAAAAAGCCGGGTGACGTCCTGCTGTGCCTGCCCCTCGATCTGACGTACAACGCAGCGTTCTTCACCGGGTGCACGATGCTCCAGAGTAGCGGGGGTTTCGCGAAGGGTCTCGGTTTCAATCAGGAACTGCACAGACGCATCGATGGAGGACGGGTCGGTGAGGTACTGAGTGAGTTCTCCCCCCGCTGGATAGTGGTAGCAGAAGATACCGAGATCGATGATCAGCTCGAGGAACTCGGCTGGGAGCATGTCATGAGCGGAGATACGGCGGCACACGTACTGATGAAAATGGACGATGCATCCAAGGCGACGGACTTTTAGGTTATTTCGGAATCAATCAGTAATTCCTACGCGGAATTTACCCATCGTATAGATGGAGTTGTCCGTGATTGGGACGGACGTTGTTGTCGAGTCACCATGCCCCAATCCCGGGTGATAATCCCCTCCAGCAACGATATAGTCCGAGGAAATCCAGGTACCGCTTACTTGGTACACATCGTTCAGTGGGATTCTCCCGTAAAAGAATGGGATCATATATGTTCCGTTGTAGGTGGAAAACGTAGTATCAGGATTGACGTTCTCCTTGATCCAGTATCCTGGTATTCCGAAGGACGAAAAGGCAGAGAAGTCGTTATCGTGCCAGTAGTACGGATCTTTTGGTAGGTCGTGGAGGATGATGGCCGGTGCCATGGAGTTGAAAGGTCCGGCGATAAGGATGACCAGGGATATGGCGATAACTGCTGTGGTCTTTGTTGATGGTCGCAACCGGGTGAACCAGGTCTCCTTGAACCGGATCAGGGTTAGGGACGCAAAGATGGCTGCAAACGGAATGTAAAACCCGATCAACCTGTCCACGGGAATGAATGCTATGAATGTTCCAATAACTCCCGAAAACAGGACTCCGAATAGCAGGATAGCTGAGAAAAACTCGTTCTCATCCCTCGTTTTGAGGATGTAAAGAACAGATACGAGGGCAAGGAGGAGGAGAATATATTTCGTCGAGTTCATCAGGGTCGCCTGTAACGGAACATCGGCGCCGCCTGTTATCAACTCACCCATCGGAGCTATCCTCTGATTTAGCGAACTCTCCACCACATCCATGAAGGATGAATACCTATAGAAATGATTGAAGAACATCAATAGCGAAGCCAGGAGCCAGATTATGCTGGAAACCCTTCGGTGCGAGAAGGGGTCGAATCTCAGAACCCTGACGAATATCGTCCGTGGCAACGACAATACCGCGAACATGTAGATGCTGAAAATGCCGAAAAAGAGCGACGAGAAATGATGTGCAAACGTGAACGCAAGGAAGTATAAAAGCACGAGGACAGCTACCTTCAGGGACCCCGTCAGGAGATACTTGAAAATCAACACGATGAGGAAGACGAAGAAAACTAGCGCGAGCCCCTGAGGGTGGTACTCCGCCTGGTAGAAAATGACGGATTCGGCAGTCGAAGCGAAGAGCCCGGCAAGAAACGCGACGGAACTCCGACGAGTGATGATATAGGCCAGGACGAACACGCCAAGGAAAAAGAGCATTCCGTACATTGGCGTCGAAAGTCGAAGGACGTCTACAGAGTATATGTCAGTTAGTTGAGTCAACACCGACCCAAGAATGTGCAGGTCAGGCCATGACAGTTGTTGCTGAACCTGTGGGTACCACCATGAATACAGCGGTTCCAGCGTTCCGAAATCAATGATGTTGAACGTGCAGATAGTGTAATAGTTCGGATCAGCGAGTGGCTGATAAGTCAGCCGGAGAGTGGTGGCCGCCCGTACCAGAAAGACGAAGAGGAGGTACTGTGGTAAAAGGATATACGTATCGATCTGTCTTGAAATCACGAAGGGCTCATATACTAGGACCGCCAGCAATGCCACGACCAACGTGATTATCCCGATGTTGGTGATCGTTGAAGAGATAATGACGGGGAAATACCTCAGGTATGCAGCGTAAAGAGCCAGCAGGCAGAACGAGACGATCGAACAGTACAGAATTTTTCTCTCTTGCCGCATTTCGGTTCACAACTGCTCATAAATCTTCTCGATTCTTCTCGCGCTTTCGCCCCAGCTGAAGGTATTGTGGACGAATTCTTTATTGGCCTGGCCAATAGCCGCAGATAATGATGGATTTTGTAAAAACATTATGATTTCCGCAGCCATCCTTTCAGGGTCGTTTGTTGGGACGAGTGAACCGTTTTTCCCGTGCTCAAGAAGCTCCGGGATAGCGCCGACGGCCGTCGCGACGACGGGCTTTCCAGCCGCGTAGGCTTCGAGAATTGTCAGCCCAAATCCTTCCAGGCGGGAGGGGCAGACGTACAGGTCACATAGTGCGTAAAGAGCTCGCAGTGTCGGATCATCGACAAATCCCGTATAAATGATATTGGGGGGGGGTGCATTCGAGGAATCGTCATTGGGATCCTGATTCCTCTGCCCAGCAACGATCAGTTGGGCGTCCATCGTCATGTTAACAAGTTCAAATGCCTTGAGAAGCACGTCGAGACCTTTGCGGAAATCATTCGTCCTACCCACAAACAGTATCGTGGGTTTCTCAATGATACCAAAACGGTCCCTATTCATCTCCAATTCTGCCGAAGATACATCTCGTTGAGAGAATTCTACCCCGTTATACACTACTTCTATCCTTTCGGCGGGGGCAGGGTATCGCTTGACAATCTCCTCGCGGGTGAATTTACTCACTGCGATGATCCTATCTGCTGATACCGTGCTTCGTTCCTCGATCCTCGGCATCAGCGGACTTGTCTCACTTCCTAGATCTCGAATCCCTTTCATTATGCCCCCCATGTCATTTTTGATGGATCTTTCGATGAGATGGTGGATCGTCAGGACATGAGGGGCGTTGATCAATCGGCGTTTAATAAAACCATACGATATGCCATTGAAATGGATCACATCGAACCTGCCGTTCCGTTCCTCATCGCGGACTGATCTGGGAAGATTTAACCAGAATTGCAAAGCTCTGAATGGGAGGGTTCGTGAAACGCGGACATATTTGCACTGTATTCGTGCAATACTTTCGTTCGATTCGTGCTCGTATCCGGAGGGTGTAAATATGACGATCTCGTGGCCAAGCTCAGCCAATTTCTTGGTTAACTGATAGGCATAGACACCCGCCCCCCCGATCAAAAATGGGGGGTATTCAAACGTTACGAATGCAATCCTCATAGAGCTCCTCGAACGAGTGGGCGATTGTTGGATACTGTAATTGGTCAAGGATGTATGCCTGACCCGCGCGCACTGTGGATGCCGCTTCGTCGGGGTTGTCGAGCACAGTCCTGACCTTTTCTGTCAGCTCGTCTTTATCGCCGTAGTTCACGAGGTATCCGCAATGGGCGTTCTCGATGAGTTCTCCACACCCGCAATTTCTCGAGACGATGACGGGAGTCCCGCACATGATCGCCTCGAACGGCACGAGGCCGAAGATCTCAATCGGCCCGGGATAGACAAGAAGGTCGGCATCGACGAGTGCCTCCAGTTTTTCACCCTGGTAGAGTGGACCGGTGATTATCACATTCTCCCTGATCTTCAGCGAATCTATCTGGTTAATCAAATCCTCGAGATAGCCCTCGTCGGACCCGACGATCACGAGTTTGATCCGTCTGTTAGTCCTGATGATGGGGGCTACAGCGTCGATAAGGAAATCGATGCCTTTACTCCGGTGGATTCTACCCAGGTAAAGGACGATCCTGTCTTCGGAGGGTAGTGAATATTTCTTCCTGAATAGCCCCTTTTCTGGAAGTGTCGTGAACTCTCCGATATCGATGCCGTTCGGAATGACTGCGACCTTATCTTCCCGGATTCCCATGGCGATGTATTGTTGAAGCTCATTCCCAGAGACTGCAACCACTCTATCAGCCCCGGTCAATATTTGATTTCCCCAGTGCATATCGAACGCTTGTTTCAACTGGTGTTTCTCTAGGAACGGCAGCACCGACCCGTGGGCCTGAAGGATATAAGGGACACGATATCTCTCGGCGAAATGACGGACCATCACTGCATGAAAGGATCGATATTCGTGAAGGTGGATGATATCGCATTTTTTTATCTCTTTCTTCAATGCTAAGAACATCGAGGGGGCGAACGGAATATTTCTCCTAGCCAGGTCATTGCTGATGTTGCGGAAGCGGAATACCTTTATCCCATCAATAATTTCTGGATTTGATATGTAGTGAAGGCGTGAAGTAGCGTCATAGACATCCGTTGTAAAAACACTGACTTCATGACCGTCAGACACCAGTTGTTTCGAGAGCCCATGAGCGACCTTCAGAGCACCACCGTACGAATACGCCGGCGGGTAACTGGAGATCACCTGAAGTATTCTCATGATTATGTAAATGTGGCATTCTTTTTCGCTGCGATAACGCAACACTTCCCAAATAGGTGGATATGTTTCCTTAAAAACTCGAAATCAACAAAGGGGAATTCAACTGATTCAACTGAAAGCACAGAAAACCCGCTTCTTTTTAGCCATTTCATCCAGCCGTATGATGAATGGGAATGGAGATGTGTCGGGGATCTGCCAAGAAAAATTCTCACCTTTTCAAAGACACCGGGTCCAGAAAAAACGAAAACCCCTTCATCATTGAGAGACTGATAAATAATCCCAAGAACTGAGGGCATCAGCTTTTCATCGATATGTTCCAGTACATCCAGACAAGTAATGCAATCAAAAGTGGTATCAAGAATACCGGGCAGATCCTCGATACCTGCCCGGATCAAGGTGACATCAGGGCAATTGTCGAAAATTTTCTTACAGATATTGACAGACGTTTCGTCATAGTCAGTGCCATAAATCCTGTCATGTTTGCCAAGTCTCATCGTGATAAGAGCACCGGTGCCGGTCCCAATATCGAGGAAATTTCCTCCAATTGGTATTTTCCTGTCGACAAGGCGGATCTTCTTCGAGCTCAGGCTGTTCTGGTCCTGATATTCTGATTCCAATGCAGAAAAATTGACTTTTTCAGGTGACATTGGTTTTCCCTCTCACCGAGTCTGCTATCCTTGAGAGATAAATGTAAGAATAGGACAGGGTCCGGATGCCGAGCAAAACCGGATAATAAAGCCAAGAGGAATCTCCATAAATGAATAATCCTTTGAACATCTCCTTGATTCCCAGGACATAATGTTCGTAAAGAACCTGCCTGGCTGAGAGCCCCATCATACCGAAGCCGGCCTGCGTGAACGTCTTCGCGCCGACAAACTGCTTCCGGTAGAACTGCCCTACCGTCCGCATCGTGTCGTGATAGAGCGGGTCGTTGATGAAGACGACCAGGTAACCGCGGTCCTTCAGCTTCATCGCCCAGTCGAAGTCGGCGCCCCAGTGGATGGAGCGGTCGACGCCGCCGATCTCCTCGAGGTATTTCCTGAGGAAGAGGGTGTTGCCCCCGCCGAAGACGGATCGGTTCTTCTCGATCCGGTCCTCGATCAGCACCCGGTACAGGCTCGTCTGGTAGAGGTGCTCGAACTTCGGGGAGTTGGGCGGGGCCACGTAGAGCGGCCAGACGGAGCTGACGCGGTCGTCGTAGTTGAAGAAGGCGACCGCGTTCCGGAGCCAGTCGTCGTGGGGGATCTCGATGTCCGAGTCGATGAGCGCGATGATCGCCCCCGTGGAATGGTCGATCCCTGTCTGGCAGGCGCTGCCGTACGTGCCGGAATCGAAGAGAACGGTGTCGGCATACCGGTTGGCGATCTCGAGCGTGCCATCGGTCGAATGGCCGTCGATGATGATCACTTCGAAGTGGGGGTAGTTCTGCGCCCTCACGCTCCGGAGACAGGCCTCGAGGGTGTCGTCGTTGTTCTTGGTCGGAATACAGAACGACACCATCGGGAGGTTGTCAGGATCGATGTTGCTCCCGGTAAACTTGGAATGGTCCGGGTTGCGGACAAGGTATCTATTAGTGTTACTCTCGGCGGCCATGCTGATCACCCCGCCGCTAGTTTTGCATGTTCAGTCATGGTCAACCCAATCTCCCATGCGGCATCTTCATCTCTCGCCCTTTGCAAGCTGGTCGGCGACCTGCTGCTCATCGGCATTTCGAAATTTAGTACCGATACCATAGATAAGCGGCGTCATCGGGGAGTCCATGACGATCTTCGCGCAGGTCTTGCTGTTGAAGAGGATATATGCAAAATTGTCGAGGAACGTTTTCTGGGATTCGAATCTTCGAGAGTGTCGCTTCCAGTCGGAATTTATCGTTACCTGCGATAGATCCGTGGTCCCGAGGCCTTCCCTCTCAGCCATCATGATGTGTTCGACCCCGGAGACAGGGACTTCCATTACGGCCGAACCGAGTGAATCTGCCACGACGGGGTTATTGGCCGAGATGAGCAGATTCGTCTCGACGGGCGTCCCGTACATCGGGCCGTGACCGTCGAGAGCATAAGTCCCATCGATCAGAACGATCTGCGGATTGACAGACTTGGTGATGAGCGGGAGTTTTCTGCTGAGGTCTTTGTGATGGAGACAGCGCATTGTGTCGGGATAGCAGCCCCAGAGGTTCTTCATACTCAGGGTTACTGTCGTCATCACGTGGACCTTGAGAACGGGGACGGAGACGAAACAGTCGACGTCATGGAGGAGCAGCGAGGGGAGCTGGACTTTGACCGTCTTGCCCTGCACCATTCCTTCCACAGTCTCCGCGGGGATAGTCGAGAGATTGACCAGTTCCGCACCGGTCTCCCTGCAGATCTCGGGCATGCCGTGGCCGATAAACGTCCGGTCAGCCGTGAACGAGTGGTTCCCCCCGTTGGATTCCCCGACGATAACCCTACCGACTCTGTCCTTGAGAAGGCCGAGGAGGACCCTGAGTACCTTGGGATTTGTGGTTATGCCTTCCTTGTAGAAGGGGTAGGTGAAGTTTGGCTTGATGAAGACAGTGCTGTCATTTGAGAAGTGGTTGGTCCACTCGATGAACTCGAGGCTCCTCGAGATATCGTCTTGCAGGTCGGTGATTTTGGAGATGTATGCACGATAATCAGTTTGCATGGATGATTGACTCCAGGGATTGCTCGAAATCGTCGGTGATGGACTCCCAGTCGTTCAGCTCGACACACTGTCGTGCCTGCCGGCCGAAGAAGTCCCGTTTGCCATTGTTCGCGAGCTCGATCGCGACGGGCACGGCCTCTTCGGGCTCGTCGATATAGATGACGCCGTTGCCCGTGCCGAACTCCTTGACCAGGCCCGAGAGGTTCGTCGCGATCACGGGCTTGCCGGCGGCCATGTACTCGTACATCTTGATCGGTACGATGTTCTGCATAATCTCGTTCTTCTGGGCGGGGAGGAGGCAGATGTCGGCGGCCACGATGAAGTCCGGGATCGTCTCGTACGGCTGCCAGCCAACCGTGATCACCCGCTCGTCCATCCCCTCGATCGCCTTGAAGCCCTCGATGTAGTCCCAGAGGTCGCCCTTGCCCAGAACGAGGAGCTTGAGCGTCGGGACATCGCGGTGCTCGAGGAGGCCGTCGATGACCTCCTTGAGGCCCGAGAACTCGTACAGCCAGCCCATGAAGAAGAGGACGACGTCGTCCTCGCCGAGGCCGAGCTCCTGCCGTTTCTTCTCGCGATCGGCCTTGTCGAACCACTCGAGGTCGACGCCGGCCCGGATCACCTTCGTCCGCTCCCGCGGCGCCCCCATCTGGATCGTGTAGTCGCGGAGACCCTCGTTGATGGAGAGGACCAGGTCGGAGTTGGCGTAGCTGCTCCCTTCTACCGCGCGGGCCAGGCCCCGGAACGGCTTCTGCGGGACGAGGCGGTGGAGCTCGTCGATGACGTACGAGACGAAGGGGATGCCCCGCCGGTGGCAAAGGGCGATGGCCATCCGTGTGTTGAGAATGCCGAACCCGACCACGACATCGGGTCGGAACTCGTCGAGCTGACGGATCAGCTCTCGGCCATGGGACGCGAGCAGGGAGACGTACTCGAGCACCGGGAGTTGGATGATGGTCGGCCGGATCACGGTGATGTCCGCGCCGGGGATCGCCTTGGGCCGCGCCGTGATCACCCGGCGCGAGAGGACGATCTCCCGCTTCTCGTCGTTCCGCCAGAGGATGTCGAAGTCGATCACCCGGACGTCGTGGCCGCGCTGGACCATCCGCTCGAGGAGGTGGTGGCTCTGGTGGGGGCCGCGGGCGATGAAGTTCGATTCCTGGACGACGAAGATCTTCACCACGGCACCCCTCGTATATTCGTAGTTAAATGTGCGATGTGATTGTTATAGAACTATACCGGTTCGAACCAGGACCATTCAAATACTCAGGGGCCGTCCGGCACGTGACGGGGCTGTGCCCCGCGCCGAGCCGGGCACCTTAGCCCGTGACCAGCGGGAACTCGGCGTGCCGTTCGATCAGGTCCCAGTTCTCGACGAACCACTCGTGGGTCTTCTCGAGGCCCGTCTCGAACGGCATCGACGGCTCGTACCCGAGCCGGTTCCGCGACTTGTCGATGCACGAGAGCAGGCGCGTCTTCACGTCCCAGTCGCGGCGCGGCGCGAACCTGATCCCGGCCTCGTTCCCGGTCAGCTCGAGCACCCGGTTCGCCATGTCGATCACGCGCTGCTCCTTCCCGTTGCCGAGGTTGAAGGCCTCGCCGACGGCCTCGTCCCGCAAGCCCATCAGCAGCAGGCCGTTGACGATGTCGCCGACGTACGTCCAGTCCCGCGTCTCCGTGCCGTCGCCGGTGATGGGGAGCGGCAGCCCCTTCATCGCCCAGTAGAAGAAGTTCGGGATCACGTTCCGGTACCGGCCGGGCACCTCGCCGGGGCCGTACGAGTTGAAGAAGCGGGCGTTGACGACGGGGAGGTCGTACATCGAGTGGAAGTAGTTCGTGTAGAGCTCGCCCAGGAGCTTCGTGACCTGGTACGGCGTGTGGAGGTGGATCGAGACGTCGTGCTCCTCGAACGGCATCTTCGACTCGAGGCCGTAGACGCCGCAGCCCGACGACGAGTACACGAACCGGTCGACGCCGGCGAGCTGGGCGTACTGGAGGACCTTCAGGATGCCGATGCCGTTGACCATCAGGTCCGTCTCGGGGTTCTCGACCGAGTTCTGGTTCGCGAAGTGGGCCGCGAGGTGGTAGACGATGTCCGGTTTGCTCTTGAACGCCCACCGGAGCTTCTCCTCGTCGAGGATGTCGCCCTGGATGAACTGGACGCGGTCGCCGGGCGCGATGTTCCACTCGTACGACGACAAGAGGTTGTCGAGGATGACGATCCTGCCTGCGCCGAGCTCGGTCAGGCGCCGCGCGAGCCGGCCGCCGATGGCGCCGGCACCGCCCGTGATCAGGACGGTCGTGCCCTCGAAAAAATCGCCAAAATCTTCCACGCGGCTCACTCCCTGATCCGGTAGTACCACTTCATCCACTCGACCGTCCGGCGGACCCCCTCCTCGGGGGTCACGACCGGGTCGTGCTTGAGATCGCGCACGGCCCGGGAGAAGTCCATGGTCTTGACCTTCGTCGTGAACGACTCCTCGCCCTCGTACGTCACGATCGAGTCGTCCCGGCCCACGGCCGCGAGGATCAGGTCCGAGTACTCCTCGATCGACCGCTCCCACTCGGGCCGGCCGCCGACGTTGTAGACCTCGCCGGGCTGGAAGTTCTCGACGATGTTCGCCCAGGTCCGGCACGAGTCCTCGACGAAGTCGATGATCCTTTTATGCCCGCGGTGGACCGTGTAGGGCCTGCCGTGGAGGGCGTGGTAGATGAACTTCGGGATGAAGCCGCGGTACGGGGTGTAGTGCTCGCCCGGGCCGTAGCAGTTGACCGGCCGGACACGGACCGTCTCCGTCCCGAACATCGTGGCCGAGTTCATGCACATCAGCTCCCCCGCCCACTTCGTGATGGCGTAGTCGTTCATCTGGTAGGTGTCGCAAACGGGGTTCGAGACCATCACGTCCTCGTTCATCACCCCGCCGTAGTCGCCGTAGACCTCGGCCGACGAGAAGAAGACCATCCGGAACCGCAGCCGCTCCTGGAGCCGGAGCATGTGCTTCGTGCCGACGACGTTCGTAGCCCAGAGGTTCTCGTAGTGGTCCTCGCCGTTCCACCGGCCGTACTCGGCGGCCAGGTGGTAGACGTAGTCGAACTCGTGCCGGTCGAGGACCCGCTCGAGCTGCCGGTAGCTCCGGACGTCGCAGCGCTCGTACCCGTCGCGCTCGTTGTTGAGGAGGTCGACGGCCAGCACCTCGTGGCCTCGACTGCGAAGTTCGTTGCAGAGGTTGGTGCCGATAAAACCCGCACCTCCCGTCACCAGTATCGTCTGTGCGCGCATGGTATCCCTGTCTAGATTGGTTGTTCGTGGGCGATCTCGTCGTGGACGACGCTCCCGGCAGCCACCGGGCGCGGGACCGTGACCGCGCCTTCGTCGACCAGGACGTCGATGATCGCCTCCCCGCTCCGGCCGTCGCCGTACGGGTTCGGCCACTCCCGCCGCCGGGTGAACATCGCCCGGCTGGCCCTGACGATCCGTTGCGTGTCCGTGCCGGCGAGGACGTTGCCACCGACATGGAGGGTGGATGGGCGCTCCGTGTTCTCCCGGAGGGTGACGCAGGGGACGCGGAGGATGCAGGCCTCCTCCTGGAGCCCGCCCGAGTCGGTCAGGATCAGCGAGGCGTGCTTCTCGAGCTGGAGGAACTCCAGGTAGTCGAGCGGGGGGACGAGCCGGATGCTCCGCGTCGAGAGGCCGAAGGCCGCGATCATCTTCTCGGTCCGGGGGTGGATGGGGAAGACGACCTCCTGCCCGAACTCGGCCCCGACCCGTTCGAGGGCCTCGAGGATCGAGGCGAGCCTTGCGTGGGAGTCGACGTTCTCGGCGCGGTGGACCGTGGCCAGGACGTACTCCCGGTGCGCGAGGCCATAGCGGTCCAGGGCGTCGCCGGTCTTCTCGGCGATCGCCAGGTTCTGGAAGACCGCGTCGACCACGGTGTTGCCGGTCACGAAGACCTTCTCGACGTCGATCCCCTCGGAGACGAGGGTCAGCCGACCGAGCTCGGTGGGGGTGAAGAGGTAGTCGGAGATGTGGTCCGCCACGACCCGGTTGATCTCCTCGGGCATGCTCCGGTCGTACGACCGGAGGCCGGCCTCGACATGGCCGACGCGGATCTGGAGCTTCGAGGCCGCGAGCGCGCCGCCGAGCACGGTATTCGTGTCGCCCTGGACCAGGACGACGTCGGGCCTGTCTTGGATAAGGAGCTCCTCGATCCCGGCCATGATCTTTCCCGTCTGGGCCGAGTGGTTCCCCGAGCCGACCTCGAGGTTGTACCGCGGCTCGGGCAGCTCGAGGGTGTCGAAGAACGCCCGGTCCATCTCGTACGAGTAGTGCTGGCCCGTGTGGAGGATGTAGTAGTCGAGGCCGCGACGCTCGCACGCGCGGACGATCGGCGACATCTTGACGATCTCGGGCCGGGTGCCGAGGACGATGGCGATCACGAACGCTCCCCCGAATGGGGCGTGGAGGGAGATTTGCTCGCGCGGACCGGCGCCCCGGGTCGCCTCGACCCCGCGATCATCACCGCGCCCACGAGCCCGAGGAGGCTGAAGACCACCGTCGTGGCCGGCGACCAGGCCACCGCGTCGTTCGGCAGGGCGAGCAGCGGCAGGACGCCGAAGACCGAGCCCGTCACCACCAGGGGGACGCCGATCATCCCCAGCGCGCGGCCCTGCCGGACCAGGATCGCGCGCGTCATCGAGCGCACGATCTCGAACCCGTGGAGGACCGGGTGCTTCTTGTGGCTGTTCGGGACGTCGTACCGGCAGGAGATGGGGACCTCGACGATCCGGAGGTCGCAGGCCGCGAAGTGCGCGATCATCGCCGACTCCAGGCTGTACCCGTCCGAGGCGAAGTCCAGGCGGGCGAGCGCGGCCGGCCCCAGCGCGCGGAAGCCCGACTGCGTGTCCGTCAGGGAGACGCCGGCGCCGAGCGCCGTGAGGAGGTTCAGGGTCTCCTGGCCGAGGCGGCGGTAGGCCGGGACCTCGGAGCGGACCTCGAGGAAGCGCGAGCCGACCACCAGGTCGGCCTCGCCCGCGAGCACGGGCGCGAGGACGCGCGGGATCTCGTCGGGCAGGTGCTGGCCGTCCGCGTCGAGCATCACCACCACCTCGTAGCCCCGAGCGATGGCCGCGGCGAAGCCGGCCTGGACCGCGGCCGCCTTGCCCCGGTTCCGGGGCATGGCCACGACCTCGGCGCCGGCGCCGGCCGCGAGCGCGGCCGTGGCGTCGGCCGAGCCGTCGTCGACCACGATCACGTCGGGGACCTCGGCCCGCGTCGCAGCCACGACCTGGGCGATCACAGCCTCCTCGTTGTACGCCGGGATCACGGCCACCGCGCGGGGGGAGCGGGGGCGGCGGACGGGGAAGCGGGCTGGCACGAGCGGCCACGCGGTCTGCCCGCTCCACTCGACGAGCGCTCCCGCCGGCCGCGGCCGGCTCAACCCCTGGTGGCCCTGCATGCTTCTCACTCCCCGTCCTGGTCCCCGTCGTCCGCGGCGGTCCCGGGCCTCGGAAAAGAGAACCCGACCGGGTGCAGAAGCGTGGTCGATGTGGAGACCGGGGCCGCCATCTGTTCAGTATCTCGATTCGTGCGGTTAAAAATATTTCTCTTTTGTTTCAGGAGATATATCCCCCCGAACGTCTTTTTATCCGGATTGGGCCGTTTTTCAGCGCGGATTACTTCAATGGAAAGAGTAATGGTCTCTTTTCCTGTTCCACCCGGTCGGGGCAACGATAATACGGCCCGGAGCAGAATAACTGGTGCTGAATCCATGAACCCTCGGTCGCGGGTGACGGTCGTCGTCGTGCTCCTGGTCTGGTGCCTGGTGGTGGCCGCCTTCATGCTCCTGAACCGGGCCCTCGACCTCGAGGTCTTCTTCGTCCTGGTCCTGATCGGGATGCTCGTCCTGGTCGAGCTCGCCGACACGGCCACGGTCCAGCCGGGCCACCTCCGGCGCGTCAAGTACGTGGTCGCGGCCGGGGTCCTCGTCTTCGGCTGGATCGTCGCGAGCAAGGTCATGGAGATCCTGGCCCGATGACGCCGTCGGACTGGTGGCCCAGGCTCGCCGACCGTCTCGCCGCCCTGCGCGGGACCGCCGCCTCCCTCCGTCGCGACCGCCTCGCCGCGTACGCGCTCGTCCCCCTCGTCCTCGCCCTCCTCCTGGTCTTCGCCGGCCAGGCCCTCCTCTACGACGCCGCCGACGCGGCCCGTACGCCGTACCACGAGGACGTCCGGGTCACGGGCGGGCTCTCGCGCGAGGACGGCGCCCTCGTCCTGCCCGAGTGGGCCTCGTCCCTCAACGCCACGGGCCCGGTCACCCTCGATATCAAACTCGGCGACCTCGACGCCGCCGCGGCCAGCCTCGAGGCCTACCTCCGCTCGGGCCGGTCGCTCTCGGGCCTCGTCTTCCGGCTCGACGCGAGCGAGACCGACGTCGGCGAGTACAACGGGCTCAACTCGAGGAACATGCAGTCCCTCCTGCAGCTCCTCAACCAGACCGAGGAGTTCGACCGCCTCGAGACCCTCGAGGTCCAGTACCGCGATGCCGGCGACGCCGCCAACCTCCGGGCCGTCCAGCTCCGCGGCGAGGAGCTCCGCGCGGCCCTGCTCGCGAACTACGCGGGCTACGCCGGGCGGCGGGACGACGTTGTCAACCTCTCGGAGAGGTACGACCTGGACACCGCGGCCTACGAGCAGTCCGTCCTGGACTTCCAGGCGATCGTCGAGGCCCTCACCGGCCGGCAGGAGGCGCGGGCCGCGGCCCTGCCGGCGGAGATCCGGGAGATCCAGGACGCGGCCCGGGCTGTCGGCGGCCTCCCCCCGATCACCTTCGAGGTCGTCCCCGCCCGTGGCGGCTACGGCGACGTCCTGGAGATGCGCGGGACCGTCTCCGCGCCGGCCGGGACCGGGGTCACCATCTTCGCCGACGGCCGGCTGCTCGCCGGCGTCGTCTCGGGCGCGGACGGCCGGTTCCGGTTCCCCTACCGGGTCGAGCGGATCGAGGCCGGGCGCCACGCGGCCTACGCCTCGGCCGGGGCGGCCATCTCGGAGGACGCGGCCTTCACCATCGACGAACGGAACACGACCCTCGACCTCGCCGTCTCCCTCGAGAACGAGGGCTGGCTCGTCGTCCCGAACTGGACCGCGTACTGCACCGGCGTCCTCGAGACCGAGGACGGCGTCCCCGTCCGCGACGTCCCCGTCGAGGTCGACGTCGAGGAGTGGTGGTGGAACGACGGTACCACGGGCGAGGACGGGGCCTACCGGGTCAACGCGACCAACCTCGAGCCCGGCCGGCAGAACCTGACGGCCTGGTTCTACCCCGACGAGGAGCCCCTGAACTGGACCGTCTCGGCCCCGGTCGAGCTCGAGGTCCCGTCCCTCGCCGGGGCGCTCGCCCCGCTCCTCTACCTGGCCGGCCTCGGCCTCGCCGGCCTCGGGGCCGTCCTCTACCTCCGCCGCCGGCGCGCCGGGGAGGCCGTCCCCGCCCGGGCCCGGGCGCCGCCCCCCGAGCCCGTGGTCGAGCTGCCCCCCGCGCCCACGCCCGAAGAGGCCGCCGCGGCCGCCGACCTGCTCGGCGCGGGCGTCGACGGCCGCGAGACGATCACCCGGCTCTACCGCCGGCTCGCGCGCGAGCTCGACAGCCGCCACCCGCGCGAGTTCCTGCAGTCGTTCACGCCCCGCGAGCTCGCGGCGCGCTTCGCGGCCGCGCCGTGGTCGGCCGAGCTCGCGGCCCTCGTCGCGGTCCACGAGCGGGTCCGGTACGCCGGGCGCGCGCCGACAGAAGAAGATATCCATCTGGCGCGAGAGACCTTTATCCGCGTGATCTCGGAGAGTGAGGGCCGTGCGGACGGGTAGGGTCGTGCTGGCCGTCGTCCTGGCCTGCCTGGTCGCATCCGCGGTTCTGCCCGGAGCGTGCGGGGCTGTGACCCTCGCCCTCGACCGGCCGACGGCCGGCTGGGGCGAGACCGTCCGGTTCTCGGGCGACGGGGCCTCCGGGGGGGCCGTGCGCGTCCTGGTCGACGGCCTCGAGGCCGGGCGGACCGTGCCCACGGCTCGGGGGGCATACTCCCACGATTACCTCGTCGACCGGCTGCCCGAGGGTGTCCACGTGGTCGGCGTCGAGGCCGGCGGGGCGATGGCCGAGGCCTCCCTCGAGGTGGTCGCGACCGACCCCGTCCTCCGGCTCGAGGCCGTCCCGACCGAGCACGAGGGCGAGCCGGCCCTGCGCTGCACGGGCAACCTCACGGCGAACGGCCGGGGCGTCCCCGGCGCGTCCGTCCGTCTGGTCTTCGACGGAGAGACCCCGGCCGACTGCATCACCGGCCCGGCCGGGCAGTTCGAGCTCCTGGGCGTCATCGCGCCCGGGACCCACCGGGTCGTGGCGAACGTCTCGTTCGAGGACGGCCGGCCGCTGAACCCGGCCACGAGCGCCGGGGTCGAGGCCACGGTCCCCGGCGGGTTCCCCTGGCTCCCGGCCCTGGCCGTCGTCGCCGTCCTGCTCCTGGCCGGAGCGGGAGCCCTCCTCTACTGGCGCCGGTCCCGGCCCCAGGAGCAGGCCGCGCCGGCACCGATCACCCCTCCCCTCACCGGGGGGAGCGGGGTCCGGGGCCGGCCGCCCGAGCCCGTGGCGCCGCCGGTCGAGTCGGCCGCGCCGGCCATGTCGGCGGGCAGCGACCTGCGCGCCACCGCGCTCCGGCTCGCCGGGGACGGCGGGCGCGAGGGGATCGAGGCCGTCTACCGCGGCCTGGTCGCGCGCCTCGCCGAGCGCGAGCCCGGGGGGCGCCTCGAGGGGCTGACCCCGCGCGAGCTCGCGGCCCGCTTCGAGGGGAGGCCGGGCGGCCTGGCTGTCGGGCGGGTCACCGCCTGCTACGAGGGCGTCGCCTACGCCGGGCGCGCCCCGACCCCGGTCGACGTCGAGACCGTGGTCGAGGGGTACGTCGCGGCCCTCGCGGAGACGGCCCGTGCCGGCGAGTAGGGACTGGGCCGTCGGCCTCGTCCTCGTCGCCTGCGTCGTCGCGCTCGTGGTCCACCTCTCGGCAACCGACGCCGAGTTCAGCCGGCACAACCCCTCCTGGAACGGGTCGTCCTCGTTCTTCGACGCGCTCGAGGCGCGCGGGGCCGTCGAGGTCGACGACCCGGCCGCGCTCGCCGGCCGCACGGGCGCGACCCTGCTCGTGGTCGCGCCGTCCGTCGCTCCCGGCGCGGCCGACGCGGCCCGGTACCGGGAGTTCGTCCGGTCGGGGAACACCCTCGTCCTCCTCGACGACTTCGCCTCGGGCAACGGCCTCCTCGACGCCGTGGGGGCCACCATGCGGTTCGACCAGCGCGGGGTCCTGAGCCTCGAGCGCGCCTACGAGCTCCCCGACGCCCCCCTCGGTTACCCCGTTGCCGGCGCCGCGCTCGCCGAGAACCTCTCCGCCGTCGTCTTCAACCGCCCCGTCGCGGTCATGGGCGGCGAACCGTTCCTCGAGACCTCGCCCCTCTCCTGGGTCGACTCCGACGGCGACGGCGTCCCCGCCCTCGACGAGCCCTTCGGCCGGTACGCGCTCGCCGCGAGCGAGCGCGTCGGGGCCGGGACCGTCATCGCCGTCGGTGACGCGAGCCTGGTCATCAACGCCATGCAGAACCTCCGCGAGGGCGACAACGCCCGCCTCCTCGCCCGGCTCGCGCCCGACGGCGTCCTGGTCGACGGGCGGCTGGGCCGGACAGCGGCCGCGGACGGTCCCGTCGGCACGGTTTTATGGCTGCAGGAGAGACCGTTTATTAGCATTGCCGTCATCGCGCTCGCGCTCGCCGCGCTCGCGCTGCGGCAGGAGAGGAGGCGGGTGAATGGAGCCTGAAGCGCTCGAGAGGGAGGTCGGGGCCATCGCGGCCGCGCATGGCGCGATCAGCGAGACCGTGGGCCAGTTCGTCGTGGGCAACCGCGACCTCGTGGACCTGCTCGCCGTCGGGGTCCTGACCGGCGGGCACGTCCTGATCGACGGGGTGCCCGGCACGGCCAAGACCACGATCTCGAAGATCATGGCCCGGCTGCTGGGCTACCGATTTAGCCG
>Ga0255347_1002605_pt1 | contig 25208 bp, 20 predicted proteins | sample wastewater_treat_2_FD_192479 | JGI IMG/M metagenome (GOLD analysis project Ga0255347, IMG submission 192479) | Wastewater microbial communities from Lulu Island WWTP, Vancouver, Canada - plant24 | ecosystem: Engineered > WWTP > Wastewater > Unclassified | place: Canada: Vancouver, British...
CCTAGATAAACATTAAAGCCCTCCTCTAGCCTCAAAGGCTTCTCTTTTTTGTTAAAAACTTTTTCATAATAGTTATTAAGAATTTCTTTTCCCTCCTCTTTTCGTAACTCTTCATGCTTACTACTCTCGTACCCTACACTAACCCAATTCTTAACATACATATCAACCAAATCCTCCTCTTCTGGGATGTCCGTAATTCCCTGTAAGCCCGTTTGTGATCTTTTTACTAAGGTGTAGAAATCTTTGAGAGTATTATGAATTGTAATTCCAAAAGACATTGCTGCACTTGGTCTCTGAGGAACTTTAAGAATATATGCATACTCATACTTTCTAGGACAAGCTTCATAGATATTCAATTGAGAATAGCTAAACTTTTTTAATGAATACTCCTTCTGGGCTCCCGAAAGAATTAAATCTAAGTCCTCCTCTTCTAGAATATTTATTCCAAAATCTTGCATTTTAATATCTTTCTCTTTCTTTTCTTTGAATTCCTCGTCTACCCTCCTGTCTAATATCTCATTAAGAAAAACACTCGGTTTCTTTTTCATCTTTGCACCTCCATAGTAATATGCAGCTGAAAGAAAAAGTTTCTCCATTGCCCTACTAGCTCCGACATAGAAGAGTCTCCTCTCTTCTTGAATATGAGATTCCTTTTCATTTAAATCTTCTGGTATTGTCTCCTTTATCAAAGGTTCAGGGATTGGAATTGCATCTGCTCTTCCTACAGAAGGAAATCTCTGTGCTACTAAGTTAACTAAAAAAACAACTGGGAATTCCAAACCTTTAGATGCATGAACTGTCATAATATTAACAGCATTGAGAGCTTCCAACTCTGCTTGATCAACTAATGGGGACTCACCTATCTCTATACTATAATTAAGATAGTCTACGTATTCATAAATATTTGATTCTGGGTTATCTTTTTCATACTGCTTTAGCAATTCAAAAAACCTATGTATATTTGAAACAGCAAATGCTCCCTCTATCTCTCCCTTTTCCAAGAAGCTATTCATGTAAGAGCTCTGTGTAATGAAATCGTAGAGAATATCTGAAACAACACGACCATCCTTAATCTTCTTTATAGATAAATCCATTAGTAGAAGAAAGGATCCTAGCCCTGCAACGGCCTTTAATGAAAACTTCTCCTTCAAATTAGATTCATCTACCTCTCTGAAAGAATTTTCTGTATTTTCCTCTTCCCCTAACTTAACACCCCAAAGTTCTTCGAGTTCCTCCAGAAGCGTTATCTTCTTTAACCTTGCTTCCTTCACAACCTCCATGTATTCCCTAGCACTTAAACCCCATATCGACATAGAGAGTAATTTGTACATAGATATCTCGTCTGAGTAATCTACAAGAACCCTAAGGAATGCAACAAGATTTCTAATCTCAGGTCTAAAATACAAACCTCTAGCTCCTCCTATTTTGTACGGAATCCCCCTATTTCTTAATGCCTGTATGAACATTTCTGAATGAGCATTAGCCCTAACAAATATAGCTATATCTGAGAACTTGTAATCCCCTTTCTTTTCCTTAACAAAACTAGACTGCCCTTTCTCATCAAATATCTGACCCTCCGAATCCTCTATCACATAGTCATCGTAACCTGTTATCTTTAAAATCTGGTCTGCTACCTTTTCAGCCTCATCCAAATCGTTGTTCCCGACTATTAGCGTAACTGGCTCACTCTCTTTTTTAAATTGCCTCTTTGCAACTAACCTCTTATCAATCCCCTCTGTTACTTCCAACCTATGGGGGTCATTGTTTTTAATGAGAGTATATGCAGAATCTAATATCTCTTGCCTTGATCGATAGTTCTCTATCAAAACAACTTCTTCTGCTTTAGGATATGTTTCCTTAAACTGCAAAATATTAGAAATTGCTGCTCCTCTAAATTTGTAAATCGCCTGATCATCATCTCCGACTACAGTCAACTTAGGTCCACCTCCTCTTTTCTTACTCTTTCCTAAAACTAACATATTTACAAGAACATTCTGCGTATAGTTTGTATCCTGAAACTCATCTACTAAAATATATTTGAATTTACTCCTGTATTTAGAGAGAATATTTTCTCTTTCTCTAAATAATTTAATTGTTAACGTTATTAAATCTCCAAAATCTAACTTGGAATTTTCAAGCTTTAGATCTGAGTATTTTTTGTATGTATTTGCCAATTCCATAACCTTTACTCTCTCTTCTTCTTGTTTCTTGTCTTCTTTGGACAAAGAGCTTGCATACTCTAAGTACTCTTGAGGAGAGACATCTTCATCTTGTAACCTTGAAAAGTGAGAGAGGAGATCATTTAAGAACTTCGTTGGATTACCTCTTGGTTTTAACATGTTGAGAGGAAGTTCGTAGAGATGCTTTCTTAGAAAAATATATGACTGAGCCCCACTCATCAAAGCATATCCTCCATCCAACCCAATATTGTACCCTTCTTCTTTCAAAACCTTGTCACAGAAAGAGTGAAACGTAGATATTAAGGGCTCCTCGTATCCGTATTCCATTTCAATATCAACCCTTTCTTGCATTTCTTGTGCCGCCTTTTCTGTAAAGGTCAATGCCAGTATTTCAGATGGTTTAGCAAATTCATTTTTAATTAAGGATATTATTCTTTGAGTTAATACAGCAGTCTTTCCAGTACCTGCCCCTGCTATTATTAAAAGGTCTCCACCTTTGTAATTTACAGCCTTTTGTTGGTTTTCGTTAAGCTTAAAGTCAGACACTAATTAGAAAGTAAAAATAATATTGATAGATATACAATAGCTGCCAATATTATTGATATCGCTAACCCTATCAATGTCTTTGTACTTGGAAACTTTTGTACTAAGCTTTCTATCTTCTTTTTAACTTCTTTGTTCATTAATCGTAGATTTAAAATTATTTAGCTAGCTCTTTTAGCCTCTCTATTTCTCTCTCCATTGTAGCAGATGCTTTAAGGGCAGGAGTTTCTAATATGAATGGAACCTTCTTAAGTTTAGGATGTTTTAATATTTTCCTAATTGTTTCTTCTCCTAGTTTACCTTCTCCTAAATCTGCATGCCTATCCTTGTTAGACCCACAATCCATTTTAGAGTCATTTAGATGAATACTTTTTACATTTTTCAAACCTAATGTTTTTTCTATCTGGGAGATTACTATTTCCAAATCATTAACCCAATCATATCCAGCGGCATACGTATGTTGTGTATCTACAACAAACCCCACCCTCTCTCTATCTTTAACTCCATCTCTCATCTTTTTTAATTCTTCAAAGCTTCTTCCTAAATTTGTTCCTGTTCCTGCTGTTGTCTCGATCAGTAGTTTCTGTTTTCCTTTCACTTCGTCTAACACCCACTGTATCCCTTTTGACACCCTTTCAATACTTTCTTCGTATGGCAATTCTTTCTGAGAGCCTGGGTGAAAACATATTCCTAAAATCTCACTATCTATTTTCTTCTTCTCTATTTCTTTTGCGACTCTTTCTGCAAAATCCAAATATATTACTAATCCCATTTTACCCAAATGGAAAAGCTGTTTATCTTCCCTTGCTAGATTAGTTAAATATATTCCATGTATTAGTATCTTTTTTACATTAGAGTTCCCTAATTCATTAACAAACTTCTCTATCTCCTCATCTAAAATTGGCTTAGTTGCCCATCTCATAGGGGCAGTAGGCATCATTTGTATGGTATTAATTTGATACTTTTCTCCATTTTTTATTGCATTTTCTATACCCCCAGAAGAGGAAACATGTGCTCCTAAATACATACCCTATTCTAGCATAGATAACAGGAATGAAGTATAATTGTGGGCGTTGGAGAGGTGCCTGAGTGGTCGAAAGGAACTCACTGCTAACGAGTCGTAGGTCTAACGGCCTACCGAGGGTTCGAATCCCTCCCTCTCCGTCCCCCCAACTTATAGTGCTCACCTTCTCTTGTTAAAAATCTTGTGTTCAAAGAGAGGAATTCTAATTCCATTATATTAAAAAATAATATATACTAGTTTAATGATAGAAGAAAAGAGAAAAAAGGATAACTCCTTCCTCTTAGGTCTAAGTATTACACTAGGCACTATTGTAATAGGGCTGGTCAGCTATATTGTTTTTTCAACAGACTTTTCCACTAATACGGACACTCCTCGTTGTGAGTATAAAGGATGGGCATATGCAGATGGAGAGACATTCATTATGGAAGATGGTTGTAATACTTGTATTTGTAGCTATGGAAAGCTAGCCTGTACCAATATTTCTTGCACAGAAAACGGTACAGTAGAGGATTTAAATTAATATATTAAATATATGGAAAAAGAAAAAAGAAAAGAGTTTTGGATAATCTTTTTAAATATCTGCCTAGCTCTAGCAACGATAGGGTTACTTGGGTATATTGCGTACAAGAATGGTTATATTAATCTAGAAAACATCTTAAATACCAAAAGCGAAAAAGTAGAAGAAGAAATAGATAAGACAGACACTCTTACAGAGAAAGAGGCACAAAAAGAAGAAGAAAAAGAACCCCTTGAGACTTACGAGGGAGATGTAGTAAAAGCAAGTATTCCACAAGAGTGGAAGATTGTAGAGTACCTTGATGGAAAAGGAACAGATATGCTACCTACCTATACTTCGTACAAAGGTTTAACAGGATTGGAAGTATTTCATAAAGAAGATCTAATTCTAGAATTAAAGGCCGCTTGGGGAGTTGGTTTTGTTGGATGTCCTAAAGTATATGTTTTCTCTGATACTAGTTCTGAGTATATTGAAGAGGTCGAGGCTATGAATGCGGAACTTAGCTCAAAGGCGGAAATAGTTGACTATTCTAATGTTACTTATACAGAAATCATTTGGTTTGGGAAATATTTTAGAAGAGTCAAAACTAACCTCTTTTTTGATAATGATATAACGACAGAAAGTTTCGATTCTCCTTGTCAGACAGCTGCTATTTCCTTCCCTGTACTTTCCTTTACAACAGGTGATGGTGAGACAGCTAATGCTTATTTCTATACCATAAGCGAGACAGCAACAACTGAACAGCTTAAGATGTTAGATAAGATACTAAATAGTATGGACTTGAAATAGTTTTAGGTTTTTTAAGGCACTATAAGTTAGCGGGATGGTGGAGACGATGGGAATTGAACCCATGTCCAAAAGCTTTGTTTAGCACCATGTACAAACATAGTTAACCTTGTGTAGTAAGATGTTTCTAAAAAGGTTAACAAAAAGAAACATCCCCTCGATTATATATCTAAGCTTGTTACCCTATCGATCAAATAACTAACCGTACCCTGATAACGACTATCTATAACCCCTAATCAGGGATAAGGAATATAGACACTAGCTAAAATAATCAGCTAGACCTTATGCAAAGTTAAAGGCATAAGCAGGAGCCGCAAAAGCTGCTCTTACTTTATTACCTAAATCATTGACAAAGGCGACAATCTTATTTTCTACACTTAAGTTGTGTGTTGATATAACGAACCAACAAACGGTTTGTGATAACTAAACGCAATCTTCTGTCGAAAGCCTTACGTCCCCATATTGATAAAGAACACTGTATTATAGCATTTTTAGGTTCAAATTGCACTCTCAGAAAGGGTCCTAAAAACTCTTAAATTCGATTTATTTTAATCAATACAATATAATTTCACGCAAATATGAAATTAATAACACAAAATATATATTGCCTGATACCTTGGGAATCCAAAAAAGAAATCACTCTTAAAAATTTCTATCAACAAAATCCAGACATCCTCTGTATACAAGAACTAATCTCTGGAAAAAAGAACTCTTCCATCGAGGCAAATGATATTGCAAAAGAATTAAATATGTCCTTTTACTTTGTAGATTCCTACAACAATATGACCAACCAAGGAATTTTTGTTAAAAAAGAAAGTAATATAAAAGAAAGAGAGAATTATCTTTTTAACCTTTCAGGTTCCCTGCCTGATGGAGAACTAGAAAAGCATCAAAGATATATCGTTGCAAAATTGTTAGAAATAGATGGAAAAGAACTCCTAATCATAAACCTCCATCTATCTGTACTTAAACCTTTTAGGTATCAAAACTGGCAAGAAACAATGGTATGGTTAAAGAATTCTGGGTTAATTAAGAAAAATATAATGATTGTAGGAGATCTTAATACATACGACGATGATGATATTCATATTGAAATAGCAAAAGACTTTAAGAACGCTTGGGATGAAGTTAACAAAGAGAAATGTATATCATACTACTCTTCAGATTGGTGGATAAAGAATTTCCCAGAAAGCCATATTTCTAAAAATATAATAGGGAAAGATAAACACTGGAACGATAATTGTTTAGATTTTATCTTTTACAAAGGGGATATCAAGATTAATTCTGTAGAATACTTAGATATGGTTCCAAAAGAAACAGACCATAAAGGATTAATATTAGATTTTAATGTCTAGTCCCCTACATACCTCCAATGCCATGGCTCATACATCACTCCTAGCTTATTATTTAAAGGATATGATTCTCCAAAACCATACTTCTTTGCATTCTCCAACAACCACTTATACTCCTCTGTTCCCTCAAAAAGCCTCTCGTCTTTATCTTGTGGTACTCCCTCTTCTGTAATAAAATCAATCGCTACATAATCTGCAACAGAATGCTCACTATATCCAGGGACTGCTACTCTTTCAATCGTTTTTTGGATATCAAAATCATACATGTCTAGATAGTAAGCAAACAAAAAAAGTTGATACGCAGGAGAACGATATCCAGAAGTAACCAATACTCTTCTTCCAATCTCTTTAAACATTCTGTCGTTTATCCTTTTGTATGCTTTGTATGCACTTTGAGGTAAGTACCTTATACCTATCTCCTGAAAACCTTCCTCGTTATCTGCTTTAAATCTTTGTCCTTCTATTTCAACTAAATCTTTTGGGACTTCCTGTATACCTAAATACTCTCCCTTAAATCCGTATTCAAAAGGGTTAATCTTTAGTAATTTTTTCAAAGAGTTGACTTCTCTCTTATTTAAAAATCCATATAAAGTATCAAAGTCGGAGATTGAAAACTTCTCCTTCTTTTCTTCTATTATTTTTTGAAGAAGGAACTTAATTCTTTGCTTTTCTTTCTCTGTTATTATAATTTTTTTCTTTATTTGCATAAATTACTTTTTCCTTGCATACTCCCATAACCCAATACTGGTAGCTACAGAAAGATTTAACGAATCAATATCCTTACTATGTGGTATATACACACTCTTTCCAATATTTGCATACTCCTCTCCTAACCCCTCTCCTTCATTCCCCTGTATTATGGAAAATGGCTCATTAAACTCTACCTCCAATATATTACTCTTTCCATCTAGCATAAAAGGATAGTAATTGTATGTAGAGAATTCGGACATATAGTCATGAATATTAGAATAGTGCTTAAAATTAATCTTAAAAAAAGCTCCCATTGTTGACCTAACAACCTTTGGATCAAAGATGTCTACAGATGGTTCTATAATTCCTAAATTCTTAAACCCAAACCCCACCATTGTTCTTATTATCGTCCCCATATTGCCCATATCTACTGGGTTTACAAGAACTACATGGTTTTTATCATCTTCTAGTTCAGAAACATATTTTTCAAAGACACCAATAACATATGTATTTTCTTTAAAAGATATCCTGTCTATCAACTTATCATTAACCTCATAATGAATACCCTCTTTTTTACAAAACTCTAAAACCTCTTTGCCTCCTTCTGTTTCTAACCCTTTCTCTTTAAAGAATATATTTAAAACACTTTCCTTTCTGTACCTAAGTAATTCTAAAGTAGGATATGTCCCAAAAGAGTAGGAAAAATTATATTTTTTTTGATACCTTTTTATTCTTGGAAGTTTTTTCATTTAGCCTTTCTTTATAAATATTATTTAATACCCCTACTAAAAACCCAATTTGTCCAAAAAGTCTAGAAAGAAGAGATAAGTTTGAAAGATCTAAAAGATTCTTGTTTAATATTGGAAAGAAAAATATTTCGGATACAATTAAAAAGATTAATGAAAATATTACCCAAAAACTAAAATCTTTGTACTTCCACTCTTTAAGAAACATATTCCCTACTAAAGACATAGATAGAAGCATCAGGACTATACCTGAAAAGATGAAAACAGAGAACCCCCTAACAAAAATACTCCTCCAAGAGAAGAAAAAGAGAAAGAAGAAAAAGAGTAGCATGACAAAAACTAACAATACCCTCTTAGCAACCTCTTCCTTTTTGTTTACTTTCTGATCTCTCTTCTTTTCTTTTAAACTCCAATGTAGAAAAAAGATTACACTAAGTAGAATCCTTGAGCCTAGATATATGGAACTCCCGATACTGGTTACCTTTAAGGAAACTATTTGCAATATACCAACCAGAGTGAGTCCTACCCCCCAATATATACTATCTTTTTCTTTTTTAGTAATTCCTCTAAACAAAAGAATAGTTCCTGTCAAAAGCATTATCGCCATTGAAAGAATGTAAAATGTATTTTCCATTCCATCTACCCAAAACTCTTTACTATTTGTAAAAAAAGTAAAAAGAGAAAAGGCAATTAATGCAAAAAGCAACATCAAAAACTGTAGCAATATGTGTTCTGAGTCCAGTTTCTTTAGTTTCATTATTACATACTACAAAAAATTCTTACTTTTTACCATCCTAGCCTAGCTTAAGGGTAGAAAAGGAGAAGAATTAACACTACAAAAACCCCAAAGACTTATAATTAAGTCCTGTAGTTCGGTATTTTATAGATATAGTTACTTGGTCTTTTTGTTTTGTTGTCATAACACCACTTTTAGAAGGTGTCTCCACTTATCCACAGGTGGCTGTTTTTTGTGAATAATCTTTTTGTAGGGTAATTATAAGTTAGCGGAACGGAGGGAGAGGGATTCGAACCCCCGATTCCAAATAAATGGAATAAAGCATTTCGAGTGCTCCCCTTTCGACCACTCAGGCATCCCTCCTCTTCAAACAATTATATCAAGAATGTATTATTAACTATACTTCTTCTAATGAAATATACTCTCCGTAACTAAGTCTATCCAGCCTCCCCCACTTCTTAATTTCCTCATAGAGCAAGCGCTCTTGTAGCAAAACAAACAAAGGATCCTTATCATCTTCCCCTAGTAAAAGAATTAAGGTCTTAGGATAATTGAGTTTTGTATTGACTACTAACATGTACCTATCCTCCTTTTTAGAAAAGAAGAAACTATCTAACATGTACCACTCATAGAGCTTCCCTCCTGTATCTATCCCTCTGGCAGTAACATAATGCTCAACAGTAAGGGGTCTAGTGGTTCCTGCGACATACAAAAGAAAAAGTAATGACATGATTGCTGCCATTAAAAAATAGTGCCCTAGTATTACCAAAAGTAATGAAAAAAGCAGTGCCAAAGAAACAATTATTAAAAACCTTTTATTAGTAAAATTTATCTGATACCTGTCCGGAGCATTCCATTGAAAAAGCTTAATATTTTGAACAACCTTCCTGTTTTGAACAGGATCCTCCTCTAGCTTTACACTCTTTTCTATAATCTCTTTCCTTTTCTTGTTTTTCTGGTCTTCTATTGCCTGTTTCTTCATCTTTTTCATCTCTCTCTGTTTCTCTTTAAGAGCCTTCTCTCCTGTTATCACCTCCAATATCTTCTCAAAATCATTTTTTTCTTTATCTTTTACCATTGCTATATCATATAATAAAAAGGAATATTAAAACAACTACTAAAAGTAGGATTCCCCATAAAATATTTAGAATACCGAAGAAATTTAACACTAAAACAATCAATAATCCGAAAGTCGCTATAAAAGAAAACTTCAACGACTGAAGCATTAAAAGCTTTCTCTCTTCTTTCTTTTTAGTTAAGAGAAAAACAGAAAACATGAAAAGAGAAAGAAAGAAGAAAACTATAAAAAAAGAAAGTATTAAAAACACCCCAATATTCAACCAATTGTAATTACCAAAACTATCGATTGGAAGAAAGATTGTACTATTCAGCAAATAGTACAAGAATGCTACAGAGAATAGTAACGGAATTGTCAATGTAAAAAAGAATTTCATAAATTTTCTTCTTCTAGGGTTTAATAATTATTTTTTAACTTACTATTATTACCTATCTATATAATTTTAAAAGTAATAAATATGAATATCTTAATTATAGAGAACTCCTCTACTCTTTCTCAACTATTATCAAAAACTTTATCCGCATATGGGTACAATGTGACTTTGGATAATAAAGATTTTAATCATAAGAGATTAGTTGATAAAAAGATGTTCGATATCTTCTTAATTAGTACAAATTTAGAGAAGGGTGTTACACAAGACTTACTTAAATACATTATAGCGAAGAGCTCTCAGTCAAAAATATTGGGAATTTGTAATAAGGGAAGTTGGATTGAAAAAGTCGAATTTTTAAAGAAAGGAGGAGATGATGTTTTAACATATCCCTTCCCTATACAGGAGTTACTTGCCAGAATTCAATCCCTAATGAGAAGACCAAAAAACTACTTAGATGAGAACATATATATTGGAGATTTTGTTCTTGATTTACAAGAAAAAACGATTTACAAAGATGATAAAGACCTAGAAATTAGGAAGAAAGAGTATGAGCTCTTTGAATATTTAGTTAGAAATGAAGGGAGAACTGTATCTAGGTGTGAACTTTTGGATCATGTATGGGATTACAGACAGTATGTTGGTTCTAATACGGTTGATGTTCATATAAATAGGTTGCGTGATAAATTAGAGGACAAGGAGATAATAAAGACAGTTCACGGAATAGGCTACCAGCTTAATAACTCCAAATTAAAGCATCATAGGCATAACTAGATGTATGAAGTTATTATCATCATCTATCTTAAATACTCCTGGTCTAATTGCTTCTGAACATTCAAATAGTATTTTTTCCGAATCTATATGATTTAAGATGTCAGAAAGTAGTTTTGAGCTAAATGCAATCTTGAGATTATCTCCCTCTACCTTACATTCGAAATTACTTTCGTTTTTACCTAAATCTGACTGAACAGCAGATAAAGATATTCTGTTTTCTTTCGACTGAATCTGTAAAATCATCTTATTTCCTAATACTGATCTTGCAATTATATTTACAATTTTAAGAGAATTTAAAAACTCATCTCTATCTACATTACATTTAGTTTTATATCCTGTAGGTATAATCTGTTCGTACTCTGGAAACTCTCCATCTATTAATCGAGATATAATATCAATATCACCTACCCTAAACATAACTTGATTCTTGTCTTCTATTAAGAAAAGTGAAATCATGCTTCCTGCCTCTTCCCCTACTTCATTTACAATGTAAGATAATTCAAGAAGAGCTCTTACAGGAACTAGAAAATCTTTGTTTTTAATGCCCTTCTCTATAGTAATATCTTGCTTTGAAAGTCTTAAACCATCAGTAGCTACAAATGAAGCTGTACCATTATCTTTTATCTCAATTTTAACTCCTGTCAAAACAGGCTTAATGTCGTCGGTAGCAGCAGCAAAAGCAACCCTATTAACAGCTAACAAAAAATCCGTACTATTTATTTGCAAAAAAGGCTCCTCTTTCTTCTCAACAGACGGAATATTAGGAAAGTCATCAGGTGGCATTGTATTAAAACTGGCAGAGTTATTAGATGTTGAAATATTAAAATTTTGTCTTTCAACAGTAACATCTATCTTTTCTTGTGGTACTGAATTAACAAATTCTGAGAGCTGTTTCGCAGGTAATGTTATTTTTCCATCATTTTCTACATCTGCCCCTATCCATGTGCTAATACTTAATTCTAAATCTGTTGTTTTCATAACTAACTTCCCTTTAGTTGCTTCAAAGTATACGTTATTAAGAATTGGTAAACCTGGTTTGTTACTAACAACCCTACTCATAATATTTAAGTATTTTGAAAATGTATCTTGATTACAAGAGAATTTCATACAAATATGTTTTAACAGTTTAATTCATTGGGCAGTTTTGTTCTACTATTCTATCATTTTTTCTAAGAGAAGAAAAAGAATATATATACTAACTATATATAAATAAATAGTAATAGTTGTAGTAGAGAGTGTGTATATGTATATAACTATTGTTATTCATACCCTTTTCTCTTTTAAGAAAAAGGTTTTTTGCCCTTTTAAATTATGTGTATTATTTTCTCTTTGAAAAGCCTTTCAAAAGACTAGAAACGTTTTACTGGTAATATTTCTAAGTGTGGATTACTTCTGAGTATATGTTAGGGAAAAGATTTTAGAAAGTATAGATTAGGATTATTTTAAAAAGGTGTACTAAGAATGTTTCTACGTACTTGTAAGGTTTTTAACTGTGGAAAAGTACAGGAGTTATCAGGAGATATAAGTAAGTTATAAACAGTATTATCCACAACTTAACTTTTAAGTATTTTAAGAGTAGTGTTGATTTTTTCGTTTAATCTAGGATCTTCTTTTCTTAGTTTCTCTATTTTTTCACAAGCATGAATAACTGTTGTGTGGTCTTTTCGGTTTACCTCTTTTGCCACTTTTTCTAAAGGTAGCTCTAATTCTGTTCTTAAAATATACATTACAATTTGCCTACTTTTAGCTATATATGCGGTTCTTCTATTCCCTTTTATCTCACTGCTTTTTACATCAAATACCTCCCCTACTGCTTGTATTACTTTTTGAGGAGTTATTCTTTTTCTTTTACTATCTAAATCTATTTGAAGTATTCTAGAAATATCTTCAAAAGAAGGCTCTACCCCAAGTTTCAGAAGAGATACAACCTTAGTTAAAGCTCCTTCTAATTCTCTAATATTGCTCTCAATATTTTTTGCAATTAATTCTATATACTCATCAGGAATCACGGTATTTTTTTCTTTCAAGGCTTGTTTTAATATGGCAAGTCTTGTTTCGTAGTCAGGAGCTTGCATATCAGCTACCATTCCACCTTCAAAGCGAGATCTTAACCTATCTGTAATATTTTTTATCTCTTTTGGAGGTCTGTCTGATGCAAGTATTATTTGTTTATTTGCTTGGTACAAAGTGTTGAAGGTGTGAAAAAGCTCCTCTTGTGTTCTAGGAAAAGCCTCTACAAATTGAATGTCATCTATTATTAAAAGGTCTACCGCTCTATATTTGTTTCTAAACTGCTCGTTTCTCTTTGTACTTATTGCTTCTACCATTTCATTAAGAAATTGTTCTATTGATACATAGACAACCTTTTTAGTATGGTCTTTTTTAAGAATCTCGTTCCCTATTGCTTGCATAAGGTGTGTTTTACCTACTCCTGTATCACCGTAGTAAAAGACAGGATTGTATGCTTTTCCTAAATCTTCCAGTACTGCTTGTGCTACAGCCTCTGCAAGCCTGTTGTTTGGGCCAACTATAAAGTTTTCAAAATGATATTTAGGATTAAGGCTAGATTCCTCCAGTGCATTTTCATACATTTTCTTTTCCTTCTCTGCTGTAGAAAAAAGATCCAAAACCTCCTCTTCTACACTCTCAGGGTTGTGGTATTGATATTTAGAACTACCAATCTCCTTCTCTCTTTCTCTAAGGTTAACCTCTATCTCAAAATTTCTTCCACATGTTTTTCTAAATGCGTTTTTAAGAGCATACTGATAATCCTTTAAGATTTTTTCTCTCTTGTATGCAGCCTCACAAGAAAGTTGTATTGTTCCATTACTAATTCCCTCTATGTATGCATTCCCAAACAACCCTCCAAACTCCCTTATACCAATCATCTGTTTTAAGTACTCTTTTGCTTCCTTCCACACCTCATCTATTTCAAACCCTTCGTTCTCTTCCACTGGGGATTGGGAAGCTTTAGAGATGGTTTCTAAATAGTTTTTGTAATCTGCTTTTTTCATATTGAGTTTAACGTCAAATATTGCAGTTTAATTAAAAGGGGGGCAGTCACATGATCGATTGGGACTTTTCTCTATTATATTGATTTCTTTAGAAATGTGGATATCTTGTAAAGTGTTAATCGAAAAGCTTCTCTCACAAGTTCTTTTAGAAGGGTCTAAAAAACTCTAAAATTTTTAGAGATGAATTGCGAATTTTTAAAAAAGACAGCATTTTGCTTGGCATTTAATCTGATGAACTGTATAATAGCGATGAAATGAAAAGAACATATCAACCAAAAAATATTAAAAGAATTAAGAAACTGGGTTTTAGGGCTAGAAACAAAACAGCTGGAGGAAGAAACGTTCTAAAAAGAAGAAGAGCGAAAGGCAGGAAAAGTCTCTCTGTAAGCGAAGAGTACAAACTGCTTAGAAAAAAGAAAACAAAAAGTATAAAATAGGAATATACTATGCTTCCAAAAAAATTTCGTTTGCCAGCCGAATATTTTAGAAAACAGTACCAAAAAGGCAAGAAAACCAGAGGTAGGTATGGAATGTTTGTTGTCTCAGAGAATGAGATTGCAAACCCAAGATTTGGTTTTGTTGTTAGTAAAAAAATAGGCAGTGCTGTTATTAGGAATAGAATGACAAGACTTTTAAGAGTGGTTGTTATGGAAGTAGTTAATGAAAAGAATTTAAGTAATTTGAATAAGGATTTTCAATATATAGCATTTGAGTTTTGCGATAAGAAATCTTTACTAAAGGAAGAAATCTCTTTACAAATAGAAAGGAGCATCAATGATTAAGAAATTAGTTTTAATATTAATTAAAATTTATCAAAAAACGCTTTCTTTTGATCACGGTTTTTTTGGCAAACTATTTCCAAATATCAGATTTTGTAAGTTTACCCCCTCCTGCTCAGAGTATGGCTACTCAGCGATAGAAAAATTTGGTATTTTTAAAGGAGGATGGCTATTTCTGAAAAGGTTTGTTAAATGTAATCCGTGGACAGAACCAGGGACATATGATCCTGTTCCTTGATTCAAATTTATGATATAGTCCCAATCATGCTGTTATTTAGAACTTTTTAAAAATGTTAGGAATAATTTGGAACAATATAGTTTACTATCCAATTTTAAATCTCTTACTAGCCTTCTATGCTCTTTTTGGAAATAACTTGGGATTAGCTATTATCGCCATTGCTATTGTATTTCGTCTTTTGTTAATTCCTTTGATGAATAAACAAAGAGAAATGACAAAGAAAATGGCTTCTCTTAAGCCTCAACTAGATCAAATACAAAAGAAATACAAAAATAATCCAGAAAAACTTTCTCAAGAGCAGGTAAAGCTGTATAAAAAAGTAGGATACAATCCATTAGGTTGCTTTGTAACTTTTCTTCCTCAATTGATCATTCTTTCTGTTTTAATACAAGTAATTAGAAATGTTACAGGAGGAACACTAGATGGTATATATCCATTTATGGAGAGCTGGTTAAACGGAGGAGCTTCTTTATCAATAAATACACAATTTCTAATTTGGGATCTCACAAAGTCATACAATGATATTGCTGCAGAGGTAGGAAAGTTTGCCCCACTCTCTTTAGGATACTTTCTTCTTAGCTTCCTTGTAGGGGTTTCTCAATATTTTGCTTCAAAGTTTACTCAAACATTACAAAATCCAGCAGGACTTACTGAAACAAAAAAGAAAGCAAAGAACGAAGAGCTATCAGCAGAAGAAATGCAAAAGAAAATGTCAGGTTCCTTTATGTATATTCTTCCATTAAGTACGATATTTATAACGATAAGTGCCCCTGCAGCTCTTAGCTTGTATTGGGTAATACAGTCGTTCATGCTGGTTTTTCAGTATCTTTTGATGGACAAAGAAAAGAGCAAAGAAGCTTTCAAGAAAACATTATCAAAACTAAAAACTAAAAAGAAATAATGCCCCTTTTTTGTAACTTAAATTTTTAAACATTATCTTATGAAAGATAAAGAAATTAAAAAGTTTGTAAAAGAAGAGATAGAGACACTGTGCTCTCTTTTAGAAGTAGAGTGTGAAAGAAGTTTTGAAATGGAAGAAGGAGATAATGATGAGGTAACTTACATTAAAATATATTTTGAAGGAGAAGATCTAGGATATATGATTGGAAATCATGGAAGGCATTTAGATTCTTTACAATATATATTACAGCTTATGGTTGGGAAAATCATAGATCAGGATCCTCAGTATAGGGTATTAGTTGATGTGGGTGGATACAGAAAGGAGAAGGACAGTAAAATAGAGGATTTGGCATTACAAAAGGCAGACGATGTGAGGATTTTAGGAGAAGAAATAGAAATGGAACCAATGAGCCCAGCTGACAGAAGGGTTGTGCATACGACACTTTCTCAGTATGAAGATATAACAACGGAGAGCATTGGAGAAGGGGTAGATAGAAGGGTTGTGATAAAACCTGCTAAATAGTATTAACAGATCTCTATAACGTGCTAGAATTGTTTAATGAAGAAACTCCTTAACCGAAAGAACTTTTTTGTCGTTAGCGTTATACTTCTTTTTCTTTTTCTTTCTTACTTTCTTCTACAAGAATCTCTCGAAAAAACACTCTTTTTGTCTTTTACTCTTTTTTTGTGGTTGAGTACATATCTGTATACAAAAGACTTAACCTTTTCCTCTTTTCTGTATATATTAATTGTACTTCCTTTTAACCTCACATTGCAGTTACAGGGGAATGTGGAAATCTTTAACACATATTTCAATTTCCCGTCTCCTTTTGTAAACGGAATATATTCAAACTACCTTGTCCCTACTCTCTCGATAGTTGATATCGGAGCAGTTCTTTTTCTCTTCTCTATTTTAGTTGAAAAAGGTTTTAAATATCTTTGGAGTATTATTAAAGATTTTAAAAACGGCTTTCTTCTTTTTCTCTTCTTCCTGTTAATTCAAAACATATTTTTGAGCAGTGCTTTTACAGTATTGACCTCCACAAGACTTGTTCTCTATCTTTTAGTCCTTTTTACACTCATAGACTACTGCAAAGAAAATTCTTCAGAGAAAGTGTTACTTACATCTTCCTTTGTTTTGCTTTTAAACTTAATAATTCAAGGGGCAGTAGGTATACTGCAAGTTTTCAAAGGAGCTTCTTTAGGTTTACTATTCTTAGGTGAGTCTCAAGTAGTAAATGGAATGCAAGGTTCAAGTTTTGTTGATTTAGGAGGAAAACTTCTTTTAAGGGCATATGGGACTTTCCCACATCCAAACATATTAGGAGGCTTTTTGGTTCTTTGTATCCTCTTTGGAATTCTTAGTTCTAAAAAAATCCCTGGAGTAGGAATTCCTTTAGTAATTCTTTCTTTAATAATTCTACCTTTTACATTTTCAAGGATAGCAATAGTACTGTCTGTTTTAATTCTCTTTTTGCTTCTTCTAAGAAGTATCTTAAATCTAAAAACAAAACAATTCTCTTTTTCGCCCCTACTCCTTTTGGAAAGGTTTAGGAATCTACTTAGTGGCAAAGATAGCGGTTGGGGAGATAGAGTTAACTTGTTAAAAGCATCTTGGAGAGTATTAAAGGGAAACTACGTCTTTGGTACAGGCTCAGGATCTTTTGTTAAGGGTATGGAAAATTTCGTTCCTACTACCTCAGGGGGTATTTCTCTTGTTCAGCCTGTTCATAATATTTTTGTACTACTACTGGTAGAATTAGGTGTTTTTGGTTTTCCAATATATCTTTATATATTATTAAGGTTGTTAGTGAAGAATGTTGGCAAGGTTACGGTTTTTAAAGTGATGGTTGTTACTGCTATTTTAGGATTAGGTTTTTGGGATCATTTTCTTGTCTCTTTGCCTCAAGGTTCTATTTTTCTTATCTTAATGTTTCTCCTTCTACTATTTGATTCAGAGGATTTAAAGAAAAAAGGAAAAGAGAAATTATCTCTATAGGTTAGCGGGACGGAGAGAGTGGGATTCGAACCCACGATATGATTACTCATATGCACGCTCTCCAAGCGTGTCCTTTCGACCACTCAGGCATCTCTCCTTTTTAAAAACGTACCTGGCCGGAGTCGAACCGACAACCTACTGCTTAGAAGGCAGTTGCTCTATCCGATTGAGCTACAGGTACATAAGCAACAGCAATTTTATCAGGAAATAGGTGTAAAATAAAGGATTATTTAACATCCTTAATTGTAATCATAATCCCTCCCCTTCTTTTAGGGAACCGTCTAAAGCTTTCAGGGAACCAATCTGGAAGAAACTCAACCTTAGGATCCTTGTCAGAGAACTTTAAGTTTTCTAAATATTTATTTCCTTCTTCCCATGTCATATTTTTCAACTCGTTAACCATAGCTTCCTTTTCAACCTTTGGTTTTACTAAACCTTTTGCAAAAAGTCTAATTCTTACTGTTTGTCCATTATTTTCTACAACAGAAATATCTTTCTCTATATCCTTGTCTAATTCTAACTCTCCATTACTATCACTTTCAAAAAGATTTTCATCTTTAGCTTTTTGAGTAAGTAGATCCTTAACAGCCTTATCAAAACCTTCTTTTAGGAAGAATGTAGCAGAGCTTTTTGTCTTTATAGAAAGACTTGTTTGTGTGGCCTCTGCCCCTATTGCTACTCCTGTTTTAGTACTATCTTGAACAACCTCACTGACGACAGAATCAGGAATTATTTTCCAATTCCCATTTTTATTCTTTAATTCGCTTTCCCCTTCTTCAATAGCTATTCCTTTTAAGTCATTAACCCCAGCATCTACATCAGCTTTAGAGAGAACAGTATATTCCTTTTTTGATCCTCCAGAAAAGGCTTTGTTACTATTTAACGCAAAAAGGGAATCTCCTGAAAAACCTTGAAAAGTAAATCTCTCTTTTTCTGGAAGGTTGTATTCATCTCCTACCTCTAATGCAGTCACAGCTCCTTCTGCAATGGAACCACAAGAGATAGATACGGCAGAATCAAGAGTATAGCTCAACCCCTTCTTTACAGAAGTAAGAGTACTTCCTGCCTGTAGTTCTAGAGGAGAAGTACACTCTTCTTCTCCAGGATAAACAATATTTATAGGACCTCTTGCTTTTTCCCCTTTAAAAGCAGTTCCAGTAGCATTTATGTTTGTTGATCTTGCCTTTTCAATATTTTCTGTTTTGATGGGTATTTTGAAATTTTCAAAATCTATCTCCTTGATATTCTCATCTCCTTGAAATATTTCTTCTATTTCAACTTCCTTTGCTTCTATATATATTTCTACTTTTGCAATCACTGCAGTATTTATATATATGAAAGTAATTAGAGCAAGAAGTAACACAACAGAGAGTCCAATAATGGGGGCTATTTTTTTGAATTTGTCAGGAAGAGGAATTTTCTTAAAAAAATCTTTTACTTTTAAAGTAAAAGACGAAAGAGCTGCTTTTCTTGCCTCTCTCCTTTCCTCTTGTTCCTCTGTTTTTTTCCTAAAATCAATAGAAGAAAGATCTGGTTCCTTCTCAATCTCCTCTTCTTTTCTCTCTTGGATATCCTCGGCTTGTTCTTTACTTTGAGGTATTCTCTCTCTACTACTTACTGGGATGTCCTCATCAAGAGAGATGAAAAGATTTTCATCTTGTTCTACGCCCTCTACTTTCTCTTTATTCCTTTCAATGGCTTCATCTATTTTCCTTTTAAAATCAGAAACATCTGGCTCTTCCTCAACAGGAATTTCTTTTTTAACAAATTCTTTTTTCGAAGGAGCCAACCTCTTTATTTTGCTTTCTTGTTCTTTCTCCCAAACCTCTTCTTCTGGAAATGAGGGAGTGTCTATAGTTGTAAGTCCTGCAAGATTAGCATTTCTTAACCCTGTGGGGTTTTTAATAATTTGGGCAACAAGTAGCTTTTCTCTCTCGTCAGCAGTCTCTAGTAAAACTTTTAAATTTATAGGACTTATTAAAAGATCAGTTTCTTCTGCGAAGGTAAGAACTATTCTCTCATTTGGAGCTTCAAGAATGGAGCTGACCAAATCAGTTAACTCATCTTCTTTGTTAACAACTATTTTTGTTATTTTTTTCTCTTCATCCATACTATTTTTTAACCTCAGTATCATATATGAACTTAGCTAAAGATGCAGGAGTAATATCCGAAATATGTCTTAAATCCCCACTATTATCTTTAATAGTTTCTAGCTTCTCAGGAGTGAAGAAGTTTATCCTAGGTACTACAGGAAATGGTAAATATCTTTTCCATGGAAACTCTAACATCACCTCCTTTATCTCAGGGAGTAACGCTCCTCCTCCACATAGATAGATATCGGTAGGAAAAGAGGAGATATCATCACAGTATGTAAATGCAGAGCTTAAAGTTTTCATCCATAATTTTGCAACGGGGTATACTACTTTTTGCACATCTCTTGCTAGTTCCTTGTTTAACTCTCTTTCAGAGTACTTAATCTTTCTTTGCTCTGCAAACCTGTATTTTAGATCAAGAACTTTGGAGATTTCTTTTGTAAACGCTCTCCCTCCAAAAGCAAACATCTTTGTCTCAACTACATTTCCTTTTTCTACGATTGCAATGTCAGTTGTTCCTCCTCCAATATCAACGAATATAGCAGAGAAGTCCTTGTTACTAGATCCGGCATACGCCCTAGCAACTGCAAAGGGCTGAGAGACAATACCTAGCACATCCATTTTAAGCTCAGCTGCTACCTTTTTAAGAGCTTCTGTGTATGTCTTTGGGGCAAAAGATGCATAGAAGTTTAATTTAACATTTCTACCCTTGTATCCTACTAGAGAATCTACTGGCATTCCCCCTATCTCTAATCCTGTTTGCGTTATATGTAATATTTCAATATCTTCATTTGTTAAACCAACTCGTTGACTTAAGTCCTCTTTTCCGCTGTCCTCTATTTTCTTCTCAATCTGTGTCAATATTTTTCTTTCCTCTTTCTCTGTCACTTCTTTCTCGTAGTTTTCCTCTCTTTGATAATTAACAACGATAGAGACTCCTTGAATATACTCTCCTGCAATTCCCATTACCACACTTTTTGGAAACTCTTCCTGTGTTAGTCGGTCATTTAGCTCGGAGATAGCTAATCTGCAATTTTCTAATACAGTATCTAAATTTTTAATAATCCCGCTCTTCATAGCATGCTGTTGTTGCTCTACTCTAGATATCTTTTTAATATCAACACCAAGCTCATTAACAGAAAAAAGGACGCTTTTTAACTGCTCTGTCCCTATATCTAATGCAACAATATTTTTATCGTACTCAACTAGATCTCTTCTTGAAGCTATTTTTAAAAAAGGCAGGTTTAGCATATGGAAAGTATAGCATATTTGCGGTAATTGTAGAGCCTTTAGATAATCGCAACAAGTATGATTGGTTCTCTTTCTGTCTTTTTGAAAAGAAACTTACCTAAATCTTTTTCAATAGCTTTTATTAATTCTTTCTCTTCGTATTTCTTTTTCTTTTCTGAATCCTTTTGCCATTTTCTATGTATATCTTTTATTAAGTTTTCTATCTCTTTGAGTAATGGCTGTGAGCCTTTTAGGTAAACAAAACCTCTTGAAAGGAATCGAGGGCTCCCAAGCATTTTTTTGTTTTTAGAGCTTAGATTAATTACAACTGAAAACATTCCAAATTCAGACAACTGTTTTCTATCCTTTAATACAACATCCCCTATATCTCCTACCCCAAACCCATCAATTAAGATTGGTTTTGATTCTATCTTCTTTCCTTTTATCCAATAGATTCCATTGTATTGCCACGTTTGCCCATCTTCTGTAAGTAAGATCTTTTCTTCAGGGAATCCCCACCCTATTAGATTCTTTTTATGAAAATATCTAAATGTTAAGGAGCCGTGTACTGGCATAATACTCTTGGGTTTTGTTAACTCGACCATCATTTTCATGTCCTCCTGATTACCGTGTCCTGTGGAGTGTATTTTGTTGTCATCGGTATCTTTAACTAGTTCTATACCAAAAGTTAATAGTCTGTCCGTCATATCTTCAATTTTGTCGACATTCTCAGGGATTTCTGAGGAAGAGAGAATCACTAAATCATTCTTTTTAAGCTTAATGTATTTATGCTCATTCAAAGAAATTCTATTTAATGCTGCAAATCTTTCTCCTTGACTCCCTGTACAAAGTATCAATAACTCTTTTTCTGGATATTTATTTATCTCTCTTTCCTTGATTATGTACTTGTCCTCTATATTGATGTATCTTTTCTCTCTAGCAATCTCTATTGTTTGTTCTAAGCTTCTTCCTGAAAGTATAATTTTTCTGTTTGTCTTTTTTGCAATCTCTATTAAAGAGTACAGCCTAGTGATGAGAGAAGAGAACGCAGAGACAATGACTCGACCATCATGTTTAGAGATGATTCTTTCTAAGTTATCAGACACTTCTGTCTCAGAAGGTGCTTTCCCTGGTACAGAGGCATTAGTGCTTTCCATTAATGCAAGATCGATTCTTCCCCTTAAGCTTTGAAGTTTGACATAGTCACTCTCTGGCTCATTTGCAGGTGTCTTATCAAATTTATAATCTCCTGAAAAAAAGATATTACCTTTAGGGGTTTCTAAAAAGATAGAGAAAGCATCTGGTATGCTGTGATTTATGCCTATGAAGGTGGCTTTAAAGTTTTTACCAATATGTATTCTTGATTTTCTGTCTATTCCAATAATTTTAACTTTGTTTTCCATTTTGTATTCTTTTAGTTTTGCCTCAATCAATGCTTTAGCAAAACCACCAGCATATATGGGAGGGTAATCTAAATCTGGAAGTATCCACCTTAAAGCCCCTATATGGTCTAAATGTCCGTGTGTTATTAGAATGGCTTTTACCTTTTCTTTATTTCTTTTTAAATATTTTGTATTGGGTATAGCGTAATCGATACCATACATCTCCTGTCCAGGAAATGAATATCCAGCATCTATCATTACTATCTCATTATCATATTGTACAAAGTTGGAATTTCTCCCTATTTCACTTGTACCTGAGAGAGTACATAGTTGTAGTATGTCTTCTCTCTCTCTTTTATTGTATTTTTTCTTGTTCATTTCAATTTCTTAAATATAATATTTCTCAAACCTGTTAAATTATACAGGTTTAAAGATGATTGTGTGAGGAAAAAGAAGAAAGAGGGTTAAAACTTTTGTATTCTAGCATATTTATGTAGATTTGTGGAGGGGGTTCTCTTTCCTCTCCTCCCTTCTTCCTGATATAATGCCATATTACTATGGAAGAATTACCAAAATCATACAATTCTGAGGCAGAGATTAAAATATATTCACTCTGGGAGAAATCTAGCTTAACAAACCCAGATAGAATGAAAGAATATCTAGAGAAAGAGGGAGTTGAAGTTAAATCTCCCTTTACGATAACTCTCCCTCCTCCAAACGCAAATGCTAATCTACATTTAGGGCATGTATGTGGGTACTCTTTTCATGATGTGATTGGTAGGTACATGAGGATGAAAGGACATCCTGTATTACTTCTGCCTGGAAAGGATCATGCAGGGATACAAACGGAGAGTGTTTTTACAAAACATTTAGAAAAGGAAGGGAAAACGAAAGAGGAATTAGGAAGAGAGGAGTTTTTTAGGCAGACATATGAGTTTTGTATGAAAAATGCGAAAAATGCTAGAGAACAAGAAAAAAGGATTGGATTATCAGCAGATTACAGTAGAGAGCTTTTCACTCTAGATCCTAGATTGACAGAAATAATCTATGAAACCTTCTTTAAAATGTTTAAGGAAGGATTAATATACAGGGACAAGAGGATAATTAATCAGTGTCCTAAATGTAATACAGCTTTAGCAGATATTGATACAGAACATGAATCAAAAAGAGGTATATTTGCATACATCAGGTACCCTCTCGCAGACAGTCCAGAGGAATATATAACGGTAGCGACTACAAGACCAGAGACAATGTTAGGAGATACGGCGGTAGCAGTACATCCAGAGGACAGTAGGTATGCCAAATATATAGGAAAGAAGGTATTGTTACCAATAGCAGAGAGAGAGGTTCCTGTAATAGCTGACGAAGAGGTCGATACAGAGTTAGGTACTGGTGCAGTTAAGGTAACTCCAGCCCACTCCCCTGTAGATTTTGAATTAGCACAGAAGCATGGTTTAGAAATAGTGAATGTGATTAATGAGAAGGGACTAATGGAAGGAGATATTCCGGAGAGATTTAAGGGAATGGAAACAGTAGAATGCTCTAAAGCATTAGTAAAGGAATTAAACGAGCTAGGATTACTAGAAAAAATAGAGAATACAGTACACGAAGTTATGGTATGTGAAAGATGTAGGACGGATATTCAACCTATAATTTCGAATCAGTGGTACTTAAATGTAAAGCCTCTTGCAGAAAAAGCTTTAAAAGAGCTACAACGAAACAAGGTTAAAGTATATCCAAAAGGACAACAGAGAGCATTAGAGCACTTCTATGCAAACATTCAGCCTTGGTGCATATCAAGACAGTTATGGTGGGGGCAAAGAATTCCTGTCTGGTATAGCGGAGGGAAAAAACTGTATGACTGGCTATTAGAAAACAAAGGGAAAACAGTAGGAGATTTTGAAAAAGAAGTGGGAATTAAGGCTAACGGCTCTGGGGAACTATTCCTTGGAGAAGAAGAACCAAAATCTTCTAAAGGAGAAATTTGGGAGAAAGAGGAAGATGTGTTTGATACATGGTTTAGTTCAGGACAGTGGCCCTTTTCTACCTTAGAAGCTCTCGGAGAAGAGGATCTCAAAAAGTACTATCCTACCCAGATGATGATACACGCAAGAGATATAATCTTTTGGTGGTCTGCAAGAATGATAATGATGGGACTGTACAGGACAGAAGAGGTTCCTTTTAAAGATATTTTTGTAACGGGCATGATACTAGCAGATGATGGGTCTAAAATGTCTAAATCAAAAGAAAATAGTGTTGAACCGAAAGCTATTTTTGACAAGTACGGAGCAGATGCACTGAGGCTTTGGTATTACTCGGATGCATTGCCTGGCAGTAACGCGCCATTAAGGGAAGAGAAAATAAAGGGGAATAGAAATTTTATCAACAAAATATGGAATGCAAGTAGATTTATAATTATGAATATAGATAAATCAGAAATATTAGAAATATCTAAAAATGATATAAAAGAAACAGAAAAAACAGAGAGAGTAAAAGATCATGTTCTACAAGTAGGCAAATATATTGAAAAGTATCAATTTAATTTAGGAGCAGAAAGTATTAGAGAGTTCTTTTGGCATGAGCTGTGTGATATTTGGATAGAGGAAGCTAAGAAACAAGTAGAAGGAGAGCCTGTTGGTAGTGTAAAAAGGATAGAAGTATTTACAGAACTCTTGTATGTATTGAAAGAAAATTTGAAGATAATGCATCCATTTATCCCTTTTGTTACAGAAGCAGTATGGCAAGAATTAGTGAATCTCGATCTTGCAGAAGGAGTC
>Ga0255347_1002613_pt1 | contig 25126 bp, 20 predicted proteins | sample wastewater_treat_2_FD_192479 | JGI IMG/M metagenome (GOLD analysis project Ga0255347, IMG submission 192479) | Wastewater microbial communities from Lulu Island WWTP, Vancouver, Canada - plant24 | ecosystem: Engineered > WWTP > Wastewater > Unclassified | place: Canada: Vancouver, British...
GGCTGAAAGCCAATTCAAGTCTTTTAATACAATAGCTGCTACAGTTTATGAACATCACGAAGAAGTTCTTAATTTCTTTATCAATAGAAGTACCAATGCCTCTGCCGAAAGTTTCAATGCTAAAATTTAATCCTTCAGAGCTTCTTTGAGAGGAGTTATCGATATTAAATTCTTTCTCTTCAGATTGACTAATATCTATGCTTAAACACATGTTTTTGCAGGTGAGCCATAAAAAACCAATATGGATACTAAAAAACCGGTTATCAATAAAATTTGATAATCGGTTTTTTTTGTGCGGCTGAAGGGACTCGAACCCCCACGCCTTTCGGCACCAGATCCTAAGTCTGGCGCGGCTACCAATTACGCCACAACCGCATAAGGATTATTGGCTGCGAAGATAAGGAAATTTTCAGGATATTACAAGTTTTACTGTTTGTCAAAGAAATGATTTCCTGAGAATTAATTAATAAATTTTATTCATTTATCTGATAATCAAAGTATTAATTTAATTTACAACCAAGATGTATTGTCTGTTCGATTGACGGGAGAAAAAAATCGATATGAAAAATTTGAATTAAAATCGAGCGTAAACAAGATTTTTACGATTTGCCTGCAAATTTTTACCAAATGCTTACCTATCATAATGGGTATTGATTATTTTTGTTTCCGAGAATTTTAGATACACTAACTTAAATTAATAATGTTATGAGAACTAAACTACTTCTATCATTGGGTTTGTTGGGAACAATGTCCTTTTTGTATGGGCAGCAATACAGACCCGGAAAACAAATAGACCATGATAACACTGCTTTTGTACGAAAAGTCGAATTAAAAAAAGCGGGAGAAGTCATGATGAAAGTCGATCAAATTTCTGTTACCGATACAACTTCTGAATTGTCAGCTTCATTGTATTCACCCGATTTTACGCTTTTTAAAAATTTTCATGCTCCCGTTCCGGCTGACGGAGCACAATTTTTCTTCGGACACGGAGGCGTAACTGTGGCTGAAAACTTGGTAAACAATCAGCCTCGTTATTATTTTCTTTATCAAACAGAAGGATATAGTGAAGACGAGTCCGGTTTTAGATTTTTTCAAGACATTCATATCATAGACGAAAATCAGCAGCAAGTGGGGAAAGTGCCAACTTCGTGGATGGGTTATCAACTATATATGCAAGATGGCAAAAACATGCTGATATCCGACTATCAGGACTGGGATACGATATTTTGGAGTAATCCTGAAACCGGATGGTCGGGTTGGGAGACTTTTCAGGTGCATACTTCTGCAGTTACTGATGTAGCTACAGGGCAAACCATTTTTACTTTCCCACGAGGCACTACTTTCTCGAACTTCAACGGAATGCAATCGGGGATATACTATGCAACAAATGAGCAAAATCTGTTTTTCAATATTGATGGAGAAGAAAGAATTCTCACTACCAACAATAATTTTGAAAAATATTATTTGGGACATTCCTCAGGAAATCATGAAAATGCCCTTGACATGTGGATTTACAACAAAGATTTTTCATTGTATAAGAAAATTTCAAATGTGGGATATGATATTCCCATCGAAAACTTATATATGGCCAATACCTATCAACCACTTTTCGGAAAACATGCTGCTTACTTCTATCACACGGTTACCTATCAAACAGATGGAGGCTTAAATTACAACAGTAAAACATACCTGGTAAATCTGAATGGTGAGTTGGTTAAAACTATCGACGGAAATTTCAGTATCATGAGCGTGGTATATTTACCACAACAGGACAAAGACGTGGCATTGAGCATGAATTGGACAAATGGGGCAATAGAAGTTTTAAGTATTCCCGACTTTGAAGTAATTGGAGAATTTAACGATTTGATTAAAGACAAGAATGGAAATGTAAAATTTGTAAAATATACCGACGATGCATTGATAATCATGAACGAAGATTTTAGTACTTACAAATCTATTCCCTTGCCTGACAAAAACACATGGAGTTTCCAAATGGTAGATTATTATTCAACGTGTGCAGACGAAAAAATAGAATTTGTATTTACCGGAAAAGAAACTGAAACTGGAACTGGAAAAGGATTGCTGGTTATCAATGAAGATAACGAAACCATTATTGATATGCCAGATTTTAGCGCACTCCATTCTTCTTATTATGCTGATAACTTGCCTATTATTTTAAGAAAATCAACTGATAAATATGGTCGTCCGGTATCGGATGAATTTATCTCCTACTATCGCACAGGCAAGTTGCCAACCCAAATCAAACTTGGTGGCAATCCATTGCCGGGAGCCGATATGCAAATTCTGAAACAAACCGATAATGAGCTTATTGCACTCGATAAAATTACGATGAATGCTGACGGAAAAGGAGAAATTGAATTGGGTGAAGGTGTTTATTACTTGAAGGCACTGCAAACCCAAAACGGATTGAATACTTACTATCCCAACGTGCTGTTATGGGAAAATGCGACTGCCATACCTTACAATACCGATCCGCTTGAAGAAGGAAGTGTGTATTGCATTGAGATGCAATCTATTCCGGTTCCTGTAAATCCAACAGCACAAGGAGTTATTGTTGGTAAAATTGTTATCAGTCAACCGGAAGCAGTCCAGCAGCTGATGCGAATAAAACTGGTTACCGACAATGGTTCTGTTCCAATTTTCGATGTTTATTTGCAAAACACAGCCGACAATTCCATTATTGACCATACACCAACCGATGAAAATGGAAATTATCGTTTCGAAAATGTGCCGGCAGGTTCGTATCGAGTTTTGGTGAATGTTGACGGGAAACCAATGGAATCCGTCAATACAGTAACATTGACAACCGATGCCGACATTGTTGAAAATGTAAATTATGAAATTACCGAAACCGGTGTTGTTGCCAAAATGCCTTCCGGATTGAAATATACTTCAACGACGCTGATAATCTATCCGAATCCGGCCAAAGATTTCATATATCTTCCACAGTCGGCACAAAATGCCAAAGTTCAAGTTTTGGATGTGCAAGGAAGAATTTTATTGAACATCGACAGTTATAAGGGAGAAAAGCTTGATGTGTCGAGACTTTCAAATGGTTGGTATATGATTCAAATAAATAATGGGAACAGAATAAAAACAGGTAAATTCATTAAAATCAACTAGCGCTCAAAACAACTATACTGAAAAAATATCTGGCTTACAGTAATATAAGTCAGATATTTTTATAAAATTCAATTTGCAAACAGATTAAACAATACTCTTTTTTTAAAGAAATTACAAAGAAGCACATTTTTTCTGCAGCCAAATCTTCTCTTCTTCATTCAAATAAAGAGAAAGCTTTTCCAAAACTTTTTTCTGATAAGAATTTATCCAATTTATTTCGTCCTCAGTGAGCATGGAAAGTTCAATCAGCGACCGATCGTAAGGAAAAAGTGTGAGTGTTTCGAAACACAGAAAATCACCAAACTCAGTTTTTTCGTCTTCCACGACCAGCACGAGATTTTCAATGCGTATGCCATAAGCATTGGTTCGATAAAGACCCGGCTCGTCGGAAATAATCATTCCCGGCAAAAGCACGGCAGGATTTTCATCCATCCGAATATTTTGTGGCCCTTCGTGAACACAAAGAAAATGTCCTACGCCATGTCCTGTTCCGTGCCCGTAATTCAAACCCTTTTCCCAGAGCCATTTGTGCGCAAGAATGTCGAGTTGGGATCCACGCGTGTTGGTAGGGAATTTAGCTTTTGCAAGTGCAATATGACCTTTCAATACAAGCGTATAATCTATTTTTTGTTGCTGAGTGGGTATTCCCAACGCTATGGTTCGGGTAATATCGGTAGTTCCATCTAAATATTGACCTCCCGAATCGACAAGCAAGAGACTATCAGGTTTTAAAACGACATCGGTTTCAGGTTCGGCATGATAATGAACAATAGCTCCATGACCGGCATAACCGCAAATGGTATCGAAACTTTCCGAAACAAAATTTTCCTGTTGTTGCCTGCATTCGAACAACTTTTCTGCAGCGGAAATTTCGCTGATTTCTGAAGATAAAAGATTTTCTTCCAGCCACTTGAAAAATTTTACCAGCGCAATGCCATCTTTTACCATTGCTCCTCGAGTACCTTCCAATTCGATGTTATTTTTAACACTCTTCATTTTCAAAACCGGCGACATAGTATTGATAATGCTGCAATGTTGCGGAATAGCTTCATACAACGCAGCATTCAACTTGGAGCCATCAATCAAAACTCGTTTTCCTTCAGTAATTTTTTTCAATTGGGAATAGATGTCGTTGTACGGCTCTATGGTTATGCCCTCCTCTTGAAGAAAGGCAGCGGTTTTTTCCGTAACTTTTTTCGAATCGACAAAAAGGGTAGCCTTATCGATTTTTATTATTGCATAAGCTATTACCACCGGATTAAAATCCACATCGCTTCCTCTAATGTTGAACAACCAAGCAATTTCATCCAAAGCCGAAAGCACAAAAATATCTGCCTGATTTTTTTTCATCTGTGCGCGCAGGGAGGCCAGTTTATTGCTTGCCGTTTCACCCGCATAACGAATATCGTAAACATAAAAAGGCTGAGAAGGCAAAGCAGGTCGGTCTTTCCAAATTTTACCAATCAAATCGACAGCAATCAGTAAAATTCCCTTCTTGTTCAATTCGTTTTTCAAATGGGTAAAAGCATTGTAAGAAAACATTTGGGCATTTAGTCCCACTTTTTCATTATTTTTCAGTTCTTCTGCCAACCAGTCAGTCCAGCTCAAAGTTTCCGGAAGTCCTTCCTTCATCAGCTCCATACCTGAGCCTTGCAACTGATTTTCTGCCTGTAAAAAATATCGCGAATCGGTCCACAACGCAGCTCTTGTCAAAGTAATTACCACTGTACCAGCCGAACCGTTAAATCCCGAAATCCATTCGCGCTCTTTCCAATGCTCGGCGATATATTCGCTGGCATGAGGATCGCTACTCGGAATAATACAGGCAGCTATATCATTTATTTTCATCTCGTTGCGCAATGCCGAGATTCTTTCTTTTATATTTTGCATCAGTATTCATTTTAATTTTTCCCTGTTGATGCGGAAAATTTTTATATTAACATTTTAAAAATGAAATAATTATCTGAAAGTAAAAAAATTATTGTTAAGTACTTTCATCAGAATATAATTTATTTTTTAAAGGTCTGATGGAACCCACATGTCTGAATATTATATTCATTCGTGTTTGTGTATGCAATACATGTGGGTTTCATAAATTAAAATTTCATTCAAAGTTAAATAAATCTTCTCTAACAAATTTCACATATTTGGGTTCAGTCGGGATGTAATTTTCATCGTCCCACAGCGTGCTGGTAATCATCAAATCGGCACTGTAACGATTGCAGGCAATGGGAACATTATGAATCCTGCACTGACGGAGCAACATTTGGATATCGGCTTCGTGTGGCTGTGGATTCAAATCATCAATCAGAAAAACTGCCAGATTAATCTGTTTTTGTACCACCAATGCGGCAATTTCCGCGTCGCCGCCCAAAGGGCCGGAGTGCATGCAAGTAATATCCACCTTCACACCTTTTTCTTCCATAGCCCTTTGAATGAGTTTTCCTGTCGTACCGGTACAAATCAATTTGTGTTGCGAAAGCATATCGGCATTGTAAACAGCCCATTCTACCATGTCGGCTTTTCGATTATCATGAGCTACCAGCGCAATTTTCAATTGTTTTTTCATAAGTTTTATGTTTTTTGATGAAAGAATTTATTAAAGTTTTCAATGAAAATCTCAGTTGAAGGTTGAATCATTTTTTCGATTCAGAATCGATCGAATTAATGAAAAATAAAAAATTCAATCTATAAAAACAGGAATTTCAAACATTAATAGAAATAAATTTTTTGCTGTTTTCGAATGTTTTTTCAGAAAAAACCTTATAATCCTAATGGTTGCAAAAATAAAGAATAAATATTTATTTCGGACAAGGAAAATGAAAAAACTTTTATAATAACATCATAGCGCATAAAACTCATTTGATTATTTCAAGCTGTTTATATCTCGTTAAATTTTTAAACAAAGCTTTCAACCGAAAAGTACTTATGGTTTCATAAAAATTGTCTTTAAAAACCGATTCAATTTGCTAACTTTGCATAAAGAAAACCGGTAAGATTTAAAGTTTCTACAAAAATATTTGGATGAACAAATCAATGAATTTGGATTTTTTAAACGATTTGAACGAAAGTCAGCGGCAAGCTGTAGAATATATGGATGGCGCTTCGCTGGTAATAGCGGGTGCAGGGTCGGGAAAAACCCGCGTGTTAACTTACAAAATTGCCTATTTACTCACCAAAGGTTTTCCTCCGTCGTCCATTTTGGCTTTAACTTTCACCAACAAAGCGGCACGAGAAATGAAGGAACGGATTGCACAAATTGTTGGAGAAAGAACAGCCCGATACTTGTGGATGGGAACTTTTCACTCCATTTTTTCCAGGATTTTGCGTAACGAAGCACAGTACACCGGATATTCAAAAAATTTCACCATATACGACTCTTCCGATTCTTCCAGCTTGATAAAAAGCATTCTGAAAGAACGCAATCTGGATACAAAAACTTATCCGCCCGGACTCATTCAATCACGCATTTCTTCGGCAAAAAACAACCTGATTACACCCGAAGCCTATGCCGTCAACAGCGATTTTATTAAAAGTGACAAGCAAAGCCGCATTCCCCTTTTGAGCGAAATTTATCAAACTTATTGCAATCGTTGCAAACAAGCCGATGCAATGGATTTCGACGATTTACTACTCCAAACCAATCTGCTGTTTCGAAATCATCCTGAAGTGCTGGAAAAATATCAGCAATTGTTTCAATTTATTTTGGTTGACGAGTATCAGGATACCAACTTTGCGCAATACCTGATTATAAAAAAACTTGCTCAGCAACACGAACGAATTAGTGTTGTGGGTGACGATGCACAAAGCATTTATTCATTTCGCGGTGCCAACATCGACAACATTCTACAGTTCAAGAATGCTTATCACAATGCACGCATCTTCAAACTCGAACAAAATTATCGTTCTACACAAACCATCGTGAATGCAGCCAACAGCCTGATTGACAAAAACAGGGCACAAATTCAAAAAACCATTTTTTCGGAAAAAGAAATCGGACATCCCATAAAATTGTTGAATGTTTTCACAGATTATGAAGAAGGTCTGACCGTTGCCAAACATATTTTGGACTTGTACGCGCTATACGATTATCGATATGCCGACATTGCTGTGTTGTATCGAACCAATTCACAATCGCGAATTTTAGAAGAAACATTCCGAAAACAGGGCATTCCCTATCGAATTTACGGAGGCCTGTCGTTTTATCAGCGAAAGGAAATAAAGGATGTGATAGCTTATTGCCGATTGGTTTGCAACCAAAATGATGAAGAAGCATTGAAAAGAATCATTAATTTTCCTACGCGAGGCATTGGCGAAACTACAGTAGGGAAACTTGTGGAATGTGCACAGAGTAAAGATGTAGGAATTTGGGAAGTTCTTTCCAACATGACAAAATACGGCGTGCCGGTCAATGCGGGAACAGCTTCAAAATTAAACGATTTCCGAAATTTGATAGAAAGTTTTTCCCAGCAACTGGAAATTAAAAATGCTTACGACTTGGCCGTTATGATTGTAAAAACCACCGGATTGCTCAACGAAGCCAACTTTGATCATTCTCCTGAAAGTATAAGCAGAAAAGAAAATATAGAAGAATTTCTGAAAGCCATCCACGAATTTTGTGAAAAAAAAATGGAAGAAGGAGAAACCTTGCCCCTTCTTCCCGATTTTTTATCGGAAGTATCTTTATTGACCGACCAGGACACCGACAAGGACAGCCTGAGCGACAAAGTTACCCTCATGACTGTTCATGCAGCCAAAGGATTGGAATTTAAAGCCGTATTCATTGTTGGTATGGAAGAAGAACTTTTCCCGTCAATGTTCAGCCTTGTCAATGAACGGGAACTGGAAGAAGAGCGCCGCCTTTTTTACGTTGCCATTACCCGTGCCAAAGAACGCTGTTTTATCAGCTATGCCAAATCGAGATTTAGAAACGGTAAAACCAACTTTTGCACTCCCAGCAGATTTATCAAAGATATTGACCCTCAGTTTCTGGAAATTACCGAAGAAAAAGCACCAACTTTTCAGAAAAAAAATTTTATGAATTGGGATGAGGAAATTGAAAGTGAACGGAATCGTTTTTACTCGCCAACAAACGAAAAAGAAACTTATTCGGAACCTCAAACAACAAATTTCTCTCCACGAAAACTGAAAAAATTGGATCAATCGTCGGACGAAAAAATCATTATCGAAAATTCTTCTTTTCCTGTAGGAACTATTGTAAAACATCAGCTTTTCGGAATTGGAAAAGTATTGGAAACCAGTATCTCCAACGGCAACGAAAAAGCAACGATCGATTTTGGAGAAAAAGGAGTAAAATCGCTTTTACTGAAATTCGCAAAACTGGAAGTGGTGAAATAATTATCGAAGAGTATTTACCGATGCCTTAATGGGTTAAATGTTTTTGCTTAAACAAAGATGATTGAACTTTCACATTTTGATAGATGTGGTTAGGCGTGTTTTCTATTAACATTCGTGAAAAATGAAAATTTTGTCGAAAGACGAAATACGAAACATTTGCATAATTTCAAAAATTGAAAGCGAACTTTTTGTTTAATTTCTGGGTCTATTTATTTTTTAAATACTCGCTACAGATATCTCTATATTGGTTAAGTTGTCGGGTTGTCCCCTTTTTTCAGTTTTTAGAAATTACTGTAAAGGTGTGATAATCAACCACTCAACCATATTTTTTTAAATTAAACTTTTTTGTTTAATCTATGATGATCAATTTATTAATTCATTAATTTATTGAAGTATTGTCAAAAATAAGTTGCAAAAAAGTTCGAATATGTGAAGAGCCCGATTAAGACCGGACTCTTCCAATGAACAAAAAACTTATAAACCAAGATCAAAGCAAATAATGGATGGTTTCTTCGTCCCTGTTATTAATCAAGAAACAATAATAAATTTCTCTTTTGGAGTTTGACAAAAAGCACAGTTTGGATCAATGGCTGCATTATCGTAAGTATTTCCACAAACAGGACAAACTGCATAAGCAGATGGCAATGTGCTTTCATTGTTTGCTTTTAAAGCCGCTAAAGCTTTCTGATAAAAATCGAGATGTTTCTTCTCCGTATCAAGAGCCCACGTAAAAGATTTCACGGCATCGGTAACTTTCTCGGCATTTGCATCATTAATAAAGTTAACGTACATTGTGGTGCTTTCATAAGATTCTCCATCAATAGCAGCCTGCAAATTTTCTGCCGTAGATTTAACCTCAAATGAGGGAGTAAAAGCTTCCATTTTTTCTCCAAGACTTTCCAATACTTTTGTGTGATTGGCAGCATGAATGGCTTCGGCCTTAGAAGCTGCATCAAAAAGTTTTGCTATGGTATCATAGCCCTCTTCTCTGGCTTTTTGAGCAAAAGCGGAATACTTTGCACTCGCGGTGGTTTCACCCTTTATTCCTTCTTTCAAGTTTGCTATGGTCTTTGTAGGGGTAGATTTACAACCGAAAAATGCAACCGTAAGCAATGCAATAAAAATAATTCTATTCACTTTTTCCATAATGTAAAAATTTGAAAATGTTAAACATATTGTTTATGAAAATTTAGAGAGGCATCATATAATTATAAACCAGATTTCCACCATAGAAACCTGTAATTCCCACCATAAGGGCAGCCAATGCATAAATGGCGAATGACAACCATTTCATTGGAGAATTTTCCCTATTTGATCGCTTCAAATAAATTCTAAGCAAAGAATTAATTATCAACAATAACATGGTAATGACTGCAAAAGTAGCATGGATATTTTTAACCATTCCCGCCGTACCTGCCATGTCGGGTGTAAAAAAGACACCGGAAAAAAAAGTAACAATGGTAGCCAAAGTCCCAATTATCAGCAACCAAAATCCGGCAAAGGATAAACATGCTTCTTTCTTTATCAGAAGGGATACCAAGTCAAAAAGAAACCCCACCATTATTAATGCAATGGGAAAATGTACCAACATAGGGTGCAAATGATCGATTGAAAACATAACTTAAAAGTTTTTTGGATTGTAAGATATTGAATGACACTTGAAAAAATTGCGTTCAAATATTTATAGCGATTTTACTATAATTTGAATTTTAACACTCACACTTTTAAACTAATTACAAAGATAAAACATTTCTAATTAATTTTTGTTGAATAACAAAAAAAATCAAATCTTTGGAATAAAAAAAGCGTCCTTTTTGGGGACGCCCTTTGCATTCATTTTAAAATAAGCATTTTATGAAAATTACCCGAGGTAACTCTTCAATAATTTACTTTTAGAACTGTTTCTCAATCTACGGATAGCTTTTTCCTTGATTTGACGAACACGCTCGCGTGTCAGTCCAAATTCATCGCCGATTTCTTCCAACGTCATTTCAGGTACGCCAATCCCAAAGAATTTTTTAATAATTTCATGCTCTCTTTCTGTTAATGTTGACAGAGCCCTTTCAATTTCCTGGGAAAGTGATTCATTGATCAAACGATGGTCGGCATCGGGAGAATCTTCATTTACCATCACATCGAGCAGGCTGTTGTCTTCCCCTTCAACAAAAGGCGCATCTACGGAAATGTGACGACCTGAAACCTTCATGGTATCGGCAATTTTATCCACCGGAATATCGAGTTCTTCAGCCAATTCCTCAGGTGAAGGACGACGCTCATTTTCCTGTTCAAATTTTGAAAAAGCCTTGTTGATTTTGTTCAACGAACCTACTTGGTTTAATGGCAAACGAACAATACGCGACTGCTCGGCCAACGCCTGCAAAATGGATTGCCTGATCCACCACACTGCATAGGAAATAAACTTAAATCCGCGTGTTTCATCGAATTTTTCGGCAGCCTTGATAAGTCCAAGATTTCCTTCATTGATCAAATCGGGCAAACTTAAGCCCTGATTTTGATACTGTTTTGCTACCGAAACGACAAAACGCAAATTGGCGCGGGTTAATTTTTCCAAAGCGGCTCGATCTCCCTTGTGAATCCGTTGAGCCAACTCAACTTCTTCTTCCACACTGATCAGATCTTCTCTTCCAATTTCTTGCAAGTACTTGTCGAGCGATGCGCTTTCGCGATTCGTGATTGATTTTGTAATTTTTAATTGCCTCATTTTTACCTTAAAAAATTAGGGTGCAAAATTAATGTTTTTTTGGTTGATTACAAAATTTCTTATATAACGTTTTTACTAAATTTTTGTTTTAAAAAGTCTTGAAAATTTTTCTTTGTTGTTCCATAAATACGCCGAAACGATATTTTATGAGTTGCCTGATTGTTGATAATCTCAAATTTTAGTACAAAAGGAACTTACTCCTTTCGTAAAAAAGAGTAAGTTCCAATGCAACAGAGAAATATTTTTCAACACACTTATGGAAAATTATTCTTCCAAATTAACTGCATAGTAGGTAACTCTGCCATTGGGATAAACACCCGCCATGAAAAGCACCTTGTCTTCGCTGTTTAATGCCGCAGTTACGGCAGATTGAATATCCTCCACATTTCTAATAGTCTGATTGTTAATTTTTAATATAATATATCCAACTCTCACACCTTGCTGCATCAATTTTCCTTTTGTTAGCGATGTAACCTGAACACCATAATCCAAACCAAGATCTTTTTGCAACTTACTGCTCAATTCCTTGAAAGTAGCACCCAGAAGTTGTTCAACGTCAACTTTGTCGGAAGAAACTATGCTGGCACTTCCCTGACTATTTTTCAGTTCTACGTTGTTAAATTTCAATTCATTATTTTTACGTATAACGGTGATTGAAATTTTATCGCCGGGGCGATAGCGTCCAATTTGTTCCTGCAATTCCGAAACAGATTTAACAGCCACGCCATTCACATTCACAATTACATCACCTTCTTTAATGCCTGCTTTTTCGGCAGCACTTCCGGCATTTACATTGGCCACATAAGCTCCTTCCAATGTTTTCAAATCTTTTTCTTTTGCCAACTGTGCGGTAATATCAGCTATTTCAACTCCCAACACGGCTCGTTGTACTACTCCGTACTGACGCAAATCGGAAACTACTTTTTTAACTATGCTGACCGGGATGGCAAATGCGTAACCTGCAAACGAACCCGTCTGAGAAGCTATTGCCGTATTGATACCTACCAATTCGCCCCGTGTATTGACCAAAGCGCCTCCACTATTACCTGGATTAACCGCAGCATCGGTCTGAATAAAAGATTCGATACGCATTTTGGAGTTAATGATATTGATATTTCTTGCCTTTGCACTCACAATTCCCGCCGTAACGGTAGAATTAAGATTGAAAGGATTCCCCACTGCCAGCACCCATTCGCCAACTTTTAGCGAATCGGAATTACCAAAAGGAATGATGGGAAGATTTTCTGCATCGATTTTTATCAGCGCCAAGTCTGTATTAGGATCGGCACCAATTACTTTTGCCTCAAATGTTCGTTTATCGTTTAATGTAACTTCTATTTTGGACGAACCGTCAATTACATGGTTGTTGGTTACAATATATCCATCATTGGAAATTATGACGCCAGAGCCAGAACCTTCTACCATAGGCGGTTCTTGATAATAGCGAGGACGGCCAAAGAAAAATTCAAAAAAGGGATCTTCCCTAAAAGCCATTTTTGCTTTTGATTGTGTTTTTACGTGTACTACCGAATGAATCGTAAGTTCAGCTGCCAATGTAAAATCGGTTTCCACACCACTCTTCACATTGGAAAATTTTGCATAAGCTGTCGGATACTGCAATTCTCGTTTAAAATTATCTTTCTCATGTTTATTGGTAAAGTAATTGGTTGTCACATTTGTTGCCACACTCACTACTACCACCAACAAGAACAGGCCTAACGCTTTTTTTCTTTTCGATGCTTCCATACTTTTCGTTTTTAAGATTTAAATTGATTTTTCTGAAAAAATATTCTTAAACAAATTTTTCACTGCTAAAGTATACAAAATACATTCCATAACACAAAGTGATATAGCTATTTGTCGAAATTTAACACAGAGATTTGCAGCTTAACGGGAATTAACAGAAAGACCTTAGATTTTTTAGAAAAATTTTGTTACTAAAATAAAAAACCACCTTTTTGACAGGTGGTTCTGGATTGAAAACAAAAAACTGACAATTTATACTGTCATTTTTTGGTAACTTTTTTGTAGCCATAAACGGCCAAGTCTCCCAATTCTTCTTCGATACGAAGCAACTGGTTATATTTGGCCATACGGTCTGAACGGCTCAAAGAACCTGTTTTGATCTGACCGGAATTGGTTGCTACTGCGATGTCGGCAATGGTAGCATCTTCCGTTTCACCCGAACGATGAGAAGTTACCGTTGTATATCCGGCACGATGAGCCATTTCGATAGCATCCAAAGTTTCGGACAATGTTCCAATTTGATTTACCTTGATAAGAATGGAATTGGCACAACCCATTTCGATACCTTTTTTCAAAAATTCTACATTGGTAACAAACAAATCGTCCCCAACCAACTGAACCTTGTTTCCAAGTTTTTCGGTCAATAGTTTCCAGCCTTCCCAGTCGTTTTCACTCATACCGTCTTCAATAGAATCAATCGGATATTTGCTGACCAATTCTGATAGGTATTTAACCTGTTCTTCAGAAGTACGTTTGGCGCCATTTGCTCCTTCAAATTTGGAGTAATTATAAATACCGTTTTCGTAAAATTCTGACGAAGCACAATCCAACCCAATCATCACATCCTGTCCGGGCTTGTAACCGGCTTTTTCGATTGCAGTTAAAATAGATTCCAGCGCATCTTCTGTCCCTTTCAAAGTTGGGGCAAATCCGCCTTCATCACCAACAGCTGTGCTCAAATTACGGTCGTGCAACACTTTTTTCAGTGAATGAAACACTTCGGCTCCCATTCGTAAACCTTCGTGGAAAGAAGGAGCACCAACCGGGCGAATCATAAATTCCTGGAACGCGATGGGAGCATCAGAATGCGAACCTCCATTGATAATGTTCATCATTGGAACCGGCAAAACAAAAGCATTTACACCACCAATATATCGGTAAAGCGGCAGATCGAGATAAGCTGCAGCCGCTTTTGCAGTGGCCAAAGAAACTCCCAAAATGGCATTTGCACCCAAATTCGACTTTGTTTTCGTACCATCGAGCTCAATCATTTTCTTGTCAATAGTACGCTGATCCAATGCAGAAATACCAATTAATGAAGGTGCAATAATGTTATTTACGTTCGAAACGGCTTTCAGTACGCCTTTTCCCAGATAGCGTTTTTTATCGCCATCACGCAACTCAATGGCTTCATTTTCTCCCGTAGAAGCTCCGGACGGAACAGCAGCTCTTCCCATAACGCCCGATTCGAGCATTACATCTACTTCTACAGTTGGATTTCCTCTTGAATCCAATACTTCGCGAGCAACGATTTTTTCTATTCTACTCATTTTCTTTATAATTAAGATTGATAATTTGTTAGAAATTCCTCTTTTTACATTTTCTGCAAAGTTATAAAATGTTCTTTTAATTTTGTTTATATACGTACTTAAAATATCAAAAAATAGCGTATATTTACCTTCTTAAAAATGAAAATTAAATATTTTGCAACAATAAAGCGATGAGAACAACAAAATTTATTTTATTTAGCTTCATTTGTATTTCCCTTACTTCATGTAATGTTCTTATGCAGGGTGTTTCCAATTCAGGAACATTATCTATTCCAACCACCGACAAAGAAAACATTGCGGGTATAAAAAATGCTTTGTTATTGGGAACGGAAAGAGCGGTATCCGATTTAAGTATAGAAAATGGCTTTTATGGTAATCAGGCATTTAAATTACTGTTGCCTGAAGAAGCTCAAACGATTGTAGAAAATATCAGTTTGATACCCGGAGGCAAAGCTTTGGTCGACAAAGCCATTCTGTCCATCAATCGTTCGGCAGAAGATGCAGTAAAAGAAGCCGGTCCCGTGTTTAAAAAAGCGATTCAGGACATGACTATTTCAGATGCAATGGGTATTTTGCTGGGCGGAAGCAATGCAGCAACGCAATATTTGCAAAAAACTACTTCAACGGAATTGAAAAATCTTTTTCTACCTAAAGTTCAGGCATCGCTAAAGAAACCATTGGTAGGTGATGTTTCAACTACAGAAACATGGAATTTGCTGATAAATGCCTACAACAGCGCAGCCAATTCTACTTTGGGTAAACTTGCTTCTCTGAAACCTGTTAACACCCAATTGGATCAATATGTTACCGACAAGGCATTGAGTGCATTGTTTACTAAAATGGCAGAAACAGAAAATTCCATTCGCACGGACCCTGCAGCCCGCACTACAACATTACTGAAACGCGTTTTCGGACAACTGGACAATAAATAATTCATTTGCTGGATTATACAATTTTTTCTCTCTTTAGTACATAGAATGCTAAAATAGTTTCTTCACACACATAAATATTTTGCTACTTTTGCAACGCGGTTTCAACAAAGGTGAAAAATAAATTAATTAAAATATAAGACAATTAATTAAAATATAAGACAATGGAAAACAATGAAAATCAAATCAATATAGAACTTTCTGCTGAAGTGGCAGAAGGTATCTATTCCAATCTGGCTATTATTTCACATTCTTCTTCCGAATTTGTGCTCGATTTCATTCGCATTATGCCCGGATTACCCAAAGCACCGGTCAAATCACGCATCATTCTCACCCCCGAACATGCCAAAAGATTATTGTATGCACTGCAGGAGAATATTGCAAAATATGAACAGCAAAACGGAAAAATAAAAATTGATGAAAATTCTTTTATTCCCCCTTTTCCTATGGGATTTGGAGGCGGAGAAGCCTAATTTTTTCTACGCAAATTCCATCTTTCTTAGTTGAAATAGAAATTAAAATTCGGAAGAAAAATGGAATTTGATATGATCAAAATCGCGTTGAGCCATTTGCAAAATATAGGGCGACTCGGCGAGATATACATCGCGGCCTTCTTTGTCTTTCACCATAAATTGCGCTTTTCGTTTCTTGAAGGCTTCGAGCTGTTCAGGATCATCGCTTTCTATCCAACACGCCTTATATAAGGAAATCGGTTCCCAACGGCATTGCGCGTTGTATTCGTGCAACAATCGGTATTGAATTACTTCAAACTGCAACTGCCCGACTGTTCCCACTATTTTTCTTCGATTAAATTCGCTGGTAAAAAGCTGTGCTACGCCTTCGTCCATCAATTGCCGAATCCCTTTTTCCAATTGTTTGGTTTTCATCGGATCGGCATTTTCGAGATAATTGAACATTTCGGGCGAAAAACTCGGTAATCCTTTAAAATGGAGATCTTCTCCACCGGTCAGCGTATCGCCAATTTTAAAATTTCCATTATCGGGCAATCCCACAATGTCGCCGGAGTAAGCTTCGTCCACAATTTCCTTTTTTTGTGCCATAAAAGCAGTTGGACTTGAAAAACGCAACATTTTTCCCTGTCGAATATGCTTGTAATTGACATTTCGTTCAAATTTTCCCGAACAAATTTTCACAAAAGCAATACAACTCCGATGATTGGGATCCATATTGGCGTGAATCTTGAAAACAAAACCCGAAAAAGTTTCCTCGTAAGGATTTACAACTCTCTCGTGAGCCTGAACGGGTTGCGGAGAAGGAGCTATTTCCACGAAGCAATTCAACAATTCCTTCACTCCGAAATTGTTCAAAGCGCTGCCAAAAAAAACCGGAGCCAACTCTCCCGACAGATATTTTTCCCTGTCGAAAGCCGGATATATTCCATGTATGAGTTCCAAATCCTGCCTCAGTTGGCGTGCATCTTTCTCTCCAATGAACTTTTCAAGCTCCTCACTGTCAATATCCGAAATCTCAACGGATTCTCTGATCGTTTGCTTATTGGGGGTGTAAAGTTGAAGATTTTCCTCGTAAATATTATAAACTCCCTTAAATGAAAAGCCCTGACTGATAGGCCAACTCAAAGGACGAACGTGAATATCAAGTTCAGATTCCAGCTCATCGAGCAAATCGAATGGGTCTTTGCCTTCACGATCCATTTTATTGACAAAAATCATGACCGGCGTTTTGCGCATCCGGCACACATTCATTAATTTACGCGTTTGCTCCTCTACACCTTTGGCGTTGTCAATCACAATAATCACGCTGTTGACGGCCGTAAGCGTTCGGTAAGTATCTTCGGCAAAATCCTGATGACCGGGTGTATCCAAAATATTAATTTTGTAATCCTGATAATCGAATCCCATTACGGAGGTAGCTACTGAAATTCCACGCTGTTTTTCTATTTCCATCCAGTCTGAAGTTGCCGTTTTTCTGATTTTATTCGATTTCACGGCACCGGCAACATGAATAGCTCCTCCAAAAAGCAAAAGTTTTTCTGTTAAGGTGGTTTTTCCGGCATCGGGATGACTGATGATGGCAAATGTTCTTCTGCGTCGAATTTCTTCTTGAAAACTCATTTTGAATACGATAGATAAATTCTTTATTACTTGTTTTTAGCCTGCAAAGGTACAACTTTTTGAAAAATTTTCAATCTGCTTTAAAAGGAATAAATTTTCTATTGGTTGAAAAAATTTCCCCAAAAAATTGTGTTGTATATTATGAAACCCACATGTATTAGATACACAAACACGTATTCAGACATGTGGGTTCCATCAGACCATTAAAAAATAAATTATATTCTGATGAATTAAAAAAAAGAGGCTATCCTATTCTTTAGACAGCCTCGTTACCTTAAAAATTACCTATATACTTCAACACAATCTTTTTTTTCAATGTCTAACAAATTTTGAGCCAAAATTCAAGATTCTTGTTAAAAACTTTTAGAAAAAATTATCGATTCCTCATTCTGTTTCTCATTGTCTGCATTCTTGCCATACGAATAGAATCGTATTTCTGAAATTTTTCTTTTCCAATGATTTTTTCCATTTCGGCATCATTTGCTTTTCGTTGACTTTCCATGAATGCCCGATGTTCATCTCTTGATTTTTGCATTTCTGCCTGATGTTGCATTCTTGTTTCATCCTGTTTTTTAAACAATTCTGCAATTTTTGCTTTTTCTTCATTGGTAAGATTCAGCTCTTTAGCCCAATATTCTGCACGACTTTCAGCTGACATTCTTTGTGATGCATTTTGTCTCATTTCACTTTTTTTCCCTTCTTTGTCAGAAACATTTTTTTGATTTTGAGCATGACCTGCCACACTTATCAAAAATAAAGCACTAACCATCAAAATTAAAATCTTTTTCATAAACTTTTGTTTTTAAAATTCTTATTTTCTTTAAATTTTATAATTTGACTTATGAATCAAGTCAAGGTTTAAAATCAAAATATTTTTTATAAAAAATTAACAATTTATGTTTGCTGTAAAATTTGAAACCTCAATAGAGAAAAAATAATGGTTTTGTCATACATCGAACACAGTACATTTTCCTGTTCCAATCCATCATTCTAACAACACATGTTGCAACGCAATTCAATAGGGAAACAAACGCGCATTCCCCCAATTCAGATCATGCGTTCCATTCTATCATTGCAATAACACTTTTGGATGTTGTATATGAGACGTAGCATGCTACGTCTTTACCCGGATTAAACGCAATTCAATGGGAAAAATATCTGTACATTTTGCTGCCGCTCAATTGAATCGTGTGGTAGAAATTTCCAAAGTAAAGCATTTACCCAACCAAATTATCAAGAGCAGTCTTACTTTCCTTTTTAATAACTTTGTAATTAAACGACTTAGAAAAAACTTGGAACAACTGCGAAAAGACTTGCAATGGCTGACAGCCTAATTTTTTAGAAACATTTATTGAAAGATGAATAACTTCAAAACTTTCCATGTACTTACTCATGTCGTTTTGATAAACTTAGAGTTCGCAATAGGAAAAAAAGTTTTAATTTTATAGGAAACTCTTATGAGTAGCAATAGAAAAAAACGTGTGTGAACTTTGGTATATCCTTACAAACAAAGAAATAACACCATGTGGTGGAATGATTTTTTTTGTAACAAATGTTTGAAAAACCACGTAGAATCGTTATTGTTCGTCAAAAATTAAAGGAAAGCACTTTCGTCTTTAATTTTGTGATGATAGCCTATAATCTTATGTCGCTGTTTAGAATGTTCATTTTGCAGAGAAAAACGCAGAAAACTTTATCTACACACTTAGATATAAAACTTTTGCCATTGGTGCATATTTTGAAAAAATCAACAACAAACTGCTTCTGTAAATCGCTTTAAATAAAAAAGGCGAACATGATTTTCCGGCCTATGGAACAGCTCTTCTAAGTTTGACTTTCCCTTTAAATTGGCTAATGAGTAATTTGGGTTCAATTCCAACAATATCAAAATCGTCTAATATCTCTTTCGGAAGAATGTAAGGGGCAAGTGCCTCAAGCTGTTCGTAAGTGGACATATAAAAAGTATTTTTTCACAAAGATACTTCTCTTTTTCTACAAACTCATATTTTTCCATGTGAGCCATAAACGACAGAAATTAGAAAAAATTCTCTCTAATTTCTGTCGTTAAAATGTTTCCCTATGATTTGAAAAGCATCGACTTACAGGAAAAATATAATTTATTTTCCCTTCCTTATTCCGCCGAAAATCTGTAAATACACCACTCATCGTATTTTTTTCCGGGACGTAATACGGGAGTGGGGAAGAAGGGTACATTGGCTGAATTGGGAAATCCTTGCGTTTCGAGACAAATGGCATGTTGACTTTCATAGACTTTCCCGTTTTTCCCCGTTTGTTTATCTATCCAGTTGCCCGAATAAACCTGCACTCCCGGTTGTGTTGTCATGACTTCCATTTTTCTGCCCGATTCAGGTTCGTACAGAAATCCGGCTACAACCATTTCTCCTGTATGATGTTTCCGAATAGCCCAATTGTTGTCTAATCCTCTTCCCGGAGCAAAAGCCTCATCATCAATCCGCTGTTCAATTACAGTGGGTTGACGAAAATCGAAAGCCGAGTTTTCTACGGGACGAATTTCTCCTGTCGGCGCAAAAGAATCGTCCAGTACGGTGTAAAAATCGGCATTCAACTGTAATATGTGGTTGCGAATAGTTCCGTTGCCGGCTCCTTTGAGATTGAAATAGGAATGATTGGTCAGATTGATGACCGTTGCTTTATCGGTTACGGCTTCGTAATGAATTTTTAACTCGTTGTTGTCCGAAAGAAAATAAGTTACCTTTACCGTGAGATTGCCTGGATAACCTTCTTCGCCATCTACCGACAGATATTCCATAATAATTTCTTGATTGTCAACCGATTTAACTTCCCAGATTTTTTCATTGAAGCCATGAATGCCGCCATGAAGAGAATTTGTTCCGTTGTTGATGGGCAAATGATATTCAACGCCATCAAGAACGAATTTGCCATCTTTAATTCGGTTGGCAAAGCGTCCACATACAGCTCCGAAGTATGGTTCACGTTCCATACATTCGGTTAATGTGTCAAAACCCAACACCACATCTTCAAATTTTCCTTCTTTATCGGCAGCAAATAGCCTCACCACTTTTGCTCCAAAGTTGGTGATGCTGCATGACATCCCGTTTTTATTGATTAAAGTAAATAGTTTTACTGTTTTACCGTGAACTGTTATTTGTGAAGATTCCTCGCTTTTCATGTCTAACTCCTGTTTAAATTGCTTTTATTGTAATATCATAAATCATTTCAATAAATATTAGGTTTTTGTTTTGATTGTATCTAATTATTTCGGATAAACTTCAAAAATATTGAAGTTTATCCGAAATAAAATTTTCATTGAAAATGAATTAGCTCAATCGGCAAGCACCATCACCTATTTCGGCAATATAAAATTCGGGTTTGATTCCGATTTTTGCTTCATAAGCGGCTCCCACATTTTTAATAAAAGTGTCGATCGCTTCATCTTTTACCAGAGAAACGGTACATCCTCCAAAGCCTCCGCCGGTCATTCGTGAACCTATCACGCCATCTATTTTCCAAGCTTCTTCTACCATCGTATCGAGTTCAGGGCCGGTAACTTCGTAATCGTCGCGAAGAGAAACATGAGAAGCATTCATTAATTTTCCAAACTGGAGAATATCGCCGGCTCTCAAAGCTTTTACCGCATCTTTGGTGCGTTGAACTTCGCTCACAACGTGGCGAGCACGTTTTTTTGCCGTCTCGTCGGTAATCGCCGATTCTATTTTTTTAAATTCTTCTTCCGTCAGTTCGGCCAGATATTTTATTGAACGAACCTTATTCAATTGCTCAACTGCTTTTTTACATTCGGCAACGCGTTGGTTATAAGCTCCGGAATCCAGCTTATGGGGGCTGTGTGTATTGGAAATCAGAACTTTAATACCATTTAATTTTACGGGAACCAAATCAAATTCCAGTGTGTCGCAATTCAGGAAAATGGCATGATCTTTTTTCCCTTGCGCAGCAGCAAACTGATCCATAATGCCACAATTTACAAGGGCAAATTCATGTTCTGCCTTTTGCGACATCAGAGCCAATTCTGTGCGGTCATATCCCGTTCCCAGTTGATCATTCAATGCGTAAGCCGTAACGACTTCCAATGAAGCAGAAGAAGACAATCCGGCACCGGTTGGCACATCACCCCAAATCAATATATCAAAACCTTCATCGATTTTGACACCTTTTTTGATAAATTGCGCAAAAACACCAATCAGATAATTTGCCCACGAATTTTCGAGTCGAGTAGTTAATTTTTCCAAAGGAACTTCTACGGCATCCGGCTGATTCAAAGAATGGAAACGAACTGTATTTCCGCCATTTTTACGAATGAGCAGATAAGTTCCAAAACTAAGTGCACAAGGGAAAACATAACCGCCATTATAATCGGTATGTTCACCAATTAAATTTACCCTTCCCGGAGCAAAATAAACTGCATCCGCATGCTGACCATAAATTTTTTCAAAAGCTGATTTTAATTCCTGTTGAGTCATATTAAGTAAGTTTTTTATAGTTTCTGAATGCACAAAGTTAGGTCAAATTCAAATATTTGTCTGTTTAAAAAATATGTTTTAAAACAGAATAATCTGATTGTTTTGTGCATCTGATGGTGATTAAAAGAATTATATGTAATTTTGAATTCCCAATTTTTTCTTGTTTGTTTTAGAAGTTGTAAACAACAATTATTTGTCAAAAATTTTAATGCGATGCATAAAACATCCAATATAGTGATTAAGAACAAACGTGCCACTTTTGAATACGAAATTTTAGATCGTTATATTAGCGGTATTCAATTGTTTGGAACAGAAATTAAATCTATTAGAAGTGGCAAGGCAAGTCTATCCGATACATATTGCACATTTATTAATGATGAATTATGGGTTAAAAATATGCACATAGCTCCCTATTTTTTTGGTAGCTACAATAACCATGAAACTCGAAGAGACCGTAAATTATTGTTGAAAGCGCAGGAATTGAAACGACTTCAACGTGCAGTAAAAGAAAGTGGTAATACTATCGTTCCCTTAAAACTTTTTATCAATGAAAGAGGTTTGGCAAAATTGGAAATTGCTTTGGTAAAAGGCAAGAAGCTTTATGATAAAAGACAAACATTAAAAGAAAAGGAAGATAAAAGATACATAGAAAGAACTTTGAAAAGGTAATATGTTTTTTTAACCTCTTTTCTTTGTTATGTGCAGAGATTTTATTGCACTTTCAGGCTTTCGATTATTTTATCGATAAAATTTAATATTTCTTCTCTACCGATTTTTTTATGTGAGGAGGTTTTAAAAAATGGAGGCAACTGTTCCCAATTTTCCAACATTTTTTGCTTGTAATTTTCAATATTTTCGTCGATTTTCGATGCTGAAAGTTTATCGGTTTTAGTAAAAACGATGCAAAAAGGAATTCCATTTGATCCCAACCATTCCATAAATTCAAGATCTATTTTTTGTGGTTCATGACGCACATCAATCAACACAAACAAACATGTAAGTTGTTCACGAAAAAGAATATAATTATTGATATTATCTATTAGTTTTTTTCGGTTTTCTTTTCCGGTTTGAGCAAATCCATAACCTGGCAAATCTACCAAATACCAGTTTTTGTTAATTAAAAAATGATTGATCAACAGTGTTTTACCGGGTTTCGAAGAAGTAAGGGCCAGATTTTTTCGCTGACAAAGCATATTGATGAGAGATGATTTTCCCACGTTGGAACGCCCTATAAATGCAAATTCAGGAAAGTTCCCTTCAGGACATCCCTTGTAGTCAGTACTGCTTTTTATAAATTCTGCCGCATGTATTTCCATTTCTATTTATGACTTTATGGTGTTAAAAAATTATGTTTTTCTTTCTGAAGATCCACATACCTGTAAAAGTAAGTAATCCGTTTATTATGAGTATTTCGTATCCGAAAGAATAATGTAAGTAACGCGTAAATAAATAATCCATCAATCCACATAGAATAGGAGATAAGACAGCAATATATGGCATGAATTTGTCTTTTACCTGCATCTTGGTGAAAAGTCCAAAAGTATACATTCCCAACAAAGGTCCATAAGTATAGGAAGCTACAGTATAAATGGCATCAATTACGCTTTTATTGTTGATAGCTTTGAAAATTACAATAATTATTGCAAAAAATATGGAAATACAAACATGAATGATGCGGCGTGTGTGATTAGCTTTTCGGCTTTCTTGATGCTGAATGCCCAAAATATCTACCGAAAAGGAGGTGGTTAGGGCTGTGAGTGCAGAATCGGCACTGGAAAAGGCAGCGGCAATAATACCTGTAATAAAAAAAATCATTACTGTTTGACCAAGATAATTTGCAGCCAACATAGGCAGAATTTCGTCGCCCAATGGAGGCAAGGCAATACCCTTTTCGGCGGAAAAAACAAGCAGCAATGCGCCCAAAACAAGAAACAGAAAATTAACCGGTACGAAAGAAAATCCGTACCAGTACATGTTTTTCTTTGCCTCGTGCAAATTGTGACACGATAAGTTTTTTTGCATCATATCCTGATCAAGTCCTGTCATAACTATTGCAATGAAAATACCGCTAAAAAATTGTTTAAAGAAATTTTGCTTGTCATTCCAATCATCAAAAACAAAAATTCTTGTTTTGGGATAATTAACAAGTTCTCTGTAAATATCCTTCACACCCATATTCAATTGTTGGGAAACCTCAACAATAATGAGTATCAGTGCCGTGATTAAAATAATAGTTTGTAGCGTATCTGTCCATACAATGGTTTTAATTCCGCTTTGATGGGTGTAAAGCCAAATGAGTATGATGATTCCACAAACAGTAAGTTCAAAAGGGACTCCCCAAGCTTCAAAAATAAGATTCTGTAAAATCAGTGCAACAATATATAGTCGAGCAGCAGCACCAATAGTTTTCGATAGTAGAAAAAAAGATGCTCCGGTTTTGTAAGAGTGCTTGCCAAATCGATTTTCAAGATAGGTATAAATGGTGGTAAGATTGAGTTTATAATATACAGGAAGTAATACATTGGCAATAATCAGATAGCCGAAGAAAAAACCAAATACTGTCTGCATGTAAGTAAAATCAATGCTGTTTACCATGCCTGGTACAGAAACAAAACTTACACCCGAAATAGAAGAACCCACCATGCCGATGGCAACAACCCACCAGGGCGATTTACGATTTCCCAGAAAAAAAGCATCGTTATCCTTGCTTCTTCTGCTTACAATAAAAGAAATAAACAGTAGAACCGAAAAATATGCGGCAATAATCAATAAAATTGCAAATCCTGACATGCTTGTTATCATTTGAATTTTCGAGTGGCAAATTTAGACAAAAAACTTTAAAGTAACTTCCCCTCTTACTCTTAGTTTGTTGGGAAAAAATTACTAAATTTGCAGAAAGTTTGTATTATCTGTTTATGAGTCAACAACAATTTTCCTCTTCGCTCCTTGAAGATGCTATTCATCAGTTTGCCAAACTACCCGGTATTGGTAGAAAAACTGCTCTTCGATTGGTGCTTCATCTGCTTAAGGAATCGGAAGAAGAAGTGGAGAATTTTGGAAATTCCATTATTCGGCTACGGAAGGAAATTCTGTATTGTAAAAT
>Ga0255347_1002618_pt1 | contig 25077 bp, 24 predicted proteins | sample wastewater_treat_2_FD_192479 | JGI IMG/M metagenome (GOLD analysis project Ga0255347, IMG submission 192479) | Wastewater microbial communities from Lulu Island WWTP, Vancouver, Canada - plant24 | ecosystem: Engineered > WWTP > Wastewater > Unclassified | place: Canada: Vancouver, British...
GTTTATCATGGATCTATCGGATATTTTCTCCCTCTATAAAAACGAAATGCATAAGGTCGAAACCCACCTGGACCGGTACATCACATCCGACGTCCGGCTGATTCCCGACGTCGCGCATCACCTGATTGACAGCGGCGGCAAACGGCTTCGGCCGCTTTTGCATTTGATCTGCGCGAGGCTTTGCGGCTATGCGGGCCCGCACCGCTATCCGCTGGCGGCCTCCATTGAATTCATCCACACGGCCAGCCTTCTGCATGACGACGTCATCGACGAGGCCCTCATCCGCCGTGGAAAAACCTCGGCCAACCATCTCTGGGGCAACGCCGCCAGCGTTCTGGTCGGCGATTTTCTGTATTCCAAAGCCTTCAGCCTGTTGTCCGACATCGGCGACATTCGGGTTTCCCAACTCATGTCGAAGATGACCAATGTGATGTCGGAAGGCGAAGTGTTTCAGTTGATGAAATGCGGCGATACCAGCCTCACCGAGCAGGAATATCTGAGCATCGTCGAAAAGAAAACCGCCGTGCTGATTTCCTCCGCCTGTGAAAGCGGAGCCGTGCTGGGCGGGGCGCCGGAGGCTCAGGCCCGCGCCCTCGGGCAATACGGCTACAACATCGGCATGGCGTTTCAAATCACGGACGATACGCTGGATTACATGGCCCGCGAAGAGGATTTCGGCAAATCCATCGGCAAAGACCTGGAAGAAGGCAAAATGACGCTGCCGCTCATTTACACGCTGTCCCACTGCCCGCCGGACCGGCGCGAAAGGATCAAAACCGCGATTGAGAAAAAAGATTTGCCTTCCGAAGCCATTCGAAATATTTTTGAGGTGATTCAACAATCCGGCGGCATTGATTATTCGCTCCAGCGCGCGGAGCAATTCATCACACAGGCCCGAAACGGTTTGGACGTTTTTCCCGCCAGTCCCGAAAAAGAGCACCTGACGGCCGTGGCCGGCTATATTTTGTCGAGGAAAATCTGACGCTCATGCCGGCGGCGGAAAAGACAAAACGCGCGGCGCGGCTCTATTTCGACGTCACGCAGACCCGATGCACCTGTTTGATATCCGTCAGCCCCTGAAACGCTTTCAATATGCCATCCTGATAAAGCGTCAGCATTCCCTGTTCCATGGCGACTTTCCGGAGCGTTTCAATGCTCTCTTGCCGGTCGATGGCCAGTTTCCTTATTTCCGGTGAATTCAGGAGCAGTTCGTGAATGCCGATCCGTCCCTTGTATCCCGTCTGGTCGCACTCGTCGCATCCTTTGGGGCGGTAAAGCGTCAGGTCGTCGGAATAGGGAAGGTTCTGCTTTGCAAAATATTCGGCGCCGAAACTTTGCGCGATTTGATCGTATTCTTCCCGGGTCGGATGGTAGGCCTCTTTGCACTTGCCGCAAAGGGTCCTCACCAGCCGCTGTGCCAGCACCGCCAGCAGGGAATCCGCGAAATTGAGCGGGTCGATCCCCATGTCGAGCAGCCGCGAAATCGTCTCCGGGGCGCTGTTGGTATGCAGGGTGCTCAACACCAGATGCCCGGTAAGCGACGCCTCGACGCCGATCTTGGCCGTTTCAAAATCCCGCATTTCGCCGACCATGATCACATCCGGATCGGCGCGGAGAAACGCCCGCATCGCCGCGGCGAAATCAAATCCGATTTTCGGCTGCACCTGCACCTGCCGCAACCCCCGCTGGGTGATTTCCACGGGATCTTCGGCGGTCCAGATTTTCCGGTCCGGCTTGTTGATGTGGTTCAAAATCGCGTGCAGCGTGGTCGTTTTCCCCGAACCGGTCGGTCCGACCACCAGAATCATCCCGTAGGGCTGTTCGCAAATTTTCAGAATATCCTGGTAGTTCTTTTGCGACATCCGCATGGCGGAAAGCGGCAGGGCGTCGCCTTTGGCCAGGATGCGCATCACCACATCCTCCACGCCGCCCTGCGTCGGAATCGTCACGACGCGCAGCTCGATTTCATCCGCGCCGGACCGCTTGATCTTGATCTTTCCGTCCTGCGGAATTCTTTTCACGGTGATGTCCAGATTCGCCATAATTTTAATGCGGGAAATGAGCGCCGACCTGTAGCTGTAGGGCACGGTCTGATACAGCGCGCAGTCCCCGTCCACCCGGAACCGCACCAGCACGTTTTTGTCGATCACATTCGGCTCGATATGAATATCCGACGCCCGGCGGTTGAACGCATCACCGATGATCTTGTTGACCAGCTGGATGATGGCGCTGTCGGACTCGTCCACATCTTCGGGCTCCTCTTTTCTCTCGCCTTCACCCGGCTCGAGCTTTCCCAAAAGATCCGAAAAGGATGCTTCTTCCGCGCCGCTCTGCAGGAACAGGTCGATGAATTGGAGAATATCCTCTTTCAGCGCCACGTCATACTGCACGGATTTTACCTTGAGCGATTTCTCAATGGCGTCGCGCCGCAGAATATCCTGCGGATCATCCATGATCACGCGGGCGCCTTTTTCGGTTTTTTCCAGGGGGACCCAGACTTCCCGGATCAGGTAGTCTCTTTTCAGGTTTTTCAAAAGCTCTCCGGGGATCGGCGTTTTCTTGTCGAAAGAAACAAATTTGCACTGCCAGAAAAATTCACAGGCCCGGCCGACATCTTCCCGGCTGATGTGGAATTTCTTTACCAGCACGTCCTGGAGAGGCTCTTGGGTCACCCGGGCTTCTTCTTTTGCCCGGTCCATGTCCTCCTGCGTGATCAAGCCGTTGGAAACCAGATAGGCGCCTTTCACTCTTTTTGCTTTGGGGTCCATCAGCAGAAAATTGTCGAGGGCCACGCCGAGCAGCTCGGAAATATTCTGCAAAAGCGCCGGCTCTTTTTCCCCGAATGGCGCGGCTTCCTTTTTGTTGATGACCTCGACCGCGCCGAGCGTTTCGCCGGCGTAAAAAACCGGCATGGCCAGAATCTGCCGCACGCCGACGCCGAACCGGCGGTTATCCCCTTCGCCGAGCGGAAAGTCCTGGTAGGCCTCGGTCTGGCCGGGATCGCTGACGTCATTCACCTGAATCATTTTCCCCGTATTCGCGACATATCCGGGAAGGGTCTGAAGGCCAAGCGCTGTTTTCACCGCACCGGTCTGACCGGCCGGGACCATAAACGTATAAATGTCTTTGCGGCCTTTTTCGCGGACATAGATGTGCGCGGCTTCGACCCGGAACAGATCGATCAGCAGCGGACAAATCTCGGCAATCATCCGCGAAATACCGGTCGCGGCGTTGATGCGGTTGGTGATGCTCTGCAATCCCTTCTGCTGCCTTAAAACATCCTGCAATTGGGCAACTTTGGACATGTCGGCCATGGTCAAACCTTTCTGATCCGTTCGTCGAAATCAAATTTCACTTCGAGGTTTTTTTTGCCAGAAACTGGGCATATTCCATGTCCAGTCCGGAGGTGTGGGCGAAAAGCCAGTCTTTCAAAAAAACGACCATCGTGCGCCCCACTTCGGGATGGCCTTCGCCGTAAGCCTGGAGAAATTCTTCGACTTTCGCGATGAACTTGTCGTGCTCCGCCGTATGCGCCGCGAGGCCCGGAAACTTCGCATTCATCATCACCATCTGTTCGTCGTGGAAGTGAATGGTCGTGTATTCCACCAGTTCGCTGATCACCTCCAGAAAATCGCCGGATCCGGCTTCAAACGCATCGATCAGGCGATTGGTGATTTCAAAAAGTTTTTTATGCTGGACGTCGATGCCGTCCACCCGAACGCTGATGCCGTCGGACCACTGGAGATGAGATATTCCGGCCATGATCTTTTTCCCGCCTTTCAAATTATTGCGGCGCGATTATAGGCGCGGCCATGAGGGAAAGTCAATCCCGAAGTACATCACAAAGTGCGGCCATGGAAAGGCCCGACAAAACGCCGCGTCCCTACAGGAGGACGGGCGGTTCGTAACGCCTGTCCTCAGCGGCGCCCTCGCGGTCATTTTTCAGCGCCAGCGGCAGGTGTTCCAGAATATCCGTCGCCGTGATGCCGTCCTGTCCTTTTTGGGCCGCGGCAAAGTCTCCGGCGCAGCCGTGCAAAAAAACGCCTTTGCGGGTGGCAAGCGGGGGCGTCAATCCCAGGCCGTGCATGGCCGCGATGCAGCCGGTGAGGACGTCGCCGCTTCCGGCGGTGGCCATGCCCGGATTGCCGCTTAAATTCACATATACCCGTCCGTCCGTCAGGCCAATCAGGGAATGCGGACCTTTGAAAACCACCGTGGCGTTCAGTTTCTTCGCCGCTTCCCGCAAAACGCCGATCTTGTCGGCGTTCACGCAGGCAACGGTTTTTCGCGCCAGGCGCGCCATCTCACCCGCGTGCGGCGTCAGAATCGTCTCCGCCTTCCGTTTGAGCAGAATTTCCGGCCGTTCGGCGATGGCCGTCAGCCCGTCGCCGTCGATTAAAAGAGGCCGGGAAATGACGGCGGCAAGTTCCCGAATGAGCTTCGTCGTCTCCTCCTGCAGCGAAAGGCCGGGGCCCATCACCACCATGTCGGCCTTCTCCGCCAGCGCGAGGAGATCCGGTTTGGCTTTGAGCGAGAGGCTGAACAGAGCTGTTTCCCGCTGAGGAAGGTAAACGATTTCGCGCCCGGACTGGGCGACAAAAGGAATGATCGACGCGGGCGCCGCCAGCCTCGCGTACCCCCCGCCCGATTTCAGGAAAGACATCGCGGAAAAATACGGCGCGCCGAAGTAGTTGGCGCCGCCGGCGATGAACAGCACATCTCCCATGGAGCTTTTATAAGCCTGGGCGGGACGCGGCGGCAGAGGCGCCACCGTACCGTTGGTCTCCACCATCAGCGAGTTTTCTTGATAAAGAGACGGCGGGAAAGAAATATGCGTCACCGAAAGCGCCCCGCAATATTCATACCCGGGGTACAAAAGGTTGCCGAGCTTCGGCAAGCCAAACGTCACCGTGTGCGTCGCGCGAACCGCCGCGCCCATCACCTGGCCGCTGTTGCCGGAAATGCCGGAAGGAATGTCCAGGCTCACCACCGGCCGGCCGCAGGCGTTGACGAGCGCAATGACATCGGCGGCCAGCCCCCGAACATCGCGGTCCAGACCCGTGCCGAAAATCGCGTCCACCACCACGTCCGCGGCAAGCACGTCGCCGCGCGCCTCATGGGCTCTGGAAAGCAGTTGGACGTCCGCGTCCAGGTTGCATAAAATGTCATAGTTGATTTTGGCGGCCCCGCTGTATTTTTTGGGAGAAGCCGTCAGAAAGACTTTTGCGCGGCCTCCGGCGGACTTGATCAGCCGGGCCACGGCCAGGCCGTCGCCCCCATTGTTGCCAATGCCGCAGAAAATCACAAAGGTCCTGTCCCGAATGCCGAAAACGTTCTGCAAGAGCGAAACCGCCGCGTGCGCCGCGTTTTCCATAAGCACTTCTTCCGCAATCCCCAGTTTTTCAATGGCCTGGCGATCCATTTCACGCATTTGCTCGACGGTGGCGAGTTTCATGGTCTCGTGATTCCTCCGAACGGAAAAGTCGTTTATCATTTTTGAGTGGATAGTATATAAGGAATCATGAGCAATTTGACAATAAAAATTTGCAGGAGGCTCTATGACCCCAGTTTCCGACATCATCCGCAGACGTTTTTCCTGCCGGTCCTATGAAAACAAGCCCCTGGACGATGACCTGCTTCGGACGTTTCGGCAGGCTGTAGAAGCGCCCGAGCCGGGATTGTTCGGAAATACGCCGCGCTTTGTCCTGCTCGAGATGAACGAACTGCCGCGTGAAGCGTGGAAGAAACTGGGCACCTACGGCGTGATCAAAAACGCCCGGCTGTATCTGGCGGGCATGATCCGCCCCGCGCCGATGGCGACCTGTGATTACGGATACTGCAAGGAAAAACTCATCCTGGAGGCAACCCGACTGGGCTTGAACACCTGCTGGCTGGGCGGCACATTCGCGATCAGCGCCTTCGGCCGCGCGGCGGGCATGCGGCGCGACGAACTTCTGCCGACCGTCAGCCCCGTGGGATACGCAGCCGGGCGCCCGAGGCTGGCGGAGCGGATCCTGCGCGGCTTCGCGGGCTCCGACCATCGCCTGCCCTGGCCGGAGCTTTTCTTTCGCGGCAATGCCTCGACGCCGCTTGCCCCGGAAGAGGCGGGACCTTACGCCGAAGCCCTGGAAAACGTCCGTCTGGCGCCCTCGGCCTCCAACAAACAGCCCTGGCAGATCATCTATGATCCCAACCAAAAGAATTTTTTGTTTTATCTGTCACGAGCCATCGGCTACAAGCACCTGCGGGACGTTTCTCTGCAGGAAATCGACATGGGGATCGCGCTTTGCCACTTTGACCTGACCGTCAAAGCCTTGGGAATCGCGGGAAGCTGGCATCAGGACGATGCCGCGCCAAAGATCAAATCATGGGAATACACGGCCACCTGGCAGGCAGAGGGGAAATAGACTGATATTCATTTTGAAATTCTCGGTTGATGCGTACTTTTATCTTTCACCTACCTATACGCAACAGTGGTCACTCTTCAGAACTGCGGATAACCGATCGTAAGAGTAATAGTACTGATGATTGGCACGGCTCAATCATCAGCCTCTTCTGAGGAGTGCAATATGTTCATGGCACCATGGATAACTGCCAGGACATCAACTTGGTCTGATTTTATGTGATAAATAATACGGTAGGAACCTTCTATCACTTCGCGAATCTGATTGAAATCGTATTCAGTAACTCTGCGTCCTGAAAGGGGATGTTCGGCAATCTGTTGGGATCGTCGGGTAATACGATCAACCATGCGCTTGGCATACTCGGGTGAATTCTGTGCTATATGCTTGAAGATGGCATCGAGATGTCCTTCAGCTGTATTTGTCCAGTGAACTTTCATTCCGGCAGGCCATACTTTGCACGGATTTCTTTCACATCTTTTGTTCGGCCTGCTTTACTATCTGCCAACCCCAGCTCGATTACCTCACGCACGTATATTTCATGCATCAAATCGTCCCATGTGGCGTCGGCAGGCATCTGGTCGATCATTTTGTGGGCTTCTTCTTTGATTATTGCCGTGGGCATACATTTACCTCGTTTGTGTTATGGCCAATAGCATAAAATGACTTAATAATCAATCACCAGCCTGATTATCGTTTTCCAATTCCTCGTCCTGCCAGTTTTGTGCCTGATCGGTAAAGCGAGGCCGCATGCCGGATCTCTTGCATGACTTCTTTTCTTTTGTCGGCAGGCTCCAAAAGCTCAGAATCCGCTCCAAAGGAAAGAATCCATTTTTTGACGTCGTACCAGCCGGATGTGGACAGGGTCAGAATGATGCAGCCGTCCTCACGATCTTCAATCTGCTGATTCCTGCACCACTTGCGCTCTCGAATATACGGCGCCTGTTTCGCGCAGAAGCGGATTTTCACCGTCACCGGATCGTCATAGATAATGCCAAATGCGTCTTCCAGAATTTCATCGGGATTGTAATGTTCCGGACAAGCAAATTCCCTGTCCGTGATTGTCAGGGTGTTGATTCTTTCCACCGCCAATGTTCGAATCGCGTCATATTTCGACACGCGCACCGACGTGTAAAGACCGCCGTTCCATTCAAATAATTTCAGCGGATCGATATGGAAGGAACTGACCTTCCCGGAAGAATAGGAATGATACTCGACAAGGCAGGTTTTCTTTTGCAGGACGGCCTCGGCCAGTTCTTCGATGATGTCCTCCTTCCCGGTATAATCCTTGGACAGCTTGTCCGCTGTCAGAAACAGCGCTTTGACTTGTTCCAGCTTTTGGGAGAAGGCTTCCGGGAAAAAAACGTCCAGCTTGCCGAAGGCCCTTTCGATATTCGACTCGATGTCCGTGCCGCGATACAGGCGGGCATGTCCTTTAATGGAATACAGGCTCAATAGTTCCTGAAAGGTCAGGTTCAAGTCCGCCACCTTAATTTCGGAAAGCCGCCGGATGAACTCTCGATCCAGGTAGTACCGGGTTTCGCCGCCGAGCAGGGGCTTGTCCTTATCAATCATGATCTTGAACTCACTCTGGATTTCATGAATCACCCGGTAAGCCTGTCTTTTGTTGACGCCGAGCCTTTCGCAAAGAGACGAAATGGTCGTTCCCGTCGGCTGCGCCAGCAGCGTAATGGCGTCAACCAGCTTTTTGAGCAGTTTCAGACGCATGATTTTCACCTGAAGGTCAAGTTTTTTGAAGCGATAAATTCAATAATTATAAGCACCTTACCGGCAATCGCCCCCAAACGCAAAATATTTTTTTCAAAATGACCAAAAATGACACTCCTGTGCGGCATGATGACATCAAAATCAAGACGGGAGGTTGACAATGGCCGCAAAAGAAAAGGAAAGGGAAGAAAAGGGACTGGCCGATTACGGCATCATTTATCTGTCCGGGGTGATCGGGGAGGCAAAGGCCGAGGAAATCTGCAAACAGCTCATTGAATACAACATCAAAGGCAGCATCAACCAGGTCCAGATGGTCATCAACTCACCGGGCGGCACCTGCACGGCCGGCTTTTCCATCATCGACATCATGGAATGGTCCAACATTCCCATCTACACAACCGGCATCGGGCTCATCGCCTCCATGGGACTTCTGATCTTCATGACCGGCGAAAAAGGCCATCGCGTCGTCACGCCAAGGACATCCATTTTATCGCATCGCTTCTCGGCCGCAAACTTCGGCAATCACAGCCAGCTCATCGCGGGGCGGCGCGAAGAAGACATGCTTCACGAACGCATCCTGAACCATTACATGACCTATTCCGCCATCAAGGACCGCAACGAACTGGAAACACACCTTTTAAGAGATGTCGATACCTGGCTTACCACGGAAGAGGCAATCCGGATGGGCATTGTGGACGTTGTTGAACCGATGAGAAAAAGACCTTAGGGAGGGAACATGCATCAGACGCAAAATGCCGTCAGAAATCAACCAACGCCGTCCGGGGGACAGGCCGGCCAACGGCTTGCCATCGTAACGGACGGGGAGGCAACACCGGAGGAAAGCCCCTTTGCCGATAATTATGAATACCTTGCCGCATTGGAGAAAGAAGCCCTGCTGATGCTTGTTTTGTCAGCGGTCCGCTCGGGAAAAACCGAAGGGCTGGAAAACGACGGGGAAGGGATTCGGCTCTGCGCCGGACTGGACCTGACGCCGCAGAACATTACCCGGGAGCACGTCGAAGCGGATCTTGCCCGGGTTCGAAACATCAACCGGTCACGCCAAAACAAAACGCTTCGGTCAGGCCTTAATCTTTTCTTTCCGCTGTTTTGCCGGGAAAACCAACTAGATGACTTTGATGAAAAAATTCTTCTGCTCCTGTTCATGCACGCCACCAGCAAGACCTTCCGCAATGCTTTTTGTCCCTGTGGCTTGGACGATGACCCAAGGGGCATTATTATCCGCATCATTCTTTTTATCCTCTGTAAGGACTACGGGGAACAGTTGGAGAAAAGAAAACATTTCAGCAGAGGCGCGCCGCTGGTTGCCCGCGAGATCATATTCTTCAAGAGCGATTATGAAAACAGAAGTTCGCACGTGATGGATGAAACCCTAACCATCAACGAGCGCCATGTCCGCCGCATTGTCGGCGACAATCGATTGTACAACAGCACGTATAATGAAATCAGCATTGAGCAAAGCGCCATTGATCTGGAAACCGTCGTCATGCCCGCGCACGTGAAAAAACCGCTGGTTGACCACATTGCCAGGTATCTCCGCCGGAAAGAAAGGAGTGAATGGTCCCGGTTGGATGAATTTCTGGAATACGGCACGGCGCTGGCCCTCTTTTTCCAGGGGCCTTCCGGGACAGGGAAAACGATGATGGCCAGGGCGCTGGCGCGTCATTTCGGCAGGCCGCTGATCACCGTGAATCTGAACAATACACAGTTCAGTTGGACATTGGAATCCGTCATGATCCAGGCCTTCCGGGAAGCGGCCCTTCTGCGGGGTTTTATTTTCTTCGATGAGGCCGACGATATATTCAAGGAAGGCTCCAGTCTGGCTCGGACGCTTCTCATCCAGATTGAAAAAGCAAAGTGCGTGGTCATCTTCGCCACCAACAAGGCCGCAAGCATCGACCCCGCCATGGAACGGCGCCTTTCCATGAAAATCCATTTTCCCCTGCCCGACGCGGAACAGAGGCTGAAGATCTGGAAAGCACTGCTGCCCGGTTTTATAAAACTGGCGCCGGATGTGAATATGAAGGCTCTCAATGAGCGCTATCCGTTCAGCGGCGGTTTGATCAAGAACACCATCTTCCTGGCGGCCAATGCCGCTGAACCGGATGATCGGGGGAACCTTGTGATCACCGGGCAAATGCTTACGCAGGCGGCGGATTTACAAACAAAACAGATGGCCCGGGATAACAAATTCTGCAAGCTCTACAGACCTGAACGAAAAATCACAGACCTTCCCCTGGCCGAAAGACAAAGGACGGAGCTGAAAAACATTGCCCGGGCTTTTCAATACGCGAGAAAAAAACAGACGGGGCTCAATCTTCTGATCAGCGGGACAAGCATCGAAACCGGCATTTCCGCCGCGGAAGCGCTCGCCGCGGAATCGGGCCTGAGCATCAAGGCTTTTAAATTTAGCGAAATGGAAGGCTTTGTCAGGGAAAATGAAATCATTGATCTGGTGACCCAGGAAAAGACCAAACTGATGGATTACGCCTTTTGCCGGACAACCGAAGAAGCCCATTTGCTGATGATCGTTGATTACAATGGAATCATCAACTGGAGCGACACCGGAAATCAAAACGATATGGACATCGGTCTTGCCGCAAAAAATTCAGTCGCGGCTCTGCTGAACAACCTGCGCGATTATCAGGGTCTTTGCTGCCTGGTCATCCATGAATGTCCGAAAGCCGGAATACCCCTGGAATTGCAAGCGCATTTCAAGATCGATTATCCGACGGAGGAAATGCAGATGCGGCAATGGGAAAAACACCTTGCTCCGGGTGCCTTCACCGACGACGATCTGGTTGAACTGGTCCAGCAGCACCCCATGCACATCGCGGAAATGGAAATTATCCTCCACCGCGCAACGGTTCAGGCGCTGGTTGAAGGCAAAAAGCCCCAGCCCTCACTGGAAACGATCAAGGCCGTAATAAGGCGGTATCGGGGAAGGAACTCTGTGCCGGTGCTGTTTGGGAGAAAAACATGAGAAAATGTCTGACTAACATTATTGGTATAGAGTGTAATGTGACTGAATAAAAGAACAGCCAAATTGAGGTAGTTTACTAATGGAATTGATGTATCGCTATAATATATTGAAACAGAAAATCACGGACCGTAAGGAACCATTTGATCGATTTGTTGATTTGCTGGAAAACAAAACCACCTGGTTAACTTCACCCGCAAGCACAAGATACCATCTGGCCGTGGAATGCGGTTTGCTGATGCACAGCGTAGGCGTGGCGGAGACCCTTCTTCGATTTAGGGAGTTTCTCGCGCCTTCGATCAGCGAAGAGAGCTGCGTCATCGTTGTACTGTTCCACGATGTCGGCAAACTGGGCGTTCCGGACAAACCGTACTATTTACCCAATGACAATGCGTGGCTGGTGAAAAACAGGGGGATATGCTACAAGACGAACCCGGACGTTGTTGCGATGGGCTTGGCCGTCAGCAGTCTCTATCTTATTTTGCAATACATTACACTTTCTGAAACCGAAGCGCAGGCTATTGCTTATCACGACGGGCAGTACATTGATGACAACAGAGTCGTTGCCCATAAAGAGGCACCGCTGACGTTGCTTCTTCATTGGGCGGATTACTGGACGGCGCACATTTATGAAGAAGGAAGAGAAAAACAACTGCAACAGTAGAATACCCATCGGGGAATAAGAGTAATGATCGGAGGAAATTATGACCATTGTTGACAGGGCCAAACAGGCGTTATGGAAAAAGTCGGGACTTAAACATGACCAAAAAGGTTATTTGGCAAAGCCAGAGATGAATCTTTTACCGGGCGTCAAACCGGAGATGATCAAAAATGACTATGAGAATGGCAAGGGGCATGAATGGGGACGCAAATTTCGAGCCATCCATTCATCGGCCGCTCTTGCTGCCAATACTTTCGGTCGATGGAAAAGTGAATCGGCACGATTGATGTTTGCCGGCCAAACTGGCTTTGACAAACTGAAGTTGGAAGCGAAATGCCCTACAGGGCTTGGGGGAACACCGCCACACCTTGATGTTCTGCTCGCATCAACTGATACCGTTATAGGAATTGAATCAAAACTCCTCGAACCACTCAGTCTGACAAAGCCCGAGTTTTCGGCCAGCTACTCAAGAGAAAGGCTACCTCTATGCGAAGACTCCTGGTGGACACTCCTGGAGAACATGCGTCAAAGACCGACCTCACGCTTGGATGCAGCCCAACTCATCAAGCACTACCTTGGACTACGGCACAGTTACCCAGGCTTGAATAATGTACTGCTCGTATATCTGTTCTGGAAACCTCTCAACGCGAATGAGTTTGACGAATATAAACGTCACGCGGAGGAATTGGAGGCGTTTCAAAGGGCAATACAGCATTCAAACAAGGTAAAATTCATGGCGCTGGACTACTTGCAACTTTGGAACGAGTGGGAGAAAGATAGAAACATGGCTGAACACGCAAAACTTCTCAAAGACCGTTACTGCGTAATGATATGAGTAAATACAAGTGACGTAATATTGTATCATCCTTTTAGGGGTAAATGCGGATATGATAGAAGAATTGAAACTTCAACCAGCGGCGCCTCCAACGGGTCGATTGATCGTCAAGAGGGACGGGCACAGTGTCACCCGGCAGATTCCCAAACCAATTGTTCTGGTGGACACGCGAGAGAAATACCCTTTCAATTTCAGCCGGTTTCCCAACTGGATCGCCGCATCCAAGAAACAGGCGCTGAAAGCCGGCGATTACAGCGTGGAAGGCATGGAGTCCCTGCTGATTCTGGAGCGCAAAACACTGACTGATCTGATCACGACTGTAATCCAGGAGCGGGCGCGCTTTTTTACACAATGTGAGAAAATGTCGAAGTGCCGCTGGAAAGCCCTGCTGATCGAAGCAAGCTATGAAGACATCAAGACTCCGTATGATGAGGATGAATATAACACCCGGGCCCATCCAAATGCCGTTTCAGGCACGCTCGATGCCTTGGAAGCGCGTTATGGGATTCCGGTCATTTATACTTCCTGCTACCGGCAGCTGGCCGAGGAGAAGGCCGCCAGCTGGCTTTCCAAGCATTTCACCTACTGGTATCTGGAAGAAAATGGATTCGGCCGCGTTCTGCAGGAGGGGGATTTGTAAAATCAGTCTCCTAAAAATGGAAATAGGTTGATGATTGTTTAATAACAATGCTTTTTAGAAACTTGAAAATATGGTAAATAAATATATACAAGAAGGCTAGAAACCAGTTGGGGGAATTTCAGTGTCATCATCCGTATTAGGCCCTAAAACCACTGGTTCAACAAAAGCACATGGTTTGCACATGCAACGAAGGCCATCATCCATGAGACAAATAAATTAAATGGGGAAATGTTATGCAAAAACAGCTAACAGCAATTATAGAACGCGAAGGTGACGGCTATGTTTCACTTTGTCCGGAACTAGACATTGCCAGTCAGGGCGATACTATAGAGGAGGCCCGTGTAAACCTACAAGAAGCCCTGGAGCTTTTCTTTGAAACAGCCTCACCGACGGAAATTCAAACAAGATTACATGCGGAAGTATATGTAACACAGGTGGAGGTCGCTGTTGGGTAAACTTCGCGTTCTTTCTGGAAAGCAAGTATGCAGTATCCTTGCGCGGCATGGATTTGTAGAAGTGCGCCAGAAGGGTAGCCATATTGTCATGCAAAAACATATTCCGAGCACAACGATCACCGTTCCAGTTCCTAATCATTCGGAACTGAAAATCGGGACGCTACAATCCATCATTCGTCAATCTGGTATTGCAAAAAGTGAATTTGAATCTTAATTCCAACAAAATGCATCCACCCGATCAATACGCACCGGGTAAATTTTTTGTTAGCGTGAGGATTTACGATGAAACCAAAATTTTCTAAATGGGCAAGTTGGTCGGAAAGAAATAAATTAGACGGCATAAAGTATCCTGGTGTTTATGCGCTGGCTGTATCAGAAATTGATTTGTCCAATAAAAAATATTCAGTTAGAAAAGAAATTAAATATTTTGGCATGACAAATTCAATTGGTGGTTTGAAATCGCGATTAAAACAATTTGATAATACAATAATTGGGAAAAGTGGTCACGGGGGTGCCGCGCGTTTTCTTTGCGGTTATAAAAACTATACATATAATATCTTCACCAAAAAAATATTTGTATCAATCTGTCCGATTGAGTGTGATGTTACATCAAATAATCCAAAAGACTTAGTAAAAATGGGCGATGTTGCAAGGCTGGAATATTTTTGCTTCGCTCAGTATGCAAAAAGATTTAAGAAACTTCCTAAATTTAACGACAAAGAGTCACCCAAACATAAATAAAGACGCTAACTCGTCGTTCAAGCCGATCGCTGCTTCGAGGCTCCGGCTTAGTATTTTCATTATAACAAGCTAGATTATTATCAGTGAATTACCATGTACAAATCAGATATAAACATCCAAAGGTCAGGCGAGCTTTTCATGTACAGTGTATGGCTACAAAACCAAATGACAGATTTGATAATCTTGAAAAAGCATCCTGATATCATCGATAAATTCATTGGCAATCCTTTAGTTATTCCAAGCTTTATGCATAAAGTAAGAGTTAATTATTGGGAAAAACAATTCTATACAGTCAAGGAGGAATTCAAAAAAGTTTTTTCTGGAATGCTACAAGAAGATGAGATTAATGATTTGGAGTGCGTATATCACATTCGAAATGCAATCGCACACTCACATATATCATTAGGGCGTGACTATATGCTGTTTCGACCTGGGAGGGGTGCCAATCAAGAGCAAGAAATTATGAAAGTATTTGGCTTGACTCCAAAGGTTGATCAATCTCATCCGATGATTTTGAAGCTCACTTTCTATGACGATAATACGTATTTATATAATTTTAACCAAATTAAGAGGTTGGATGAAATTTGTTTTGAGAGATTATCAAAAAGTATTGGGATTCCACATTCGAGGATAAGATAATATTATTTGACACATTAGAAGTTATAACCCGTCGGCTAAAGCCGATCACAGTACCACGGACATTGCTCCAGCTTGACATTTCTTTATAAGTGAAAGGAGTAAAAATTGAACCCTCAATACTTTGGAGATTCATTCGATATTGTAAAAAGATTCTTTATTGAGAATCTTAATGCAGTTGGATATCGCGTCCATGTTGATCCCATGCTCACGGGTGAATGGAATGGGATGGAACATTGCTTTTATGGATTTCTAAAGGCATATCCGCTCTCCGAACAAAGTAGTGCAAAGTCTGCGCTACTGCTTGATCCTGACACTGGGATTGGAAAAAAGAAGTCAAAGAAACATATAACTATTGAGTATATAAAAAAGCAGTTATTGAAATATGACGTTGTCTTTTCATTTGATCAGTCTTTTACCAGAGGTGGGAATCCTGTGGTCGAAATTGCAGAGAAGCTAAAGTCGTTACAGGAAACTGGCAACCATGGATTCTACTATGATTCTCACGCGCGTTTTTTGTTTGCTTCCAAGTCACCTAAGAAGCTTGGAGAAGTAGAAAAACAACTCTTGGCATCTGGATTACCGGCTAGCAGGATTGTGAAAATACGAAGCGCATAACCAGCAAATCAACACGGAGACAAATTCAAGTAAAAAAGGTGAGCCCAATCCCTGCCCTAAAGAATTGAATGATGATAGGGATAAAGCGGGAATAAATTGTGCACCTTTTAATTGGAATGGCCAAGTCTTCACTTAAAAGAAGAAACAATATGAACATCAGAATATCCAAATCAAAATATCTCAACGGTCTCCAGTGCAAGAAGCTGCTCTGGTATGTTTATCATGAGCCGGAAGAAATTCCTCCTCCCGATGAAGCCACTCAAGCGATCTTTGATCAAGGCCATCTGGTGGGCGACTATGCCAAGAAATTATTCCCGAACGGCGTGGAAGTTGATCACACTGGATCATTTGAAGAAGGCCTTAGGTCAACGAAGGAATTAATATCAAGAAGAGTCCCCATATTTGAAGCGGCCTTAACGTATAAACGATGCTATGCAAGAGCGGATATTCTGGAACCTGTAGGCGAAGATAAATGGAACCTGATTGAAGTTAAAAGTTCTACTGAACTTAAAGATGTCAACTATCATGATATAGGGTTTCAATATTACCTTTATTCGGGAGCCGGACTGAAGATCAAAAAATGCTATTTAATGTGTATCGATAATACCTATATACGCAAAGGAGAAATAGAGCCCCGTAAGCTATTCAAGAAAATCGATGTTACCGAAGAAATGAAATCTACATACAGCAAAACCATAGAAGCCAATATGGCGGAAATGGTCAAAACCATTGCCGATGATACATGTCCAGAAATAGGCATTGGCGCACATTGCAGCGATCCTTACGAATGTCCGTTGATCGAAAAATGCTGGTCATTCCTGCCGGAGAGAAATGTATTCCTGCTTTACCGAAACAAGAAACTACCCATGGCGCTGATTCAAGAGGATATTCTTGAGCTTGCCCAGATACCTGAAAGCCTGAAGCTCAATGAAAAGAATAGAATACAGGTTGACTGTGAAAAAACCGGCAAGCCTCATATTGATCAAAAAAAGATAAAAGAGTTTTTAGATACTGTTCAATATCCTGCTTATTACATGGACTTTGAAACGTTTGCTTCAGCTATTCCACTGTTTGATGATGCCAGACCCTATCAGCAAATACCCTTCCAGTTCTCCGTGCACGTGGTCAAAAAAAAGGGAGCCAGCCCGGAACATTATTCATTTCTGGCAGACGGTCCCAATGATCCGCGTCCCGAGTTTATGGCAAAACTAAAAGAAATCATGGGAATGAAAGGTTCTGTGATTGCCTTTAATGCCGGTTTTGAGATAGGCAGACTTAAAGAATGTGCGAAAGTACTTCCAAAATACAAAAAATGGGTGGAATCCATAGAGAACAGGATTGTTGATTTGCTGAAGCCTTTTAGAGCTTTTGCCTATTATCATCCAGGCCAAGACGGCAGTTGCTCCATCAAGAAGGTTTTGCCTGTATTAACAGGTAAGTCATATGACAATATGGAGATCGGTGACGGCGGAACGGCTAGCGCAGAATATTGCAGGATTACATTTACAGAGGATAATAAAGATAAGGAGAAAGTCAGAAAGCTACTGGAAGAGTACTGCGGTTTAGACACCATGGGCATGGTGGATATCATCGAGCGGCTATATATTCTTAAATAAAAGTGCCATTAAAGAGAGACCTCCTTTATTTTGAGGACAAAGTTTTCTTGAAAGCATGCAAACTCTCACACGAACGACGATTTTTCCTGTTAGATAAGATCTATCTCGGGGTTATCTGCCAGTAAAGCTGAGTTGATGAATTTCACAGACGTAGAAGTATTGCGTGAATGGCACAATTTTGATGTCCACCTTTAGGGGAAGCTTACGCTTGGTGCATGCGATGAATGATAATTGAATCCATAAGCTAAAAGGGGGTTGCTATGAAATTATTGTGGCAAATAGAAGAAGACGACATTCGTAAGATAAAAGCATTTTATGAGGCCCAAAAGAATAATACTTTTGTTCTAAATCGTTTTGATCGCAATGTTAAAAAAAACCTTCCCGCGTTCACAAAAGAGTTGTTTTGGGAAGCCATGATCTCATGCTTAATGACTACACAGCAACGTTCTGGGCCAGATAGTTCCGTCACAAAATTTATATGCACAAAACCATTTCCTTTAAACTATCACAAATGTAAATCAACAGATGTAATTCAAAGTATTGTTGAGAAAACGATAACGTCATTTGGTGGCTTAAGAAGAGGAAAAACAATCGGACAAGAAGTTGAAGCAAATTATGAATGGCTTCATAATGGTGGCTGGGAAATAATTAATGTGATTGTTAAAGAAATCTCCGAAAACCAAACCAGAAACATAGAAAGAAAATGCGCAGAAATCATAATTGATAATCTTAAAGGGTTTGGACCAAAGCAGTCAAGAAACCTATTGCAATCTCTGGGACTCACCAAATATGAAATTCCAGTGGATAGCAGAATAGCAAAATGGCTTACAGAATTTGGTTTCCCTATAAAATTGTCAGCTACAGCATTATCAGACAAAAACTATTATAATTTTGTATTAGATGGTTTCCAAATTATATGTGAGGCGTGTAAAGTATTTCCATGTGTAATGGATGCAGCTATTTTTTCAAGTTTTGATGCCGAGTGGCCTGAAGAACGCTTAGTGTGGTAATTAAAAAATGCACAACTAGGCAATAAACCCGAGCGCTGCGCTCCGGCTTAGCTTTTCGTTGTACCTGTAGAATAATTGGTGCACAACAAAACTGGAAGAACTTTTTTTAACAAGATTCTAGTGCTCGTCGCTACTCTATTCTCAAAACTTTTGCGCCGCGGATGATGCCGGCTTTTAATTCCGCAAGCGCCCGGTTGGCGTCGGCCAAGGGGTATTCCTCCACCTCCGGGATGATCGGTATTTGCGCGGCAAGGGCCAGAAATTCTTCAATATCCCGGCGCGCCACGTTCGCCACGCTTTTTATTTCCTTTTCCTGCCAGAGATGCGGCGGGTAGTCGAGTTTGAGCAATTGGTCCTTGTCCGCTTCCTCCTTCCGGATGGCATTGATCACCAGCCTTGCGCCCGGCGCGAGATTTTCCAGCGCGCAGACCACTGGCTTCCAGGCAGGCGTGGTGTCAATGATCGCGGTAAGCTTTTGCGGACTTTTTTCAGACGTATCTCCCGCCCAGCGCGCGCCCAGATCCAGGGCAAATTGACGCTCGCGCTCGGAACGGGCAAAAACAAATATTTCGGAACGCGGATAAAGATGACGCGACAATTGTAAAACCAGGTGGGCCGACGCGCCAAAACCCGTAAGCCCCAGAGGCTCGCCGTCGAAAAGATGGGCCAGACGAAGCGACCGCCAACCGATAGCACCTGCGCATAAAAGCGGCGCAGCCTCGGCATCGGAAAAAACGTCCGGAATGGGAAAGGCGAAATCCTCGAGGACCGCCACGTATTGCGCGTAGCCGCCCGGAATATCGCGGCCGGTCGCCTTAAAATCCGGGCAGAGATTTTCCGCTCCCCCTCGGCAATGGTCGCATGTTCCGCAGGCCGAACCGATCCAGCCGACGCCGACTCTTTGGCCCTCGGAGAATTTCAGCGCCCGGGGGCCGCATTTTTCAACGATGCCGACAATCTGGTGGCCCAGAATAAAGGGAAAGGAAGACGGAGGTGTCCGGCCTTCGATTTCATCGAGTTCTGTATGGCAGACGCCGCAGGCGGAAATCCTGACCAGAATCTGACCTTCGCCGGGTTCGGGATCGGGAAGATCCACAAAAGAAAGCGGCCGCGGATGATCCCGAATATTCGTGATGCTCTCCAATACGGCCGCTTTCATGGTTCTACTCCATCCGGCATACCCTGTTCCCCTGCAGGGCACGTCCGAGTTCCGCCGCTCAACACCGCAAGGAACTCTCTTGTGACCTTTAGGTGATTGAAACCGTTCCCTGCCATCGATGGCGCGGACAAACCTGCGTGTCTTGCCTGTTCTAGCACTTCAGACAGGCAGGCACTTTCAACGGGACATCCACCGTCTGAATATACCGGTCCAGTATCTCCCGCGTGCCGTTGACTTTGAGCTTGTCAAACAAAAACGCGAACTGGCGCTCCAGCTCGGCGCAGATGGCCTGGCGAACATCCGCCGGCAGGTGCCACAACTCCAGCTTGAACGGCCCGAAGCCCTTCTTGCGGGTTTTGTAGATGAACTGCTCTTCCGTGTCCTTTTCCTTCCACTCGCCTTTCATATTGGTCTTCAGGTGATCATAGATCCTCGCCCGAAGATCGGCCGGGAAAACCTTGCTGTCGTAAATCATATTCTGGAAGCCCGTGGCCAGGTGGATTTCCGCCGTGCCGGTGGCGGGGAAGCGGTCGAACGCCTCGTCGGGCAGCGTGGAAGCCCCGTGCTGAACCGCTCCGGAAAGACCGTACTGCGTTCGCGCGACTTCCGACAGTTTTTCCAGAACATCAAAGTCAATTTTGACTTTCGCGACGGTGCCGTCGGCCAACGGAACGCCGCCGTGCGTCGTGCCGGTCTGCACGCTGATCTTGCTGATGCCCTTGAAGCCGTCGCCGCGCTTCTTGAGTTCCTCAAGATACCCGTCCATGTAAACCTGCAGCTCTTCCACCGTGCTGTTTTTGCCGCCCACTTCGCCGATCTCCCCGCCCACGGAAATCGTGATGCCTTCCGGCTCCAGATCGCGGATCATGGTAGTCAGTTCCGCCGCCAGCGAGAAGTTGGTCCTCTGCTGATCCTTGATCGTGGGCTGCGACAGGTCCACCAGCGTGGAGGTGTCAATGTCAATGTTGTAAAACCCGCCTTCGATGGCTTCCCAGATCAGATTCTTGACCGCCTGCGTTTCCTTTTCCGAATCCGCGGCAAATTTCTTGGCATTTACCTGGAAATGGTCGCCCTGGAGAAAGATCGGCCCGCGCCAGCCGGTTTTCACGGCGGCCGCCGTAACGGCGCAGGTGTATTCAAAAGGTCGCTGCTTTGTATAGTCGATTTCCGACCGGGCAATTTCAAAAAGGATTGGCCCGACCTTTCCCGCCATCGCGGCGCGGAAAACCGCCTGCGCCACATCGTAGCTGATGCCGCGGATGTTGATGGCCGGAACCGTAAAGCCGCCCAGCTCCCCGCGCCCCATCGCATCGTAGAGGGCTTGTATCGACGAGGACACGATCCCCAGCGCGGCAGCGCCCCGGCGGATCAGAAAGCCCGCGGCTTCCCTTGTTCCCTGATCGGGACTGAACGCCACGGTCTGGATCAAATCATCAATCAATCTGCCCCGAAACCTTTCTTCATCCAAAAGGCGAACGTCTCCGCCTTCACAGGAGAGAGTGGCTTCGCATCCTTTTTTCAACTGATCTTTGTTTTCATAAATCATGGCTGCTCCTTTACTGCTGATATGATTGCGACAGAAATTCCCCCGCCATCTTCACTTCCGCCGCGGAGCCGATATAGATCGGCGCCCGTTGATTCACCGAGGTGACCTTCAGGGAAAGAATGTCGTCCTTCCCGTCGGTGGCCCTGCCTCCGGCCTGCTCCACGATGAAGGCCATCGGCTGCAGTTCGAACAGCAGCCGCAGCTTTCCCTGAGGGGATTTCTTCAGGGCCGGATACGTGAACAGACCGCCGCGCTTGATGATCACCTGGTTGATGTCCGGCACAAAGCCGCCGCTGTAGCGCAGCTTGTAGCCGTCGCCCTCCAGCTTGTCGATGAACTTCAGGTGCGCGTCGGTCCAGTCCCTGCGCAGGCCGCCCGGCGAAAAGATCGATCCTTTTTCTTTCAGGCGGATATTTTCTTCCGACAGAACATATTCCCCTTCGCGGTCCAGAACAAACTCATGCGCGCCCTTTCCAGCCGAATAAATCATCGTGATCAGCGGGCCGTAGGTAATGTATAGGGCGGCCACCATGGAATTCCTTCCGCAGTCGAAAATGGTGTTCCGGTGAATGCCGATGATCGTGCCGATGGCCAGATTGGTGTCCACGAGAGACGATCCATCCAGCGGATCGGCGGTCACGATGTATTTTTCCTTGCCGTTGCCGATGGCAACGATATCGTCCAGCTCTTCGGACGCGTAGTGGCTCACAAAGCCCGAATGTTGTAGTTTGTTTTTCAGAATATCGTCGCTCACGCGGTCCAGAGCAAGCTGCTCTTCCCCGTAAATGTTCTTAAAACCCGCCAGTTTGCGGTTGGATTCATGAATTTTGGCGGAAATGTACTTGCCGACAATGGCAATCTGCCAGATCAGCCTTCTCAGTTCCACTTCGACGCCGGCCATCCACATGTGGCGCCTCAGATCAACAATGTTGTGTGAATACTCACCGATGTTGTCGCCCATAGCTTCTCCTTGATATCATTCGTTTTTTGGTTTGCAGAACCATTTTTCACGGCACGTTTCGGATCCACAGGCATGCAGCATCGATTTATTAACCAAATATCCCTGGTCATTACAAGCAAATATTTCATTCTTTTCCGTTTATTTGGTTGACAGGGAAAATTCTTTTTTTATATACTTTCTCCACAAAAACAATCATTGTGGTTTTCTCGCTTTCGGATTCAGAAACCGGGCTGCATTCGCCGGAAAAGCTGGTTTTGTTCCATCTTCTTTCACTGAGCAGCGCAGGGCAACTTTTTTGGATTTGTATGGATCATAAAGCAGGCCTATATCCAATCATAAGGAGGGGAAAATGAAGCATTGGAAAGTTCTTGTGGTATCGGTGGTTGTCGGTCTGGTGATGTCGGGAACGTGGATGGCCCGCGCCCAGGAAATCGTCATCGGGTTTTCGGGGCCCTTAAGCGGCCCGGCGGCGGAATACGGCCAGGACATCCTCTATGGCATTGACATGGCCGTCAACCAAATCAACGCCGCCGGCGGCATTACCGTGGACGGCAAAAAGTATAGATTCAAGCTGGAAAAACTGGACGACCGTGCCGATCCCACGGCTGCCGTCAACAATGCCCGCCGCCTCCGGAACAACGGCGCCATTGCAGTCTATAACGGCGTTTTCACCACCATCGCGGCCATGAACAAAATCAATCAGGAAAAAGGCAACGAGTTTCTCCTGATGGCCTACACGAGCACTCCCAAGCTCTACGAAATGGGCAACAAGCTGCTCATCGGAACAACGGCGCCCCCTTTTACCGTCTATCTTGACCAGTTTATTGCCAGCGCCATGAAAAAAGGCTACAAGAAAGTCGCCATGGTTGTGACCGCCGGGGCCTACGGAGAAGAGTGGCGGGATGCCTTCCGGGAGCGCTGGACAAAAGTCGGCGGCACCATTACCGCGGACAAGCCCGCCAACTATTACACGGAGACCGATTTTTCCGCCCCGCTGGCCGCGGCGCTGGCCACCAAGCCCGACGCGATGCTGATCGGCGGTCCGTCCGCCACCACCGCCCTGGTCATTGAACAGGCGCGGGGCATGGGCTTCAAGGGCGCTTTTATTGTCATCGATCAGGCCAAGCTGGATTATATGGCCTACCTTCTGAAAGGCTACAAACTGATGAACAACACGATCGGCGTCGCCACGCCCATGAGCGTTCCCGTTCCCGCGTCGATCGCTTACGAAAAGCGGTACAAAGCAACGTATAAACGGATGGTCACATCGGAAGGCTTCAGGAATTACGGAGCAACGATCGCTCTGGCCCGGGCCATTGAAAAAGCGGGTACGACCACGGACGTCTACAAAATCCGGGCGGATTTCCATAAGGCGCTGCCGATCAACGGTGATACCATACCGACGGAAATATTCGGCATTACCGAAAAGGGCGGTCTTCTGATCAACGGTTCCACCCAGACCGTCGAAAACGGGACATTGACGCCGCCCATTCAGTATTTCTGGTGGATCAAAAGCGACGGAGAATGGGAAAACATCAAGAAGGTTACGAAGAGTACGGCAAACATGGTTCGTCTGCCGAACTAAAAAGACAAAGCAAAAGCACGGGACCTCAAGCCATCCCTCTGAACCGGCGGCCTGAAGAGCAAAGGCCGCCGGTTCAGCCACCCTGTTTCGGCAATCCCGTAAAGCCCGGAATCCGGCATGATTCAGTGCATCGAGAGCTTTGCACAACCCCTTTAATCGTCATGCCGGCGCAGGCCGGCATCCAGGAAGTCCTTGAAAAAACTGGATTCCCGCTTTCGCGGGAATGAAAAAATTCTTGGTTTTCTGTAGTTATGCAAACGTCTTGCATCAATGGTCTCCGTTTATTTGGACTGTCCGAGTTTGTTGATGGTTCCCTGGGCGATCGCGCATAAGCTTTCCCGGTCGCCGTCAACGGCAAAGACATCGCAGCGGCAGACCGCCTGATTTTTCCCGACGTAAACCGCCTGCGCCCGCGCCACAATAAAATCGCCCAGCGCGGGCCGCACGTAATTGATTTTGAATTCCGACGTCACAACGGCGGGGCCCAGAACACTTCCTCCCACGTAGGTCAGCGCGTTGTCCGCCGCGTAGCTGACCACGCCGCCATGCAGAAACCCGTGCTGTTGTTTGAGCTTTGGTTGAATGGGAACCTTGATTTCGGCGCTGCCCACGGCAAAACCGGTCAGCTCCGCTCCGATCAAAACGCTGAAGGGCTGCGAGGCAAGAACCTGCCGGCCCATTTCGAGCATTTCATCCATCGGCCGCTGACCTCCATTTAATTCTGGTCAATCTTAATCCTGCCCAAATCAGGAAAAATGATTTTTTCGCCTTCCGTCCGATAACCGAGAACGTCGACGGATATCCGCCGCAGGGGTTGCACATACTTCGTCACGTAAGCCTCCGGCATGACCAGGATCGCCAGAGGATGACCGTCCCGGGCGGATTTCTGCAGCAGTAATTTTGCGGCCGCGGCCAGCACATTTTTCTCACGGCCGTCGGCGCAGGCGGCAAAAATATGAGAGACGCTATCCGAGGCGGGCGGCATCAGGAACAGTTCCATATCCGCATCGTTGCCGATTTTAAACTTCCAGCGGGAAAGAACCGCGGCCAGATGGCTGATCATCAGATCATGATCGCAGGCATCCATTTCCGCATCCGGTAATGACGAAGGCGGGTTCCCAACCCGTTCCTCGCGAAAAGATACTTCTGAAAAATTAAGCGATGTTTGAGAAGAAAACGCCGCCGTTGATTTCAGTTTTTCAATTTTCCCGACAAACTGAGCGGCTTGCAGGGCAAAACGACTGCTTCCCAGGCAGCCGATCACCGCCACCTGCGCAAGCGAATCGCCGTCCTCCATCCAGGCCCAGACGCCCCGATAGTTTTCTTCAAACAGGGATTTTCCGATGCCTTTCTTGCCGCCCCCGATGATGCCCCGGTGGATGACATAGATTTGCTTTTGCGCATCCTGGGCAAAAGCCGCGCCGGTTCTTCGGTCGATGCCCGCCCAGGGGAAATTGATTTCCGCCGTAATCGGCAGTTGGCCTGAC